>JABAHP010003322.1_pt1 | contig 23425 bp, 16 predicted proteins | sample 7062081 | NCBI WGS metagenome assembly JABAHP01 (sample SAMN14534357, study PRJNA622989) | marine sediment metagenome | biome: marine biome [ENVO:00000428]; feature: marine pelagic biome [ENVO:01000023]; material: deep marine sediment [ENVO:00002113] | place: India: Gulf of Kutch | collected...
TCTGCCGGCGCGTATATTACGGCGCGCTGCAACTCTATCGAATATGATGAAGTCTGGACAATCAATGCCACTGGGAGTGTATTCCCATGTGATCGCATGTTTATGATGGATCCACCATCGCGCTTTATCGATGATGATGTGGCCGGCAACCAGACAATGACAATGCGGAACTTGATCACTCGTGAGCAACCATTTCCGATTTATAGCTGCACAACAGATGATCGGTGCCCAAGCGTGGTAGATTTTCCGCTTCAGGAAGTAATGCAGGGCACTGGACAGTTTTACTTCAATAACACTCCCGCATATGCGATGGGCTTTGCTGCAGCGACTGGGGTGTCAGAGCTTCACTTGTTCGGGCTCGACTATGCATATCGTCAGAATATTTATGTTGCAGAAGCAGGCCGTGCCTGCGTTGAGTTCTGGATCGGCATTCTGAATGCAAAGGGTTGTGCTGTGGTGATCTCGCCTACATCTTCATTGATGGATACAGATGTGCCGCCAGAAGAAAAGCTTTATGGATACCATCGCCTTGATGATCCTCTCCGTCTTGAGATCGACAATGGGCAGTTTACAGTCAAAAAGAATTCTCTGTTCACACAACCACCGGAGCCGAAAGACGGCTTGCTTTATAAAGGCTAAGACATGTTTAACATAAAGATGGATATGCCTGACTTTGATATTAACGTGGTTACATCAGAGAAGGGCGGACACTCGCCAGATGCTATTGCCGAGATGTGTGTTGATAAGCTAATATCGGTATCAGAAAATGCTCATCCAGCGATCCGAGAGCAAGCGAAAGCTTATCGTGAGCATATGTTGAAAATAGTTCGTCATTATATTACTATGGCGATGCAAGAAGACAGAGCCACGATGTGCGCTCAAATCAGAGATGCTGGGTTCCAAGATCTGGCTGATCAACTTAGGAGACTGTGATATGGCCTTTTCTGGCAACGCAATGTGCACATCGTTCAAGGTCGAACTCTTGAAGGGTGTTCATGATTTTACTAACAGCACCGGCGACTCTTTTAAGCTGGCGCTTTACACTGCAACTGCGACTTTGAATGCTTCGACAACTGCATACTCTGCAACTAACGAAGTAAGCAACTCCGGCTCTTATACCGCTGGTGGCGGCACTTTAACGAATGTTACGCCGACTGCAACGGGCACAACTGCAATTACTGACTTTGCGGATTTGTCGTTTACGACTGCAACCATTACTGCTCGTGGTGCGTTGATCTACAACGACACAGAAGCCGGTGATCCAGCAGTAGCGGTTCTTGACTTCGGTTCGGACAAAACTTCGACTTCTGGCACTTTCACGATTCAGTTCCCTACGGCTGACGCGAGCAACGCGATCATCCGTATCGCTTAATTTAAGCGGGGGGCCGGTCGATGGCGAATGACACCCTTCAGGGATGGGGTCGCACGACTTGGTCTAACGGAGCTTTCGGGGCCGAGGGCACAGTTCTTGTAACTGGTGTTCAGGCCTCTAATACTCCCGGAACTGCAGATGCTGTCGGTACGTCCAGTGTTCCCACAACTGGACTTCAAGCTACCGGCAGCATCGGGCGGGTTGATTCTTTCCAGAGTGCAAAAGTTATACCCACTGGTGTTGAGGCTAGTGGGTCTATCGGCAATGCATTTGCAAGTCTTCCGATCACAGTTCCAGTAACTGGCGTTGAGGGTGACACAGATACTGAGTTCGGGTGGGGCCGTGGTGTCTGGTCTCAAGGCGGATGGGGTCAACCGACAGGCGGTGCTGGTCAGGTTCAAGTGGGCGTGGGTGACCTTGTCCGCGCAACTGGTGTTGAGGCAACTGGTTCTGTAGGGTCTCTTACTGCGACCGGCACATCGAATGTTCCAGCCACAGGAATTGAAGCCACAGCTTCTGTCGGAACTGTTCGCGTTGAAGCTGATGTTGCATTTGACGTAACTGGAAATTCAGCCACATCACAGCTTGGTGCTTACAACGTCTTTACTGATCATGAGATTACTGTATTCGGCGTTCAGGGCACGACTGCTATCGGTCAAGCAATTAGCTTCCAGAGCGCACTTGTTAAGCCGTCTGGTGTTGAAGCATCTGCGGAACTAGGCGTTCCATTTGTCTTCTCAATAGTTGATGTGCCGGTTACTGGGCTTGAGGCCACTGCGAATATCGGCTCTGTTTCTGTTGTTGCGAATGCAGATGTTGCGCCGTCTGGTGTAAGCGCGACTGCACAAGAGGGGTCTGTTTCTGTAACCGGTTCGGCAAATGTGCCGGCAACTGGTCTGGAGGCAAGTGGCTCCATAGGGTCTGTTCTTGTAACAGGTGAATCTAATGTAAGTGTGACGGGTGTTAAGGGCACCGGAAGGACTGCTCAAGTAACTGTTTCAGCAAGCGCACTTGTAGCGTTGACTGGTGTATCTTCGACAGGTATTATCGGGAAAACTACTGTCTGGGGTAAAATCGTTCCGAATCCGGGCACTGTCTGGACTAAAATAGCAGCATAGGATTTGAAGTATGCCTAGTACATATACAGGCTCTGGTATTGAACTGATCGCAGACGGCGAACAGTCAGGAAGCTGGGGGCAAACAACAAACACGAACTTGCAGATCATTGATCGCATGATCTCTCAGGCGGGTTCGATCTCCTTGTCTGGCACAACGCACACTTTGACTGTATCGGACGGCACCTTGTCTGATGGTCAATACGGCGTTCTGGTTTTCGGCGGATCCCCTTCTGGCACAAACACAGTTACCATCAGCCCGAATGATGCGAAGCGCACATTCATCGTAAAGAACTCCTCTGGTCAGTCTGTTGTTCTGACGCAAGGCTCTGGTGGTAACGTCACCGTTCTCAATGGCGATAGCGCTATTGTTTACTGTGATGGCGCAGGTGCTGGCGCAGAGGTTGTTGATGTTAGTGCCACGTTCATCACGAGCAACAACCTTACAGTTGCAAACAACTTGTCGGATCTGGCAAGCGCGTCAACCGCGCGCACAAACCTTGGTCTGGGCACTTCAGCCACTTTAGATGTCGGCACATCTGCAAACAACATTGTTCAGCTTAATGGATCTGCACAGCTTCCAGCAGTTGACGGCTCTCTCCTCACAGGGATTGAGGGCGTTCCCTCTGGTGTAATTGCTCTGTGGTCTGGCTCAACAGCATCTATTCCCAGTGGGTGGGTGATCTGTGATGGGACAAACAGCACCCCAGACTTGCGTGATCGCTTTGTTGTGGGCGCAGGCAACACTTATGCAGTTGATGCGACTGGCGGCTCGAACACTGTAACTCTTGCAGAAGCAAACCTGCCCGGTCACACACACTCTGTGTCTGGCACAACAGATTCTGACGGCGCGCACACTCATAATACTTCTGGCAATACCAGCAACTCTGGCAACCACACTCACACGCTGAGTGGGAACACATCTAATACCGGCGCTCACAGCCACAATGGCTCTACCAGTAACACTGGCTCTCACAAGCACTCCTTACAATATCCTTTCGGAGGCAACCCCAGCGTTAGAAGGATTGACGATAACACAGGCGCGGCTTTCAATACCGACAATAACGGGATGAATAACGCTGGCGCTCACAGCCACAACTTTACCACAAGCAATACAGGCAACCACAGCCACACATTGTCTGGTAATGCTGCCGCTGGCGGTGATCATAGCCACACTGTGTCCGGCACAACTGATAGTGCCGGTGCTCATACTCATACGTTTAGCACCACATCTGGCAGCACTGGTAGTGGCACTGCCCACGAAAACCGCCCACCATATTACGCTCTTGCGTATATCATGAAGACATAAGGGGATATAAAATGGCTCAAGTTTTAAATGTAAAGGCAGACGGCTCAATTGAAATACAAACAGGGTCAAACTTGTTTACACATACTGATCATCTTCTCTCCGGAGATTTGCAGGCTTTGATTGATCAGGTTACTGATTCCTTAAATAACCTTGGCGCGTCTGAAATTCATGTTGAAAAAGACACTTGGCGACAGTTTGAGCATGTTGTTACTGCTGGAGAAGTAACTCCGAATGACTTCGGAACTACTGTTTCTGAGGCTGACTTTAATCAAATTATGACTTTGACTGATCAGCTTATTGCTGACGCTGAGGCTGCTGAACAACTGTCAGAATAATAAAAATTTCGGAGGGGAAAATGAAAGTTAATTTCTATTGTGCTGAAGAATTGCTTGGGGCAATTCCTAATCCAGTTCCATCTGTCAAAAAAGTTCCAGATTATTTTAAAAAAATAAAACCGCAGGTGGGGCATGATCCACAAGACTCAACTGTAAAAAGATGCCTTCCTTTTTTAGATGCCATGTCATGTGGTTTTATTATTCCTTTGTGGTGTGATGTTTATGTCTTTGCAAAAAACGGGGAAATAACAATAAATTTTCCTCGAAACTTTCATTTAGACGAGGCACTGGGCGCTCATAACATTAATCAAATTCCAGATCATCCGTTGTCAAAAAGAGCCTATGGAGACATGGCTTTGAAGTGGTCAAACCCTTGGATTGTTGAGACTGAACCGGGTGTTTCTTGTTTGTTTACATCTCCGTTAAATCATCTTGAAACTAGATTCAAAATTCTTGATGGGGTTGTTGATACAGACAATTACTACAACAATGTAAATTTTCCATTCTTCTGGACTGGCGGAGAGGGGGAATTTATTATTCGCAAGGGAACTCCTCTTGCTCAGGTCATTCCTTTTCGCAGGGAAGATCAAGAGATAAGTGTTTCGCTTGTCGATGATAAGAGAAGAACAAAAACTATGTCCATTCTCGGCACTAGAATGAAAAATGCATATCGTGAAGAATTCTGGAGCGGTGGACAAAAAAGTCGAGAAGACTCAAAGCGCATTGAGAGCAAAGAGGAAAATATTGAGCCCCTCATTCTGGAAAATCCTGTTGTTGAGGCTGAGCCAGATGTTCGTCCCGGCCTGCATCATAAGACTCAGGAATCTTCAGATACTGTTGAAGTAGAAGAACTTACTTCAGCTTCTGATTTGAAAGAGGGTTCATCTTCTGGTATCCTTGAGATTGTTGTGGACAACAACTCAAGAGGATTCGGTGAGGGGTCTTTTTAAAAGACCTTGATAAGATGCTTGGTTGAGCCGGAGTGATTGTTTCGGAGGGGCGGAAGCTGTATAGTTACCAGAAGTTGACCTTTGTGGGTAAGATGCACCATGCCCTTCTTAAAGCTACAATTTCGTCCGGGAATTAACAGAGACTCCACATCATATTCCGATGAGGGTGGCTGGTATGATGGCGATAAGATACGCTTTCGCCTTGGATACCCGGAAACAATCGGGGGGTGGGAGCGTGTATCTAACCAGCAGTTTCAAGGTTCGTGTCGTGCGCTGCATCCGTGGACTGCACTGGATGGCACAAATTATGTCGGTGTCGGAACAAACTTAAAGTATTATGTTCTGCGTGGAACTCAGTATTATGACATTACTCCCATCCGCAGCACTACTGCTGCGGGCGATGTAACTTTTAGTGCCACAAACGGATCATCGACTATTGAAGTTAGTGATACATCTCACGGCGCAAACATTAATGACTTTGTAACTTTTTCTAGTGCTGTATCTCTTGGTGGCAATATTACTGCAGATATTCTTAATGCAGAGCACCAGATCACAAATGTGATCGATGCAGATACATATGAGATTATTGTGTCTGCTACTGCGGATGGATCCGACACTGGTAACGGCGGCGCTTCTGTTGTGGGCTCGTATCAAATCAATGTCGGCCTCGATACATCTATTGCCGGCACGGGGTGGGGTGCAGGTGCTTATGGCGCAGGCGGATGGGCTGATCCTGCAGATGTGGCTATTGCCGGCGCTCAGCTTCGTATCTGGAGCCATGACAACTGGGGCGAAGACCTTGTCATGAATGTCCACGATGGTGGTATTTATTACTGGGATGAATCTGGTGGCCTTGGGGCGCGGGCCGTGGCCCTATCAAGCTTGGCCGGCTCCGCAAAAGCACCCACCCTTGCAAAGCAAATTCTGGTATCAGATCGCGACAGACATCTAATTGCTTTAGGGTGCGATGGTGAGTTCAGTATCGGCACTCAAGATCCACTTCTTATTCGCTTCTCGGATCAAGAAAGCCTGACCGACTGGGAATCCTTAACAACAAATACAGCCGGTAGTCTGCGCATTTCCACAGGCAGTGAGATTGTTACTGGTGTTAAAACAAAACAGCAGACTGTAATCTTCACGGATATTTCTGTGCATGTGATGCAGTATATCGGGCCTCCGTTTACTTTCGGCATTAATGAGGTTGCTTCTGGCACCAGCATTATGGGGGAAAAAGCTGCTGTTGCGGTAAATGACAATGTTTACTGGATGGGCAAAGAAGCGTTCTATGTTTACAACGGCACGGTTCAGCAGATTCCATGCCCAGTTCTGGAGTATGTCTTTGATGACTTTAATTACTTCCAGACTAAAAAGGTAACTGCCGGTCACAACTCTGAGCACTCTGAAATCTGGTGGTTCTACCCATCAAGTAGCAGCGAAAATAATGACCTTTATGTGGTTTATAATTATGCTCAGAACATCTGGTATTACGGCTCCCTAAATAGAACTGCATGGATTCCTCGTGGTGTATTCGGTTACCCGATTGCCGCTTCTGCAGATAACTATTTATATTACCATGAGTTCGGTATCAACGATGGGAGCCAGAACCCGCCGGTCGGTATTGATTCTTATATTGAGTCAAACCCTGTGGATCTGGGCGATGGTGATCAGTTTATGTTTGTAAGTCGGGTTGTGCCGGACTTGACGTTCCGCAATTCAACTGGAACTCCCAGTGTGACGTTGACCCTGAAAGCAAAAGATTATCCGGGTAATGCATTCAGTGACACAACATCACAGGCTGCAACGCGCAGTGTATCCACGCCCATTGAACAATATACGGGCGAACAGTTTGTTCGGATCAGGGGCAGGTCTATTGCATTCAGGATTGAGTCAGATCAGGCCGATACGACTTGGCGGCTCGGCACCCCAAGACTGGAAGTCAGACCTGACGGGAGGCGTTAATGTCTCGACAGTTAAGCATTCCGTATTTTGCGGCACCACCGCAGGCATATCAGCGTGAATACTTTGCCGATGTAACGCGGTCGTTTGCGCTGTTTGCGCAACAGCTAAACACACCGGGCCCGTGGAGAGCAACTGAACTTACTTTAACAGATGAAACTGGCAATGTGGATCGGGGTCAGTTGTCGTGGAACACAGCAGAAGAAACTGTTGATATCACGATGGGTGATGGTGTTGTCCAGCAGGTCGGCTTTGAAACCTATATGCGTGTCAAAAACGAAACCGGATCTCAGATCGACAACGGCGAAGTAGTCGGCTTTGTCGGTGTGAACGGAGAGATTAAAGTTGCGCCTTACACCGCAAACAGTTCTGCAAACGAGTTGTATTTTGTGGGTGTTGCCACGCATGATATGCCAGATGACGATATCGGCCCTGTTACTCTATATGGCAAAGTGCGTGGTCTGGATACCACCGGGCCCGGTGCCGAGACATGGAGCGTGGGTGACATACTGTATGCATCTCCCACAACCGCAGGCGCTCTAACAAATGTGCGGCCTACTGCGCCGAATGTTGTGATCGTTGTTGCTGCGGTTCTCAGTGTTGACGCGACTGAGGGCGAGATCATGGTTCGCCCCACAATTCCTATCGGTCTGGACTACGGTTCGTTTGATGACACATCAACGCAAAGCATCGGCACGATTAACACCGCAACATCAATTACTTTAGGAAACACTCTTGTTTCAAACGGGGTTTCTATCGGCACTCCGACATCTCGTATTGTTGTGACAGAGGCTGGTTTTTATCAGTTTGAAGTATCTTTGCAGATGCAATCAAAGAGTTCGAGTGCAAAAAATGTTTACTTCTGGATTCGTAAAAACGGCACTGATGTTACAGACACAATTCGTGCAATCACAAATACTCTTAATAACGGGTATTCACCGATTTCTTTAAATTACACAATATCACTGGCGGCAAGTGATTATGTTGAATTATACTGGGCCGCAGATAGCACTGATGTTGATCTTGTGCCCATCACTGGTCTGGCATTCGGGCCTGATGCGCCCTCTGTGATCGTCAACGTCAATCAATTACAACTGTGAGGTGCCATATGAGCGGCGAAACAATTATCACTATGCCTAACGGCAAACAGTATCTGCCTTCGACATCGCGGGATATTGTGCATTGCGCAACTTGCGAAAACGAAGTGGATACTCCTGAAGAAATCGCATCCTATCCAGACGGCAACTGCCCACAGTGCAGTAATCCGTGGACTGGTGCCGAAAAGAAAAGCACAGCAATTACAGTTACCGCCCCTGCTCCTGCCGGCGGTGGAGTGATGTAAGTTATGTTCGGTATACTTGGAAAAATATTCGGCAGTGAGAAAGTTATCTCTTCAGGGATTAAACTGATTGATAGCTTGCACACTTCTACCGAAGAGGAAATTGCTGCGAAAAATAAAGCCCGCGTTGATTTGCTTACCGCATACGCGCCCTTTAAGCTTGCGCAGCGAGTAATCGCATTTTCCTTTACCTTTATTTATTTGTCCTGCTTTGCAATGGTTCTGGGGTTTACCCTTCTTGAGCAAACTGCAGATGCAGAAAAGGTGAAAGCTGTTCTGGAAGATTTTCAGATCGGTTACGCAATGCTTATCATCCTTACCTTTTATTTCGGTGGTGGTGCTTTTGAGGGCGTTATGGCTCAGAGACAAAATAGCAACCGGAGTAACAACTCATGAGCTTTAAATTATCTAAGCGCAGTCTGAGTAAACTTGAGGGCGTGGATGAGCGCCTTGTTGCTGTTGTTAAATATGCCATCACTGAGACGGCTGTCGATTTCGGAGTGATCGAGGGGCTGAGGCCGATAGAACGTCAACGTGAGCTTGTTGCAAAAGGCGCAAGCCAGACGATGTCATCTAAGCATATTCCCGGTGAGGCCGTTGACCTTATGGCATATATCGGTCGCCCCGCTCGCGCATCATGGGAATTAAATCTGTATGATGAGATTGCAGACGCAATGAAAAAGGGTGCCGAAGCAGTCGATGTTCCATTGCGGTGGGGGTGCGCTTGGCACATCACGGACATCCGCGCTTGGAACGGCACGATGGAAGAGGCTATGAACGAATACATAGACCTTCGCCGCTCTCAGGGTCGCCGTCCTTTCTTAGATGGCCCCCACTTTGAACTGTCGCTCTAACGTGTGGCGCGATTAATTATGGTATGTTAAAGTGCAGGTGCACAAATAAGAGGTTTCACTGATGGCACTTCCTATGATTCTCAGCTTGCTCGGTTCCGGTCTTGCCGGTGCCAGTGCGCTCGGAACGCTCAGCCCGCTGATCGCCGGTGCAGCAGGCGCTGGTCTCGGAACAGCAATCGAAGAAGAAGATCTGGGCGCTGGTCTTAGAGCCGGTCTCACCGCAGGTCTTCTCGGTGGTGCTCTTGGATCCTTTGCCGGCGGCGCAGGCGCGGCAACTGCACAAGGCGGAGCCACGGCTGGATCTCTTGGTGCAAACGCAACTGGTTCGCTTGGAACCGGAGCTCCGGGTTTGTTCGGTGATGCAGCCGCTCGTGAAGCTGCTGCCGCAGGTGCAACAGGGATTCGCGGCGGTCTCGCTCAAATGCCCTCTGGCTTTCAGTCTGTTGTAACTCGTCCTGATACAATTAGCGGCATGTTCCAGCAGGGTGTAAATCAGGGCGTTCTAACAGGAGCAGGTATCGGCACTGCAATCCCCGGCACTCTTCGCGCCATGCAGCCACAACCTTTTGAGGTTCCAGAAGAAGAATACATCCCAGAGGCTGAGCCTTTTGAGCGCCGTCAGTTGCGTCCGGGGGCGGGTTATCGTCCGGGATATGATCCAGAGTTTATTTATTTCTCGCCTACTAATTACGGCTCTCGTTATTTTGCTCAAGGTGGCATGATCCGCTATCAACCTGTGGGCATGGCTCAACCACGTTACATGCAGGCAGGTGGTATTGCGGATGCAATGCCGGGCGCAGAGCGCATGCCTATGATGAACGACAAAGACATAGTTCAGGAATCTATCCGCGCAATTAAGGGTCAACTTCCAGAGGAAGAAGCTGCTGTTGTGCTCGGCATGTTCCTTGAGCAATACGGTGAAGAAGCACTTCGCCGTCTTGTAACTGATGTTAAGACCGGCAAGGCAGATGGTGAGCGCGGTGATGTCGAAGGGATGGTCGAAGGGCCGGGCGATGGTATGGATGACTTCGTGCCTGCAGCTATGGATGACGGCAGTCAAGATGTTCTCCTCAGTGACGGTGAATTTGTAGTTCCCGCAGATGTTGTAAGCGGACTAGGCAACGGCTCAACTGATGCCGGCGCTGAGGAACTTTATGATATGATGGATCGGGTTCGCGAGGAACGCACCGGCATGACTGAGCAGCCAGATCAAATTAAAGTCGGAGGCTTGCTTCCTGCATGAAGGACATGAGGACACAACTAAACTTTTCCGTGGTGCCGCCACAAGTAGTTGATGTTGTCTGGCCTCAAGTAAAAGAAATGCTCGAAAGAGCAGTAGAGACCACCTTCGGTGTCTATGATATAGATAGTATTCATAGCGGCCTGAACACTGGCGAATATGTGCTCTGGGTTGTTATGGACGAAACAGTGCCGGTTGCGGCGATTACCACGCGGATCTGTCAGTATCCCAGTGGAAAGCGCGGACTAGCGATGGACTGGATCGGAGGTAAACGCATGGCTGAGTGGTTGCCTATGGCACAAGAGACTATTCAGCGATATGCTAAAGACAACGGTTGCACCCATCTTGAGGGTTATGGCCGCAAAGCATGGGGCAGAGCGCTCCAGAAGTTCGGGTGGAAACCTGATTACATTGCTTACAAGATGGACTTAAACGATGGGTAAAGGCAGCAGCGCACCAGCTTCACAGGAAGTTGTCCAGTCTAATTTGCCGGCTTATGTTGAGCCTTATTTTAAAAGGCTTCTTGATCGCACGGAGGCTCAATCCCTTACGGAATACACTCCGTTTGAGGGTCAGCGTATTGCTGAGACTCCGCAAGACCTTACTGCAGCCTTTGACTTAACCCGTCAGGTTGCGGGCCAAGGCATTGCAGGTTTGCCAGAAGCAACGGGTGTTGTTGCGGGCAATGTTCAGGCGGGTCAACAGATCGCACAGCAGGCAGGTCAGCCTTTCCAGTTCGGGCAGGCACAGTTTCAGCAGCAGCAAGTGCAGCCTTTCGCGGGCTTTCAAGAGACTCAGGCAGATCAGTTTCAGTTTGCCCCGACTCAACGCTTCACTGGTGAAGCGGTTCAGGAATACATGTCGCCTTACATGCAGGCAGTTGTTGATGAGCAAACACGCCGTGCCCGCCAGCAGTTTCAAGAGCAGGGCGCAGGCCGCGCCGCACAAGCTGTTCAGGCAGGTGCATTCGGCGGATCTCGTCAGGCAGTTCAGGAATCTCTAGCGGAGCGCGATCTTCTGGATCGCCTTGCAGGCATTCAAGCTACCGGCACTCAGCAAGCATTTGAGCAGGCGACTCGGCAGTTCGGTGCAGATCGGGCTCAGGAGTTTGCTCGTCAGCAGGCAGCAGCCGGGGAGCTCGCTCGCACTCAGGGCATCGGTGCTCAGGAAGCAGCCCGTGTGCAAGCGGCTCAAGCCGCAGAACTGGCTCGTGCTCAAGGCGTGGACGTTGCGGAGGCCGGACGGGTTCAGGCAGCACAGGCAGCAGAGCAAGCGCGCATTCAAGCAGCGCAGGCTGCAGAGAATCGTGCCGCTCAACAGGGCCAGTTGCAGGCTCTCGGCTTCAGCGCAGAGCAGGCACAGCAGATGGTCGGACTCGGAGAGACTGGCCGCGCTGCAGACATTCAAGCCGCTCAGCTTCTTGAGACTATCGGCAAGTCGCAGCTTGCTCGTGAGCAAGAGCAGCTTGATCTTGCATATCAGGACTTCATTCGTCAGCAGGCATTCCCAGAGCAACAGCTTCAGCTTTACTCTTCGATCCTGCGGGGTGTCCCTGCACAGCCACAAATCACGACAACAGCATATGCTCCGTATAACCCACTGCAGCAGGCGCTTGGTGCCGGTCTCGGAGCAATCGGACTATATCGAGGGCTGACAGGATGAACCTTTTCCAGCTACAAGAACGCCTGAAAGACTTTTCTCAGGATCAGCTTGTCAGAGAAATGCGCAACCCATCTGGTTCTGCGCCTCAATACCTTGTCCTCTCTGAGCTGCAACGCCGCCGCCGCATCATGCAGGAAGAGCAGGCTCAAATGCCACAGCAGCAAAGCACTGTTGCTGAAGAAGCTGTTGCAGCCGCAGGCATGCCACAAGGTGGTCTGGCCCAGATGGCTCAGGCATTAGCCCCACAGACCGATGTTGCGATGAACACTGCGGCACAGCCTGTTGAGCGTATGCGTGAAGGTGGCATGATCGGCACTCCGACACAGATGACCGCAGCTGGGGAGCAATTCAACGCAATGCTCCAGAACGGCCCTCTTAGTGGGTATCGTGAGTATCTGACTGAGACATATGCAGAGCCACGGGTTAATAACTTTGTGGGTCGTGTTCAGCAGATGGAGCAGCAAGAGTTCGGTCGCAGGGGTATCGGCATTCAACCTCAACCTCTTGGCTTCATGACGAACTTTATGTTGAATCCGGATGTCGGGGGGCAACCGGCTTATGCGCCTCTACCACAAGATTTAACACGGCCCGTCAATCCGGGCTTGCGGTTGCCGCAGGGTCAGCCTCAAATGCAATCTCAATTGCCACCACTGCAACTGGCAGAGGGTGGAATGACATCATTCCCGACTTTCGATGATGCCGGAACGGATAAATTTGATGAATACTTAATCATTGAAAACATTATGCGCGGTAACATTCCGGCGAGTGAAGCTTTGCCTGATGGAATGTCTGAAGAGTTGCGTGATGAGCTTGCGCGCCGCCGTGCTATGTATGCAGATCGCAAGGCAGAAGGCGGTGAGGTTCGCCGCATGGATGTGGGCGGATTGTCTGGTGTCAGCCCACGTTTGACAGACTTCATGCCTATCGGCCCATCCTCCCGCCGCGCAAGTGGTCGCGGCATTGCTATTACACCCATGCAGATGGGTCAGAGCATCTATGAAGATTACATCGATGAGATGCGCCGCCTTGAGGCAGAGCGCCGTGGCAGCCCTGAAGGCCTTGACCTGACCATGACTGCAGATGAGGTCAATCGCCGTGCAAACGAAAACCGCTATGATCCTGCAGATGCAAATCCACCGACAGTAAGTGCGCGTGATATCGCGGCTCTGGCGGGTGAAAATCCGATTGATCTGCGTGGTGAGGTTGAGTTCCCGACAATGGGCGCAGGCCTGTCTTCGCTGCTTGATCAAGCGCCAAGCAGAGAGCTTGATAGCGTGATCGATGGCCTTGTGGGTTCTGGCGTTGAGTCCCGCTTTGATCCGACAGATGATCTCCGCACATTCATGAGCCCTGCAGAACGCAGCCGCATGATTCTGAATGACCCAGATATTCTTGATCGCGCAGCCGCGCTCGATCTCACCCCTGAGCAATACATCTCAAGCCTCAGCCCTGCTCGTCAGGATGCTGCACTACAAGCTGCGGCTAACAGAGCAGCGATGCCTCGTGCCGCAGAAGACCGCATGATGTTCGGTGAGACACCTATCGGTGCTATCCAGAGCGAGCGCACTGAAGAGCCTATGGATGAAACGCTACAGCGCATTCTGGAAAATTCTGAGGCAGCTATTGCGCGTGAATCTGCTATCGGCATGACACCTGACTCCACATATGATGCAGTTCCTTTTGCTCGTCCGCGCTTGTCGCAGCCTGATCTTCGAGATGAAGACCGCGCAGCGCGAACCGCAGATTATAATGCCCGCAGCCTTGCCGCAGATGCTCAGCGTATGGGCCTTGACCTGTCTGGCCGTGTTCCCCGTGAAGCACCAGAAATTCTTCCTTCTATTCCAGAAAACATTAACCGTGCTCGTTTTGCTGATATTCCCACTGGTGCGCTACCTGCATCTAATCGCATTCGGTTCGGAGAAACTCCGGTCGGCGCTCTTCCCGCAGAGGAAGTTTCTGGTGTCGGCTCTCAAATTCGCGCACTAACCCGCCTCGCAGTTCCCGGCATGGGTGATGATGCTGATGTTGCTACAGGCTCTATCGGTCGTGGAGATTTGCGTGGTCAGGGTTCTCTTGATGGTTTGTTTGATCGCGAAAGCCCACTTGATCCTCGTGCCGATCGCGCAACAAGTCTTGCAGATGAAGCTGCAACAGCAGAACTAGAAGCAGCGCTCTTGGAAGGGCCAGACATGGGCGGCTTCCTAAGCACTCCTGCCGGAAGCCTGCCTGCCGCATCTGACACTGAAGATGAAGATCGTGAAAGAACTCGCGCTGACGGCAGTGGTGGCGGTGCAGGTGGAAGCGCAGGCGCAGGCGGAGGTGCAGGCAGAGGTGCCAGTGCATCCGGCGATGACATCTTCGAGCAGGACAAGTGGCTTGCTCTGGCACAGTTCGGTCTGAGCTTGATGGGCTCTCAAGCGCCCACCTTCGGTCAGGCTCTTGGTGAAGCAGGCTCGACTGGTATCGCGGCTCTTCGTCAGGCTCGTGAAGATCAACAGGCTCGTGAGGCTGCGGAACAGGCCCGCGCTGATCGCCTTGCGGCTGCGGCATCTCGTGCCTCTACCAGAGGCGGTCTTACCGCATCAAATATTGTAAGCCGAATCAACAGTCTTGAGGGTGATCAGAGACAGCTTCTAGTTGCAATCAGTCAGGGCAGTCAGATTGATCCGATGACCGGAGAGCCTCAGGATGTTTCCGCTCTGGAGCAAATGTTCTTGAATAATCAATTAGAACTTGAGCGGCTTCGATCTAGTCTCGGTGGCGCGTATGATGTAGGATCTGAAGAAGTATTTGATGCCACTGGTTCGTAAGGGAAGATTGCATGGCTATCATCAATGTGCCGGGGCCAGTATCTGGTCGTCCCTACAGAGTTAATATTGCAGGGGATGCACCGACTCCAGAGGAGCAGGCGCGCATTGATCAATATGTTGCGCAAAATGAAGCGCCTTATCTACAGCTAAGAGAACAATACTTCGGAGCTCCTGCGCCTGTTGAAGAAGTTCCAGAAGACACCGGCCCTGACACTTCTTTCCGTGGGGCACTTGCTTCTGCAATTGATCAGCCTCTTGAAAACATTGCAACCACATCCAGAATGCTCGGCGCTGAAGGTATCGGTGATTTTCTTAGTGGCCTAACAGAAGCACCAGAGAATTATGAAAGTGCGATAACCGGATTCATGAATGAAGACGGCGGCTTTTATGATCTTAGTTATTTGCCACGGGCTGCTGTTGAACAGGTCGGACAGATCGGCGGTTCTCTTTTGACTCGCGCTGCAGGCGCTGGTCTCGGTGGTGCGGCAGGTTCTGTTGTTCCCGGTGTGGGCACAGCCGCAGGCGCTACAGCAGGTGCTATTGCCGGCCCGTTTCTCTTTGAAGCGCTTCAACTTCTTGGCCCCATTGCCCAAGAGCGCGCACTAAACAACGGACGGGAAACACCTAATCAAGAAGACTGGCTCGGTGCGGTAAGCTCATCTTCTGCGTCTGGTGCATTGAACGCAATTGCCCCTAACCTTAGTGGTTTTGTTAAGCGTCTAATTGTTGAGGGTGGCACTGAAGGCATTCAGTCAGTAATTCAGCAAACCGGCGAAACTGCGCTGACTGATGTCGGCCTTGATATTAGCTTGCGAGAGGCGGGGGCTGAAGCTCTGCTTGCCGGCACTACTATCGGCGCTATCGATGCGCCGGGTGCCATCATGCGCGCGCGTGGCGCAAAGGCAAGGGAAAGAGAGCAGGCTGACGCAGAGCTCACTCAAGATATCAATGAGATGATTGCTGAGGGCAACACTCGCCTTCAATATGCAGATCAAATTGAAGCTCAGCTTGAGGGTGATCAACAGGTTGCCTTGTCTGATCCTGCATTGATCGAAGGCCCGCGTGAGGCGCTTGCTCTTCCAGCACCACGGGCAGAAGCAGATCCAGAGCAGGACATTTCTGATACTGAGTTTGAAAATCTATCGTTTGATCGGGCTCAGTATGATCGTGTCTTTCAGCAGGTTAAATCAGACACTGCAGAAAACAAACCTATTAACATTCCTGCTATTCAGCAGCGTGTTAAGCCTGACATTCCCGGCACCACAGTGTCTCAAGTTCGAGACATTATGAAGGAACTTCAGGCCCGTGGGTTTGTTGAAGAAAATCCTGCACCCGGAAAAAATAAATATATTGCGATGGGTGCCATTGCACCGGAGCTAAAAACTCCTGACGTATCTTATCGCCGTCAAATTGATACGGCTGCTAAGTTTATCAAGGATGACCAGACTCGTCTTGAGCGCTTGAACTATGACCTGCGTTCTGCAGAACAGTTCGGTCGAGATCTTGATGGCAAAAAGGTTACGCCGAATCAGGTCAACCAGAAGATTGCCACGATTGAAAATCGTATCAAGGAAAATCAGGGCCGCATTGATTCTGCAAATCAGCGTTTGCAAACCTTGGGTCAAGACACCCACGTTCCCCGTTTTGAAAAGGTCGGCGTTCCTAATAACGTAAAAGCCGTGCCTATTCCGGAGGGCACAGCAGAAGCCTTGCGCCCTCGCTTTGAGGCTCAGAAGCAAACTATTAAAGGCCTCAGAGAGCAGCTTACATCTTTGAACAAGCAAGTTCGCAAGCTGAATGAGCAAGCGAAGAAGCGTCAATTAAGTTCAAACGAGTTCTCAAGGATGGAAGGCTTGCGTTCTCAGCAAGCAGGTATCTCAAAGCGACTTGGTGAAGCTGAAGCAAATCTCAAGTCTCCAGAAAAAATCTTTCAGGAGGCGAAGAGCGAACAGTTCCGTGAGCAAGAGCGGCAGCGTGACATTCAGAAAAAACTTGCTGCAGCAAAAGCTCGTGCCGCAGCAGATGCCGTTAAGGCGCGAGAGGATCGTGGCTTGCCGCCACAGACCCCACAGTTCACAGCACAACAGGGCAAAGTGTTTTCCGCGCTCAGCAAGCGGCTGAAAAATCTGGGCCTCAAAGATATTAAACTTGAAGGGCAGCAGCGTATTGAGGGTGCTGAAGGTTTCTTTGACCCCACAAACAAAACTATCAGTCTTGCGATGGGTTTGTATGACCCGAACATGAATGACCAGCAGTTGTTTGATGCGATCTCTGAAGTCATGAATCACGAAGTGATCCACGCACTTCGCGCTATCGGTGTCTTAAAGGCAGATGAAATTGCCACGCTTGAGAATGTGGCTGAGAGAACCCAGTATGTTAAGCGCACAAATGAAGGGGTGGAAAAGCGCAAGTATACATATCTTGATCGCGCAAAAAGATTGTATCCTGAATATAATCCGACAGAACAAAAGGAAGAGGCAATCGCGGAGATGTTCCGTGATTATGTTTCGGGCCGCCTAAAGCTTGGCGGCAAGCCGCGCAATCTGTTCGAGCGCATTAAGGACTTCTTTAAGTCTATCATCGGCGTTAACCGCGATGCGGGCTTTACCGCCGCTGAAGATATCTTCGAGGGAATTCGCCGTGGGGAAATCGGATCTCGCGAGCGCAGCCCTATTTTAAACACACCGACTGATCAGGTTGTTGAGTTTCCTAACTATGACAACGTAACAAGTATCAAGCAGTCGCGTATCTTTGCCCCAGAAAGAACTGTCAGGGCATACAAGATGTTTACTCGTGGGCCTGACGGCAGATTGTATCCGTTGTTTGTTGATGCGGATACTGAAGTTCCAGTAGGCCAGTGGATTGAGGCAAACTTCCCACTTAGCTTTGAGTATAGGGGAACTCTTTATGTTCCTTCTCGTGGGGCTATTGACGAAACCGGCAAGCCCACAAAAGGAACTGGCGATCTAAAACCTGTTCCAGACGCAGCAACTAGACAAAGGCTGCTGGATGCAGGGTTTAAAATCTCAAAGTCAGAGGGGCATCCCTTCGGCAAGGTCTTGGCAGTTAAGGCTCGTCCGGGATGGCATGCAGGAACTCTTCCGAAGGCTAATCATCTTGGTCGAACTTTGCAAATCACAGATGAGCAAAGAAAGATTATGGAAGCTGCAGGATACGGCAACTCCATTAAGACAAATAAGGGTAAAAATTACTTAAAGCTTAGACATCCAGAGCATGTCTGGGCAGAAGTATTTTATCCTGACAATAGCCACGGTGTTGACTGGCAAGGTCGCGCTAACAAAACAAAAACTAGAGACATTAACGATGAATTGCCGTTTGATGGGCATTATCGTTACACTCAGGGGGCTGCTGGGGCAGATGAAACGTGGGTTATAAGTGGAAACATGCTTGTGGGCAGAACCCTTGACTCACAAGAAGTTGATGCATTGAACGCTCAAGGTTCTGATATTCCCGACAATCCTAGAATTGATCAGGTTGCCGCATTACTCGGAGAAGATGCAGCAGAAGCCGCTCGCAGGTCACTAAGGCAAGGCCGGAGGTATTCTCGCCTCCCCACAAGTGAAACGCTTCCCGAATTACCGATGGCACCAGAAGGCACACGGGCGCATAAGCTTCCGTATCAGCTACTGATGAGAGGAACTGGTGAGCCGCCGCGCGTAAGGATCACGCAGAACTACACCCCCGGAAATGCTGCAGCAAATAACGCGGCTATTCAGCAGATACTTGATGAGCACCCTGACGCTCTCACTTCTGTTGAGGGCTGGGCACGGGCTATGCAAGCCGCCTTGGGTGGTGACTTTATTCCTGCACCTCCGATGGTTGCAATTAATTATGCCGCTTCTCCTGAAGCGATGGCAGAAAAGTTACGTCAACTTACTCCTGAATTGCGTAAGGGCGTGGACAAGGGCTTTGAGTATGTCGAGCAAATCAGAGACATATATCAGAGCGGCAACGCTGATCCACGCATGACTCTCGATTTATTTGTCTGGGGCATCTTGTCCCGTGGAGCAGGGCCAGTTCAGCAGGAAGGTGGGTTCATTGATATCATCGATAACGCTCGTCCGTTTATTGAGAAGGCCATCAATCAGCCACTCACAGAAGATGATCTGGATATCTGGCTAACAACTGTCTCTAAAAGAATTCCAGAAGGATCGCCCGGAAGGCAAGTCACTAACAATGTTAATGACGCAGGAAAGCTTCTTCGAGCATTGTCACAGTTTATGCCTAACTCTAATCGCACTGTGGTCGATGTTATCCACGAGCAACTGTCAGATCCGAATGCGTCTGCGGCTGATGTGCGTCAGACATTCTTGTCGAACACAGAAGGTGCCGGTATCGACAACAAAGTTGTGTCATTCATTCTCCTCGTGGGCGGCAAGGATGATTTGCTTGTGATGGATCGCATCCAAGGTCGGCACATGTGGGACGATGGCCGTTTCGGTGGTGCAAATATTTACGATGGTATCGGCCCCCAGAAGGAGGGCTTGACCGGAATCTTCCGTGGCCCAGTGGGTATTCTCAACACACGCATCCTTGAGGATGGCATGCGCCGCAATGTGCAAGCTGCGTATGACATGGTAGGTCGCCCAGATGATGCAAGCCTTGGGCGCTGGCACTGGGAGACTTGGGTTATAGAGGGTGAGCAAGTTGTTAGCCACGATACCCTTGCTGCTGTTATCAACAGAAGTGCTGTCGGGACTTCTGTGACTGAGGGCAAGACCGATACGTTCTCTTCTGGCATGACATATCGGCGCGGTGAAGTCGCGCCAGTTGTCGAATATCCCTTGTCAAATGAGAACACAGTCTATATGAAGCCAGAGCGCTTCAAAGAATTCACAGGTGTGCTTGCTAAAGATGCGACAAGAGCAAGGTCGCAAACGGGCGTGTTCACTGAGGGAAAATTCAAGGTAACTGAGCGCGCAGACATTCCGTGGTTTGAAAGGCCAGAGGTTGATCGAACCGCGCTCGATGCACTAGCGATGGAGTATGAAAATGCGAGACCAGATGGATCAGTTCTTGTCGGCACTCAGAGGGCTAGAGAAGGTCAGGACGCCTCTCAGCGCGGAAACTCCGATCTCGACAGGCGCTACTCAAGAATCCCAGCAGCGGATCAATTTACAAGAAATGACACCGCAGGAACTAGCCGAATACTGGAACGGCGAGTCCCTTTCAGAGGACTAATAGCAGAACCTGTTCGCCAGTATGGCACACCAGATCGTCCTGTTTATGAGATTGAAGACCCGCAAGTCTTTACTCAAATGATTAAACGGGCAAAAGCTGACTTAGGAAAGCTTGGCGCACAGGTTACAGATTACACAGAGATGGGCGACAGCTATGAAGGCAAGCGCTTATTCTTGTTTGATGGTGGGTATTCTGGTTTCGCCCTGAACGGCGATGACATTGTATCAGTATTCAGTGTCCCCGGCCCCGCACCACGAGGTGCGGTAAAGATGATCATGCCTATTGCTACTGCTCAAGGTGGCCGCAGGCTTGATGCTTTCGACACATTCCTTCCTAAGTTGTATGCAGCAAACGGGTTCCGTGCCGTTGCTCGATTGCCGTTTAATCGTGAGTTTGCTCCAGAAGGGTGGGATTTTGATTTTTACGCTGAGTCTTTCCCGCAAAGTAACGGCGAGCCTGATGTTGTGTTTATGGTGTATGACCCTGCAGATGCATCAGAAAATACATCTAATGTAATTGATGACTATGATCGTGGCGGCGAACTGCAGGAAGAAGCCATCCTTAAATTGCAGCGCGAGAAACGCGATAGTCAAGCGCCCACACAGGGCGGCAAGATGTATAGCCGTCTGCTTTCAACGACTGCGCTTAATCAACAGGTTCAAGAAAAGAAACTCAACCTGTCATATGCCCGTGCCTCTGATTTCATTGCAAAACTTCTTGGAGTTTTCGTCCCGAAAGATCGCGCTCAAAAAGCTGCCGATGGAATTTTAAGAAGGTTTCAGGACAACATGCTACCAGTCGGTCGCATGATTCAGGAACTGCAGCAAAAAGGTTTAAGCATCACAGATGCGATGGATACATACCTCAGAGAGGAATTGTATCACGGGGTTGTGGGTGCTGAGATTACAGCGCGCGAAAACACAATCTATAAGAATGCTGTTGATGCCGTTAAGAAGCTGAATGTTTCTGCAAATATGATGGACGCTCTTCAACGTGTGTCTGACTCGGCATCCGCAAAGGCGGATGGGTTTGTGAAGCAGGCCCGCGAAACTTCTGGCAGTGATCGACTGGCACTTGCAGATACTTATTTGTATGCGCGCCACGCAAAAGAGCGCAACGCATTCATGCGCCGTATTGATCCAGAAAATCAAAGTGGCTCCGGCATGACTGACCGGGAAGCAGATGCAATTCTGAACTGGTTCAATAGTCTTGATCCGCAGAACAGAGCCGCAATTGCTGACCTTGATACAGCAGTTCGTGCAATTGTTGCAGATACAAATAATACTAGAGTTCAGAGCGGGATGCTGCCTGAAGACTTCGACACGATTGTGGATGAAGATGGTGAAGAAATACCACGCCCACAGTATCAGTATTATGTCCCACTTCGTGGTTTCTTTGATCCGACTGCAGCAGAAAGTGATGGCATAATTTCTGGTGGTGGCTCTCGCTTCGGTGGTCGTGGCCGTCCAGATCCGCAGGCTCTGGGCCGTTATCAATATGCCACAAACATACTGGGCACCACCATCGATCAGAACCAGAGATCTGTGGATCGCGGCGAGCGCAACAAGGTGGGTCAATCCTTCTTGAATTTGCTTCGTGCCAGCCCCGAAATGACAAGTTCATATGCGCGCATCCTTGAAACCCCGCCACAGCGCAGAGCTAAAGTGGGTGGTCGTGTTCGCATGATTACAGACTTCAGGGCCGCACAAGATCCGAACATTTTTATTGTGAAAGAAAACGGCAAAGATGTTTACGTTGAGATCTTTAATGAAGGAATTGCAAAGGCTCTCAAGGGAACAAGTGGCACTGGATCTGAAGCTGCAGGATTTGTTGTTCGCTCTCTTGGCTCGATCAACAGATACCTGTCAAATATCAACACATCGTATAACCCTGAATTCTTTATTACTAACTTGTTCAGGGATTTGCAGACTGCGGGTGTAAACATCCAGCAGTTTGAGGGCGATGGTCTAGTCAATCAAATCAGAAAAGATATTCGGAAGTCTCTGGTCGGCATTAAAAAAGCGATCATTGATAAAGACGATTCTTCTGAGTGGTCGCAAATCTATAAAGACTTCGTTGCCGCAGGCGGTCAGAACTCACTGAACCAGATGAGCACTGCTGCGGATCAAATGAATAACATCCGCAATTTGCTTGGAGACATTGCCGATCAGGGCGCTCGCGGCAAATGGAACCAAGTGAAAAACAGCTTTGTCGGTAAGAAAGCAGGTTCTCTACTTAGCACGATTGAAAACTACAACACTGTCATTGAAAACGGCATTCGTGTTGTTACTTACAAGGCACTTCTTGATCGTGGGTTCAGCCGTGAGCGCGCAGCACAAGCTGCCCGCAATGTGACTGTGAACTTTGCAAAGGGTGGTGAGTATAAAACGCTCATGAATGCATACTCTTTGTTCTACAACGCATCTATTCAGGGCTCGTTTGCAATGCTCAACGCAGCATTGCGATCAAAGAAGGTTGCAAAAATCTGGGCCGGTGTTGTCGCGGCAGGAATTCTGCAGGATCAACTTAATGCTCTTCTATCTGAAGAGGATGATGATGAAACACTGCAGTATGACAAAATCCCAGATTATATTCTGGAGCATAACTTAATCTTGCCTGATCCTTTCGGGTTTACAGATCGCTCATACATTGCGATCCCCATGCCTTACGGCCTGAACATGGCCCACAATCTGGGCCGCGCCATGAGCCGTGCCGGTCGTGGCGAGTATGATGCAGGCGATGCGGCAAAGACAATTGTCGGAACGATTGCTAACACAATCAGCCCGATAGGTGATATCTGGAATGAAGAGGGTCTTAACCTTCCGAATTTTGTTGCGCCCACAGTGGCGGATCCGTTTATCGATGTTATCCAGAATCAAGACTATGCTGGCAGGCCTGTTTACAAAGATGCCTTCCCCGGTGATCGCAGCCCAGACAGTCAGCGTTACTGGTCAACAACAAACCCATCAGCGGTGTGGGTTGCACAAAACTTAAACGAGTTGACTGGTGGCACAGATGCAAGAAGCGGCCTCATTGATCTATCCCCAGATGTTCTAAACTTCTGGCTTGAGTTCGGCACTGGTGGCGTGGGACGATTTGTTCAGCGCACAGCAGAAGCGCCCATGCGCTTTTACACTGAGGGGATGACTGAAGAAATTTATCGTGAGGTGCCGTTTGTCCGCAAGATAATCGGCAGTGTATCTGAGCGTGAGGATTACAGCAGATACATTGAGAAACGTGACAGCATTCTTCTAGCGGGTGATGAGTTACGCGCAGCAATT
>JABAHP010000119.1_pt2 | contig 23423 bp, 21 predicted proteins | sample 7062081 | NCBI WGS metagenome assembly JABAHP01 (sample SAMN14534357, study PRJNA622989) | marine sediment metagenome | biome: marine biome [ENVO:00000428]; feature: marine pelagic biome [ENVO:01000023]; material: deep marine sediment [ENVO:00002113] | place: India: Gulf of Kutch | collected...
AGAAGCGACCCGCCGTCCGCCAGTTCAAAGCGTCCCTTGGTCTGCTTGATAGCTCCGGTAAAAGCTCCCTTCTCATGGCCGAAAAGCTCCGATTCTATCAAATTCTCGGGCAGGGCGGCACAATTTATTCGGATGAAGGGCATATCCTTGCGGGGGCTGTTGTAGTGGATAGCCTTGGCCACCAGCTCCTTACCTGTGCCCGACTCACCGGTCAACAAAATAGTAGCCTTGCTGTTGGCGGCGGTCTGGATCAGGTCGAAGATATCCAGGAGTTTCCTGTTCTGTCCCACGATATTTTCGAAGCTGTATTTATCCCGAATCTGGGCTCGGAGAACCTTGTTCTCCAGAGCAAGGGTGCGGTGCTCGAGACCTCTCCTGACAACGATTTCGATCTCATCGGGCGAGAAGGGCTTGAGGATATAATCGTAAGCGCCCTTGCGCATGGCATCCACCGCATTCTCGATCGTACCGTAAGCGGTAATTACCACGACAACTGAATCCGGAGAAACAGCCTTGATCTTCATCAAGAGAGTAATCCCATCCATCTCGGGCATACGCACATCGGTGAGAATAAGATCATAGTCGGTCTCCTCCATCAGCTTAAGCGCTTCAGGTCCTGACAGCGCAGAATGCACTGAATAGCCGGCGCGTGTAAGAGTCTCGTTAATAAATTCGTTTACCAGCTTATCGTCATCAACAACCAATATCATGTCGCTCATTGTGATACCTCGTTTACATTTTAATGTAAATTGGCAGGTATTTCAAGGGTAATATCCGTCCCCCGCCCGATTTCGGAATCTACTTTAACTTCACCTTTATGCAAAAGGACAAGTTTCTTGACTGTGGCAAGTCCCAGCCCGGTTCCGGAATTTCTGGTGGTGAAGAAAGGTGTAAACAGCTTCTTCTTGTTTTCCCTGCTGATACCGGAACCCGGATCGGAAATCACTATGCTCAATTTGTCGTCGGCTACAACCGAGAGTTTTATCTCCGAATTTCCCTCCTGGGCCTGATGGGCATTCAAAAGCAGATTGGTCAAACACTGGCTGATATGCTGGGGATCGAACTGCCATTCAAGCGATTCGGGCGAGATAATCAGATCAATATTCGAAGCCTCTCCGTTTTGCTCCAGGGTCATTCGAAAATTTGTGACAACTTCCTCGACAAACGGCTTTATCCTCACAGCTTTGACTGCCGGATGAACTTCCTGGGCGTAGTTGAGGAGTGACGACACCGACTTATCCAGGTTCTCGACACCTTTGATGATCTTATCAACAGTCTTAATCCTTGGATCGTCATCGCTGAAATCCTTGCGCAGTAGAGCGGCAAATCCCAGAATCCCTCCCAAAGGATTGCGGACTTCATGGGCCACGGTGGCGGCCATTTCGCCCAAAGCTGCCAGGGTCTTGACACGGGTAATTTCATCTTCGAGCCGACGAATCTTCGAGATATCATGATAGAGCTCGAGAGCGCCGGAAATCTTGTCATATTCGTCATAAAGAAGCGCTGTCGAGAGCGAGACAGTCAGCTTTTCTCCCGTTTTCAGAGTAATTAGTTTTTCCTCGGAAATCGCAGGAGACTGCGTCTGCATTGTTCTCACGGCGGAATATTCCGGATTGCTGTCGGAGGCAAACTTTAAACCATGAAGCATTGCTGTGCGTTGATCGATCTTTAGCAGCTCACAGGCGGCCCGGTTCATCATCGTGATACTACCGTCGAGATCGTAGACCACTATCCCCGAGGGTACCGATTCAGTCAATTTTTCCAGAAAATCCTGTGCTTTCTGATTTTCAATCAGCGCCCGACGCAGCTTGTAGTTAGTTTCTTCCAGCTGCTTGTTCAATGATTCGAATCTTTTCTCCAGACTCTTGTAGGAGGCATTCAGTTTCTCAATTAAGCCATTAAAGCTCAAGAACGACTGATTCAAATCGGAAAGTTTGGAAATGTCCGGATCAGGCCCTCTCTTAACATCCTCTTCCTTCATATGGAAAAAATATATACATGTAATGGCAGATCGCAATAAAAACAATTTAAAAAACTGTTAAATTATTGCACAATGTAAAACGCCGGCGTAATCAGTTTAAAGAATTTTAGATACTGATTGCGCCGGCGTTGATTTTGACTTTTTGCAAAATTGTGGAGTCAGAAATGCCGCGGATCACACTTATCGGTTCAAATCCGCAGCATCAGGATTTTTTTCCGCCTTATAGATAGGAGTCTGATTCTCCAATATCTTCTGTTTTTTCAATCAGGTCGAGGAGCTGTTGCAGCCCTTTCCTGATTCCTTCCATCTTGGCTGCGGTGCCGGCAACCTGGTGAGGCGCAGTATCCAGAGCCTGTAACGCATCAAAAACCGCAAAGGCCTCTTCCATATTTTGCAGGGCCGTTTCCTCAATTTTATTGAAAGTATCGCGGATTTTCGATCTATTCTTGAAATATGTTGCCGGTAAAGCTTTGCGCAGGGTGCTAATCTCCTGCACCATACCATCGGTAATCTTCATCAGGTTCTCAACCCGTTCCATTATCTGCTGAGTCGGTGCTGCTGTATCTCCTGATGTTTCCTCAGTTTGTGATCCGCTCTCTCCGTCTGTTTTTCTCAATTCAGGGCCAGGTGCTTGAATATTCTTAAAATCCTGCACAACATCATTGACTGAACCTGTTAAATTCTGCAATTCGGCGTGGATTTTACCTGCTAAATCTTTTATTTGCTGCATTATATCCTCCGTCGCTACTCGGTCTGCATAATCTGCTTAATTTTGCTGACAAGGGTGTCGGGAGTGAAAGGCTTGACGATATAGCTGTTGACACCCGTCTTCATAGCCTGTTCGATGTCGGCCTCGACCGATCTGGTGGTTACCATTAAAATCGGGAGGGACTCGAACTCTTTCATAGAACGCACATTGTTTACAAATGTCAGCCCATCCATCTTCGGCATGTTCCAATCGGTGATGATACAATTGAAATCTTCCTCTTTCATTTTTTCCAACGCATCCCTGCCGTCACTGGCTTCTACTACATCTGAGAATCCCGCTCGCCTCAGAGTATTAATGATGATACGCCGCATATTCGGACAATCATCCACTGCGAGAATCTTAGGCTTTTGCACTGAATTTCTCCTTCAGTCCTGAAGAGGTCGCTATAAAGATCATAATGACAATCTGCCAATTCACAATCGTGCCTGCGCTACCGAGATTATTGTCCAAGATGTGGAATTCTTAAGTAACTGCTTTTTTTCTTGCTGTTTTAGAACGACCCGGCATCGTGGAATCACTATCCTCCCGTTCCAGGCCATTATTGTCCGATTTACCTCTGATCGATTCCTCCAGCATCCTTACTTTTTCCTTGAGCAGAGTGATCTCTCTTCGGAAATCATATTCCTTTATAGCCGCGGTAACGATGTCCCTAAGCTCATTTAATCGAAATGGTTTCACTATATAATCAAAAGCGCCTGCTCTCAGCGCGTCGATGGAGGACTCAACAGTAGGATAACCGGTCATCAGGACGACCACAACATTGGAATCGAGACCGCGAATCTGTTTCAAAGTCTCGAGCCCATCCAAACCTGTCATCTTGAGATCGATCAGGGCCACATTGTAATGATTCTCCTCCACCATTTCCAACGCCGCCTCGCCTGATTCGGCTACATCCACCGTAAATTTGAGTTTGGTGAAATATTCTTCCAATAGCTCTCTCACAAAAAGCTCATCATCAACAACCAGAACTTTTTCGGTTGACATAAAAACTCCTATTACGAAACTGGGGCTTTTTCTTCCAATACCGCCTCGATGCATTCAAAGAGGCGATTGATGTTAAATGGTTTAACAATGTAATCGGCCACTCTCAGCCGCAAGGCTTCGATGGCTGATTCGAGCGATGGAAACCCGGTCATAATTATAACCGGCGGTCCATCCTCCCTTGTATTAGCCCTCCTGAGCATCTCCAACCCGTCCATATCGGGCATTTTAAGATCAGTCAAAACGAGATCAATCTCATCCGACCGTATGATTTCCAGAGCTTTCGAGGCGGATTCTGCCAGTATGATATCGTAATTCCGAGAGGTAAAGAAATCATACAGCAGATCGCGAATCAAAAGCTCATCATCAACAACCAGTATCCGCGGCATCAAATTCTCCCTTCTAAGACGGCAAGCGCCTGGGATGCTGCCTCGGCAACATCCGGGTTTGTATCGTTCACAATATCTTTCAGGACCGCCAAAGACCTTTCATCCTTGAGACCCGAGAGCGCTTTGGCAGCCGCAACTCGGATAATATCATTTTCGTCCGCAAATAGACTCAATATCCTTTCGATGACCGACTGATCACCCATTGTACCAATCACATCAATGGCATGAGATTTTACATCCAGATCCCGGTCCTCGAGGAGGAGGGCTATAGAACCAAGCGCGCCCGATCCTTCCAGACTGACCAAGGCATCGATGGCGGCTTTACGGACCCGGGCATGATCGTCGTTGAGAACCTCCCGGATCGGCTCCAATGCGCGCCTGTCGGCAATCCGTCCCAGGGATTCCACAGCGGCGCACCGTACCTCCCATTCGGGGTGATTCAGGGCCGTAATCAGCGGCTCCACTACCTCACGCTCCCCAATCCATCCCAGGGCTGTAGCGGCTAATTTTTGACGCCTGATTTCAGCGCCGCCAAGATCCCTGCAGAAAAGATCGATAACTTCCTGACTCCCTATTAGTATCAGCGCCCCTACACAAGCTTCACGTACATCGACATTTTCATCATCCAGCCATTTCAAGAGTTTCCTTACATCACAGTCATCACCAACCCAGCCGATGGATTTTATGGCGGCGCTGCGAACATCGCTTGATTCATCTTCCGCCAGTGTAAAAAGCGCATCCACGACATTACGATCCCCGATCTTACCCAGGGTCCAGGCAGCTTGCTCGCGTACTGCGTCCCCTGGATAGTTCACCAGCCTCATTATCTCTTGAACAAAGCGGGGATTTCCAGAGACGGCTATAGTCTCCAGAAGATTGCAGATTTCATCATCACTGCCATTGGAAATGGTCTGAGATATAATATCCGGATCATGATAGGAGTTGGAATTCTCCATGCGTGAATCCTCAGTTTGTTGCCGCGGTTTTGCGGTGACCGAATGCGGCCAGGGCTTCATTTTCCCCCGGGAATATGTCAAATATATGAGTCAGCTGGGTTATCTCGAATATTTCCTGAACATATGGCGAAAGATTGCAGAGCGCGATTTTGCCGTTAGCCCTGCGAACCTCTTTTAAAGTTGAAATGAGCGTGCCCAATCCGGAGCTGTCAATGAAATCGACCTGCGCGAGATTGAGGAGGATATTGACTTTACCTTCATTGAGATGCTCCTTGACGATTGACTTCAGTTCCGGAGAACAAGTATGATCCAAACGTCCCTTTAGATGAAATACTTGAAAAACCTGCGCTGACTTGACTGTAATCTGCATAGCTAAATTCTCCTGAAAGGAATGAATCCTCATTTGCCTGTTTTCAGAATTATTATTCTAGTGCTCAGAGGTCCACTCCACGTGAATTAGGTTCATAATATGCTCGTCTCTAGACTCACGCATCGGGAGCAGCCCCCTTCCGTTGGCCCTGAGACCAACCTGACTCGATACCCGGTTTACATTCTTAATTATCGGCAAAATCCCACTATACTCTATCAAAATCTTGACCGATTTTTCGCAGCGATATGGGGTTAGCTCGATAAATTTCGCTGATTTTATCTTTAAGTTCACTGATATCGTCAATCAGATCGGACACTATGGTATCTATATTTTATCGATCGCCTGAATCAGCTTCGCTTCTGTCAAAAAAAGATCTCTATCTTATTATCAGTTGCATATTTATATTCTATAATTCGAATGCAAGCGGATTTGATTACTTGACAAAATCGATATTTAGGATAAATTTAGATTGGGTATTTATAATATCCCGGAATCGCTTTTCGCTATACCTGTCAACAGCTTCCGGAAAATGATGGATGGCTAATAATATATTGATTACGGGTCCGCCGGGCTGCGGAAAAACTACATTAGCCAGGCAAATTGTCGCAGACCTTGATCTGGATGTCTCGGGTTTCTATACTGAGGAGATACGCAAAGATGGGAAACGACGGGGATTCCGGATAAAATTTCTAAGCGGTAGCTCCGGACTACTCGCCAGCAAAGACTACGCTTCGCAATACCGTGTGGGCGGCTATGGCGTTGACGTGGAACAATTTGATTCGCTTATCGAGAAAGAAATATTAAACATTATGAAGAGCCCATGCGTCATTATAGATGAAATCGGAAAAATGGAGCTTTTCTCTCAGCAATTCAGGGGATTGATAAATAAGGTGTTAGATTCGAATCAGGTATTGGTTGCTACCATCATGTATAAATCCCATCCCTTTGCAGACAAAATAAAAAATAGAACTGATATAGATTTGATAAGGTTGGAAAAAAGCAGACTCCAACCCGTAAAAGAGCAAATTCTGGATTTGATAAAAACATATAGTCCCGCGCAGGATTTTTAGATACCTCTGGAGGAGTCATGAACCTGACAGCTAAAAAGGCGCTTCTGCCCATTTTCCTCATAATCATTTTTATAAATACCGCTTTCGCCGGCGAATTACTGCAGACCTATAAAGGCACCCTGCCCAAGCCGACTGAAGAAGAATGGCAGGAGATGCTGGACAGCAGAGTGGACAGACATGCCTGCAAACAGAAAACGGCCAAGGCCTTGAACGACTACAAATATTCCAGGCTGGCGCTGTATCCGACGCCAACCTCAAACCAGCTCAAGGTCGATATGCTTTATTACGAAATCAATCTCGAGCTGAATTTCTCATCCATGACAATTGATGGCTTCTGTGAATCAAGAATAAAGGCTGTCTATGATGGAGTTGATGCAGTAGACTTCAACCTCACTAATAATAATGGTAATCTTGCAGTTTATGAAGTATACCTTAACGGCAGCCCCATAAGCAATTACAGCCATACCGGAGATCTCCTCACAGTCTATCTGGGGCAGAGCTTTAATTATGGGGATCAGTTTACAATCAGGGTTGAATATGGAGGCTATCCCGGCTTCGACGGAACCGACGGCCTCAAATTTTATTCTGATTGGGGAGTACAGATTGCCTACACTAACTGTGAACCCTGGGGCGCAAGATTATGGTGGCCATGCAAGGATCATCCATATGATAAACCGGATTCAATAGATGTCGTCATTACCCATCCCTCCAATTACACTCTGGTGTCAAATGGAGTCATGCGCAGTTCTGTAAGCAACGGAGACGGCACCTACACCACTCACTGGCATGAGGACTATCCTATAGCGACCTACCTGGTTCAAATCGGCTGCACGGACTATACTCTGTATTCAGACTCCTGGAATTACGCCGCCGGCCAGAGCATGCCCATTTATAACTATTCTTACCCGGGCGTGCCGGCCAACAGCGGATATTATTCCACCTACTATATGAATACGTATACCAAGCCGTCCCTGGAGGCGCTCTCATATTATTTCACGCTTTATCCATTTGTGGATGAAAAGTACGGACATAATCACTACGGTTGGGGCGGAGCTATGGAACACCAGACCCTGACCTCCATTTCCGCCTACTTCAACACCGAATATGTCATCGCTCATGAACTCGCCCATCAATGGGCCGGGGATAAGGTAACCTGCGAGAATTTTCATCATATGTGGCTCAACGAGGGTTTTGCCTCGTATGGTGAGCCTCTCTATTTCAAGTACCATTACGGCTACTCGTATTACAAGAGCTGGCTGGAGAGCCAAAAACATCTGGATGCGGGCACCCCATACGTGGAGGACATAGTCAACGACAACATGTTTGACAATACCACTGTTTACGACAAGGGATCATGGGTAGTATATATGCTGCACATGGTACTGGGCGATTCACTTTTCTTCGAGGCCATGGACAATTACTTCAACCATCCCCTGCTGGCCTGGGGCGGAGCCACCACCGAAGATCTGGAGATGGCCTGTGAAGAAGTCTATGGTTCCGATCTTTCGTGGTTTTTTAACCAGTGGGTGTATGTGCCCGGGAATCCAAATTATTTTTATTCCTATATGGAGGAAGAAGATCCGGTAAACGGCGGGTATGATGCATTTATACTGCTTCGCCAGGAACAGGAGGGTCCGGTGTTTCAGATGCCGGTCGAGATGAGAGTTTTTGCCGGCGGATGGGATTCCGCATTCACTGTATTCAACAGCCAGCGTGGGCAGGTCTGGGAATTAGATGTACCAAACCCGATCGACTCCATGTGGGTTGACAAGGAAGAGAAGATACTTCGCACGGTTGAGTATGATCCCGATTTCAGCCTGAGTATCCTGGTCGGAAAAGAAGTCGATACTGCTTATATAGGACAGCCCTATTACGCCGAATATACCGCTATTGCCGGTGTCCCGCCTTATAGCTGGCGCAGGGTAACCGGTCAGTTTCCCTATGGGCTCACATTCCACAATGAATCGACTGCTTATCTGGACGGGGTGCCTACCTGGGCCTCCTCATTTCTCTTCACGCTCGAGGTAACCGACAGCGACACACCGCAGAATGCCGATACGATCACTCTGAGTATTCTAGTTCTGGAAGGCGAAGTACCCGACATTCCGCAGCTTCTACTTCCCGATAACGGCTCCTCAACCTCCAATACAAAGCCGCTGTTTACATGGAGCGCAACAGCCGGGGATGGAGGTAACTATACATTCCAGGCGGCAACAGATCAGAATTTCAATAATATCATTGCAACCATTACAGGAATCACAGATACAACCTATATCCCCGCCAGCTCTCTTCCAGAGGGTACCGTATTCTGGCGTGTAAAAGCGTTCAATTCCGAGGGCCACGCCAGTGATTATCAGGACGTTCCATACCTTGTCATAATAGATTCTTCATCGCAACCGCAGCTCAGGGGAGATTGCAATGGAGATGGTTCAATAAATATTTCGGATGCGGTTGTTATAGTCAATTATGTTTTCATCGGCGGCGACCCCCCTGATCCGTTGATAATGGGTGATCCCAACTGTGATGGAGCAGTCAATGTGTCAGATGCGGTTTACTTGATCAACTATATATTCGTAGGAGGTCCGCCTCCCTGCGAGGTATAATTTCAGGCGGAGGAGATCTTGAATATAAGACTATTAGTTCTGATTTGTATTCTGGCATCATCCCTGTATATCAATGGTTTTGCATCTTCCGAAAACCCTCTGGATTTTGATGCCGATACTTACAGAACGAAAGACAGCGTCCTTCTCGAATTGCTGGAAGCAAAAAAACAGCTGCCTCCTTCGATCGTAAGAAACGCTGATTCCACACGGCAATCTGAGTTATTTACCATGCGTGCATTCGGACTTTCGGCGCCCACGGCAAATATGTTAAAATACGATGTCGAGCATTACTGGATAGACATCATTCTGAATTTTTCCGTACATGATATACATTCTCAAGTGACCATCACGGGTAAGGCGCTCGAAGATAATCTCTCACTAATCGACCTGACATTCAGGAGCGGGTTTACAATAGACAATATTACAGCCAATGGAGCTTCAGCATCCTATGTTCAAAATGGTGAGCTTTTTACTGTTTATCTTCCCGAAACGATCGACAGCGCCGAGGCTTTTCAGATAACTGCCCAGTATCATGGCTACCCTGTTTACAGCGGAACACCTCAATCCAACACGGGCGGCGGCCTGAGCTATGCCTCTCAGTACACCTCGCAGATATGTCAGACCGAATGCGAACCGTTTGGCTCAAGGAACTGGTTTCCCTGCAAAGATTTTCCATTCGACAAGGCTGATAGCGTTGACCTTATGGTGACGCATCCGGAGGGCATGACAACATCCGCCAACGGTCTTTTGCAATCCATCACCAATAACGGTAACGGTACCGCTACCACGCACTGGAAAACCAGGTATCCGATTACAACTTACGTCATACATTTCGTGACGACATATCAGAATCTCTATGAACAGCAATGGGAATACGCTCCCGGAGATACTATGCCTGTGGTTGTCTATGCTTATGACAATTATCCCCAGGCGGTGGACAACTATCTTACATATACTATTCCGGGACTGGAAGTTTTTTCCGATATTTTCGGTCTCTACCCCTTCGTGGATGAGAAGTACGGCAACTCTCTGTATGACTTATGGGGCATGGAAAACCAGACCATGACTGTTCTGGTGCCCCCTATTGCAGTGGAATGGATTATCATCCATGAAATGGCACATCACTGGTGGGGCAACCTTATAACCTGTAAGAATTTCCATCATATCTGGCTGAATGAGGGCTTTGGCACATACTCCGAGGCACTGTATTATGAATACCTATACGGTACAGACTTTTATCATGACTATATCCAGACCCAGGGCTGTCTGAACAGCGGCTCGGTTTACGTGGAGAATCTCGATACTGATAATATCTTTGACGGGCAGACTTCCTACAATAAAGGATCGCGGGTTCTTCACATGCTGCGCGGTGTGGTGGGAGATTCAGCCATAATAGAAATACTTCGTAATTATCAATCCGATCCGGAATTACGTTACAGCTGGGCCACAACGGCGGACTTTCAGGCGCATGCCGAGGCAGTTTACGGCTCCTCGCTGGACTGGTTCTTCGATCAGTGGATTTACGAGCCCGGTAATCCTCATTACCAGTATGCATGGATAAATCTGTATGACTCAGAAACCGGCACCAATCAGCTGGGCCTTCAGATTTCTCAGACTCAGACCGGGGATCCATATTATTTTCCGGGTTTCTCTATGCCTGTCCGGATACAGGTTTTCTTTGATTCCCAGGATACCATCCTCACGGTATTCAATAATGCGCTTTCACAGACATATCTTCTGGATATTCCGCTGCCGGCCGATTCTGTTAAATTCGACCCCGATAAATGGATTTTATCCACTGTTTTCGAGACTGACTTTGTTATGGGTGCCTCAGTCAAGACATTGGATACGGCGAGTTTGAACGAATTTTACTATCTGGAGCTGAACGCAATCGGCGGCACTCCGCCATATACCTGGGAGCTGATCTCCGGGCAGCTGCCCTATGGTGTAACACTGCATAATGAGGATTCATCTTATCTGGCAGGTTATCCGAGCTACCCCGCGGAATTCAATTTCAGTCTGAGGGTAACAGATTCTTCCAATCCCCAAAATACCGATGATATCTGGATAACGATTGTGGTTCTGGAGCAAGGCTATATCTGCGGCGACGCTAATGATGATGGCCTTGTTAATGTCTCGGACGCGGTCCGGATTATCAATTATGTATTTCTGGGAGGCGGGCCACCTATCCCATGGGATGCGGGCGAGGTCAACTGTGATGGAAATGTCAACGTCAGCGATGCGGTCTGGATCACAAATTATGTCTTCGTCGGCGGAGCTGCCCCCTGCGATTGCTGAGTTTTAAACGCCTGCAATATTCATGCGACATGAATAGCCCGTATCCGCCTCTAATTGCGCTTGACTTTCGGGCATTACCGTCTAAATTACTCTCTTTAATATAGTTGATTTTGTGGAGGTACAAATGCCCGTCGTAGTAAACGGCGATAATTTGACAATAGAAAGAGTTGTAGATGTCGCCCGGAATCATGAGAAAATTGAACTTTCCTCTGACGCCGTCAAAAGGATTGAAGCCTGTCGCGAACTGGTCGAGAAGAAACTGCGCGAAAATGCCATCATGTATGGAGTAAATACCGGTATAGGAGAATTATCAGAGGTCGTTCTTACACCCGAGCAGGTGGAAAAATTCCAGAAATATCTGATATACAGCCATGCCGCCGGCATTGGCGAACCTGCCCCAATCGAGGATACAAGGGCCTCCATCTTGAGCAGAATAAATGTCCACTGCAACGGTCATTCGGCGCTCAGGCTGAAGGTTGTGGAGACGCTGGTAGAGATGCTGAATAAAGGTGTAACCCCGGTAATGTGCCAAAAGGGTTCGGTGGGAGCCTCAGGCGACCTCTCCCCCATGGGCCAGATGGCGCTGGTGCCTATGGGTGAGGGCGAAGCATTCTATAAAGGGGAACGTCTGCCCGGAGCCGAGGCTATGAAACGTGCCGGCATCGAGATCATCACCTACCAGGCTCGTGACGGCCTTGCGACTATCAACGGTTCCAACGTAATCACCGGTATGTCCTGCCTGCAGTGGTACGATGCCGACCGCTGGCTGAAGCAGTCGGAGATTGCCGCGGCCATGGTCCTTGAGGTTTTGAATGCCAATATGTCCGGTTATGATGATCGTCTGCACAGGGTGCGCGGGCATAAGGGAGCGATTACGTGCGCGGAGAATATCAGAAGGCTGACTGAAAAAAGCGAGATGCTGGCGCAGAAGGGCAAGAAGGTCCAGGATGCCTATTCACTCAGGAGCACGCCGCAGGCAGTCGGCACCGGCAAGGATACAATGGAATTCGTGAGGCATCTGATTGAAACTGAATTAAACGGGGTATCCGACAATCCGATTTTCTTCCCGGAAGAGGATACGGTTATATCAGGCGCAAATTTTCAGGGTTCGCCGATCGCATTTGCAACAGAATTTATGGGCATGACCGTAACCACGATTTCGGTACTTTCCGAACGCAGGATCAATCGTCTCACTAATCCGCACCTCTCATCAGGTTTACCGGCATTTCTGACCAGGGGCGCGGGCATGTTTTCGGGTATGATGCTGGCGCAGTACACCGCTGGAGCGCTGGTCAATGAAAATCGGATACTCTCGCATCCGGGCGCTACCGGCTCCATCCCGGCCGCGGCAGACCAGGAGGATTTCGTTTCGATGGGCATGACCTCGGCCATCAAGTGTCGGGATATTATCGAAAATGCCAACGGTGTGCTCGCAATCGAATTTTTGTGTGCGGCCCAGGCGGCAGATTTTCGGAAACCACTGAAACTATCACCTGCCACAAGCGCGGCCTACGAGGTGATCAGGAAATATTCCGACTTTTTGGACGAGGACCGTCCCCTCTACGACGATATAAATAAGCTGACAGGGGTCGTGAAGAAAGGTGAGATTCTGGAAGCTGTGGCAAAAGTCAGCGGTGAATTGAAATCTTAGCAATAGATAATTCTATGTCGGATATACTTTCCAGATTTATCAAGAACCCGTTCGGATTTATAAAACGGGTCATATATAAAAAATTCATCGGCCCCAGAAAATACGGAAACGGCAGTGATTATGATGCCGCCCGCTACTGGGAAGACCGCCTTTCCAAATATGGAGATTCATTGCGGGGAGTGGGAGATGAGGGTAAATCAGACAGGGAAAATATCGAGGAATATGCCCGCGACGAGAAGACATTCTGCGACGTTTGCAATGGCCTTGATATAGATTTCAAGAACGCCAGTGTACTCGATATCGGCTGCGGAACCGGATTCTATACCGATATCCTGCAGAGGCAGGGAGTAAAGGACTATACCGGAATAGATATCACCAGCCATTATTTCGAAAAACTCAGGGAGCGCTACCCCGATTATAAATTTATTAAGAAAGATTTCACTTCGGAGAAACATGAAGGCGAATATGATCTGATAATAATGATCGAGGTCCTGGAGCACATAGTCAATGACGACAAGCTCGATTCTGCCATGGAAAATGTCAAACGATGCCTGAAAAAAAATGGTGTCTTCTTGATATCCTCTATCTGGGAAAAAGGCGGCAGGCATATGTTTTATGTGCGCAAATGGACGCTGGATGAGATCAAGGAGCGCTTCGAGGGCTATCTTTTCTCGGAACCCATACCATTCCGTGGCAGCTACATGGTTGCCATACGGGATTCAAACTGATTCGGCAAGCTGTTCATTTTTAACGAGTAATTCTTAGCGAATCCATTTCAATGCCCGTTCTTTTTTGAGGAAACCTGTTTATTTATGTAAACATTTTATTAAATTATAAGTAGAATAAGTGGAGATAAAGATGAATTTTATCCTCAGAAAACATGGGGTATCTATATGAAGAAAGCATTGGTGCTAATTGTATTTTTCGGCCTGGCGGTATCGCTGATTCTAAGCTGCAATGAGACCAGAATTGTCGATACCGGTGACGACGACCTGATTTTGCAGAAGGCAGGAGTTTTCTCAATTGCGCTTCCCAGCCAGAGAATTGCCGGCGAGGATATGCAGTTCCGTATTGTAGTTGATGCCGGATTTCCGTGCTATACGTTCGCGCGCTACGAGATCGAGGAAATAGAAGGTGAGATTTTTATTACGCCGATGGTTTATCAAAGGGGTAAGTCCTGTACAAATTACACTTCGAGAATCGATAGAAGCATGTTTTACATGATTGACGAGCCCGGAAAATATCTGTTCCATTTCTATGAGAGTGATCTCAGCTACAGACATTATGAGATAGAGGTAGAGCCGGCCCCGGAAGAATGACAAAATTGGATCTCTGTTTCTAACTATCCGCCTTCAAATTACAGACTTTACTGAAAAGCATTCAATTTTCGTTTCAGATTATTGCATCTTTTTTCGAAAATATATATAGGGTGAATTATGTGGACTTCCGGTGAAAAATATGAGGGCGCCTACCTGGGCACCGAAATCAACGAGGTCTGGTGGAAGCGCTACAAGAAGGATAAGATGTTTGCCCGGGGAAACGGCAAGTTCTGGTTTGATGAGATGGGTATCTATTTTCATCGATATCTCACCCGCCAGCCATTGTATATCCCCTTTAACCAGATGCGCGCATTCAAGATCGGCCAGTGGCACGCCGGCCGCTGGGCCATGCACATACCAATCCTCAAAATCATCTGGTACAAAGACAATCAAAAGCTGTCATCGGGCTTCGCGCTCACCAAGAAGCGCAGAGAACTGGTTAAGCTCCTCGGACTTTTCCAGCAGAGAACTTCGGCCGTTTTCGAGAATGCCTAATATATTGTTTCCGCTTGACTCCAAAACTTAATCCATTAAATTATCTATACACCAGGGATAAGACTCCATACTATCCTGTGACTTGTAAAGTATTGGGAGGAGAATCATCATGAAGTCTACAATTATATTGGGGCTTGCCGCATTATGCCTGCTTGTCACAAGCGGGTTAAAAGCGGGTCAAAGCGAAGACCCGGCACGCAGATTTAGCGATCTAGTATATGACGAATATTTGAATTACAGATCACCTTCGGAACTTTTCGAAGACAGCAACTGGCTGTTTTCCCAAGCGGCCCGTGATGCATATCAAAATAATTCGTCCGACAGGTCTGAGGATATTCTCTCTTTCTCGGGCAGTTCAGCCTGGATAGGCACGCTCGATCTCGAGATTTCAGATTCCATTATTGTAGAGCTTAATATAAATGGCATAAGGCTATTTGAATCCGATGATCTGGAGTCGCCCCTCAGCAGAATCCCGTTATTGTTCGGAATTGATTATGATCAAGCCTTTTTGCAGGATTCTATTCTGTACGTTGGGCGCAGGAATAAATTGCATATCTTTGACATCTCAGACCCTATCAAACCTGCCGAATTGAGTGTCATTGATGTTGGATACAATTTCATGGAAATCCATGTAGAAGGCAATCGCTTATATCTGGGAGCAATCCGCTATCATAGGGATTGGAATTCCCATCCAATTCTCAGTATTTATAATATTGCAAATTCATATTCGCCCTTTTTACTGGGCGAGTACGATACTCTCTCGGGTATAACGGATTTCCGTAGATTCGATATTAAGGGTAATACAGCTTATGGCATAAGCCATGAAAACAATAGATTGATCGCGATATCAATCGAGGATCCAGAGAATCCAGAGCTTATCGCTTGTGTCCCTACAATACAGCAGGCCTGGGATATAGAGATATATGATAACTTCATTTATGTTATGGGAGATTATGGAATCTGGCTCTATAGAATTGAAGACCCGAATGAGATCGTTCTGGTTACAACCTATTATATGTTATATGAAAACTGGTCAATCAAGGCGCATAATGGCAGGCTATTCCACAATAGGACTGAGAATATGAAAGTATATACTATCTCTGATTCAGGATACCTGGAATTTGAGGCATACTGCCCGCACAGAACGTCCTGGTTCAACTTTATTGTTAATGATAGCTTGATTTATTCACCAGAGTACGGGCATGGCTTCAGCATAACAGATATCACCGATATTAATAATGCTTACATTTCACAGAAATACACCAGTCCGGCATGGAATTTATATGGAGTGGATCCAGAGGATAACTGGGTTTATTGCAGCAATGGTATATCGCCGGCTGATTTCTGCGACCAGCTGCTGGCTATTGATGCCACAGATAAATCCAATCCTATATACGAAAATAGTGTTCCATCATCGACAAATTCGGTTCGTGTGCTGGCAGAACAGGAGCGGATTTTTGTTGCCGGTTCGGGACAAGGTCTTTTCATATATGACCGCACCACACCAGATTCACCAGAGCTTTTAACGAACCTTACTGATCCCCCATTCGTGGAACACGTTTCCTTGAAAGACGACTATGGCTTCGTTTCCTCCGGCTATTTCGGTCTGAACATCTACGACTTTTCCAATCCCGGAAACCCGGTGCAAGTCTCTCAAATCCCGAATACTTATTTACCAATGGTTTCTTATGTGGATGGAGACATTCTCTATTTATTGGAAAGTCAATATATTGGGCCGGGTTTGGACTTTCCCCACTATTTGAGAATAGTTGATATTTCCGATATTTACCAGCCGCTTGAATTATCCCTGCTGGAAATTGGCTATTTTTTGCCCATAACTTATGAGATACAAAAACATAATGACTATATCTATTGGGCCGCCGGGGATTCGGGCCTGGTGGTAATTGATGTTCAGGATCCGGCCAGTCCTGAACATGTGGCCTCCCACATCCCGCTGAATTATACAAATCAGAACCATAATCCAATCTGCTGCTATCTTGCGATAAAGAATCCCTATCTGTTTCTATCTGTAACCAGCGCCTATTACCTCGAAGTCCTCGATATCTCTAATCCAGCTAATCCGGAACTGGTTCAATCAATACCCTTTCCTCATTTTGTTAACGATGTCGAAATTCAGGATGATTATTTATACGCGGCATGCGCAGTAGGCATGTACATCTACGAGGGTGATTTTTCACGGGAATGCGGCGATGCCAACGCTGATTATAATGTCAACATTAGTGATGCGGTCTCGATTGTTAATTACGTTTTCGTTGGCGGTAATTCGCCAGACCCTTATGATATAGGTGATGTAAACTGCGATTCATCAGTAAATGTTAGTGATGCTGTTTCTATAATCAATTTTGTTTTCATCGGAGGGTATTCTCCTTGCGATCCTGATAATGATGGCGTTCCGGACTGTTGAGGTAATGATAGCCGAAATCATCCACGGGACTTGGCTCAATATGGATAGGCAGAATCACTCCATTCCGCTCCGCTTCATTCCGGATTCTTCACTATGGAACTTCTCTATTCCTTATACTTCTTCAGTTGGTGCTCAAGGATTCTTTTGAATTCGATTGGGTTTTCCGGTGTAAACAGAAATCGCCTGCAAAAGCCCTCTTTCCTGTCAAGTGCGACATGTTCCTGGAAGTTGGCCCAGTCCAATTTCAAGGCAGGTTTAAATCCTTTTAGCTGCAGGTCACCTTTGAGCAGACCTTTTATATCTGACTCTTTCACCTCAACTTTTTCGATAACATCAAAGGGTATTTTAATGACTCCGAAGAGCGTGGAGAATTCGAGATGATCTTCATAGATCCTGTACTCCTGCCAGATGCTTTTGAATGTCGACTTAGAGGTGTATATCGGTCTTTCATCCATAGCACATTCCTTTCCGGAAGCTGGTTTGTTGAAAAAAGGGCGGATTTAAAATAATGACTGCGATTACTTTGAGCAACAAAATTTGCCCGCAATACAGTCCGTAATTGCCTGACTATTTGCCTTTGCCATCCCCCACAAATAACATTTTCGGCGGTATCCCGGAAAAAAATAGGCAGGACCACAGAGGGGCCTGCCCGATATTTATCTATATAATTGAGGGGTGCCCCAAGCTTTAGCTTGGGATATATCTCTTATTGATCGAACCCAATCTGAAGATTGGGTCACCCGGCCGTATAATTACTATTAGCCTACCGTTAATCATTCCAAATACGATCTATTCTATTCTTCGGCTGCGATCTTCTCCAAACGCTGGATGTGACGGCCGCCTTCGAATTCGGTTGTCAGGAATGTCTCCACTATTTCAAGCGCATCTTCCTCAGGCACATACTTCGAGGCCAGAGACAAAACATTGGCATCATTATGCAAACGTGTCAACTCAGCCATTTCAGCGTTTAGACATAATCCCGCGCGCACACCCTTGACTTTATTAGCGGCCATGATCATGCCATTACCGGTCCAGCAGATATTAATGCCATATTCGACAATGCCATCCGCAACCGCATGCGCAACTCTCAGGCCATAATCAGGAAAGTCGCAGGACTCCTCGGAGTTGGTGCCGAAGTCCAGGACTTCATCATGCCGTTCGATCAGAAAGCGCTTGATCTTTTCCTTCAGCGGATAGCCCTTATGATCAGCTCCCAATGCTATTTTCATATGCTATGCCGTCACTCCCGCTTCTTTGTACACGAAGGTCAGCCAGCCATAAGGATCATTGCCACCCATCACAACATCAAAGAAGGCATTCTGCAGCTTCTCGGTAATGGGCCCGCGTTCGCCGGGGCCAATCTTAACGCCGTCAATTGAGGCAATTGGAGTAATCTCCGCCGCCGAACCTGTGAAGAAGACCTCATCGGCAAGATACAGGGCTTCGCGAGGTATATTCTCTTCTTTGACCGGAATAGCCATCTCCTCGGCCAGATGAATAACGGTGCGGCGGGTAATACCGGCCAGGATAGAGGCGCAGAATGGCGGGGTAATCAGGGTACCGTTTCTGACAATAAAGATATTCTCGCCCGAGCCCTCGGAAACAAATCCCTCGACGTCAAGGCCGATACCCTCGACATAGCCATGCGCAATGGCTTCCATCTTGATCAGCTGTCCGCCCAGGTAGTTGGCGCCGGACTTGGCCATGGCCGGAAGAGTGTTGGGCGCCGGACGATTCCAGGAGGACACACAGACATTAACGCCTTTTTCCAGCGCCTCCGGACCCAGATACTTGCCCCATTTCCAGACCGCGATGGCGGCATCAATGGGGCAGTCACCCGGGTATACACCCAGCGAATGATAGCCGCGGTAGACTATGGGGCGGATATAGCATTCCTCGAGCTTGTTGATCTTGATCAGCTCTATAATAGCATCGTTGATCTGCTCTTTGGTGAATGGTATCTGCATACGGCAGATTTTGGCCGAGTTGAAAAGCCTGTCGGTATGTTCCTGCAGGCGGAAGATTGCCGTGCCCTTGTCGGTCTTGTAGCAGCGCGCACCTTCGAACACGACCGAGCCGTAATGAAGGCCGTGGGAGAGCACGTGAATCTTGGCATCATCCCAGTTGACCAGCTTACCATTCATCCAGATTTTTTCTACTTTATCCATAGGCAGTCTCCTTATTTTTGCAGATCTTTCAAAAGTTCCCGGGCAATCACAATCCGCTGGATTTCCGAGGTTCCCTCTCCTATTTCGCATAATTTCATATCACGAAAATAACGCGAGGCGGGATAATTTTCGGAAATACCATCATAGCCCAGGATCTGTATCGCCGTGGCCGTACAGAAATTTGCAACCTCGGAAGCATACAGCTTACACATAGCCGAATACTTTGTATATGGAATCTTATTATCCTTCATCCAGGCTGTCTTGTAGATCAGGAGTCGGGCGGCCTCGACCTGGGTACCCATATCAGCCAGCTTGAACTGAATCGCCTGGCTGCGGTTGATCGGCTTGCCGTTTTCAAGACGGCTTTCTGAGTATTCCAGTGCCAGCTCCAGAGCAGCCTGGGCCAGGCCCAGAGCCATGGCACCGATCGAAATCCGTCCTCCGTCAAGAGTGATCATGAACTGCTTGAAACCGACACCCTCGTCCCCGAGCCTCTGCGACTCGTCAATCTTTAGATCATCAAAATGCAGGTAAGCGGTGTTGGAACCGCGGCAGCCGCATTTATTCTCTTCCTTACCGACCGAGAATCCCTCCCAGCCTTTTTCAAGGACAAAGGAGGATATACCCTTGACCCCACCCTCATCGCTGGTGCGTGCGGTAACGATGGCGTAATCGCAAACCTCGGCGGAGGTAATCCAGCACTTGGTACCGTTTAAGATATAGCTGCCGTTCGATTTTTCTGCGCGGCTCTTAGTACCGCCGGCATCGGATCCGGCTTCGGGTTCGGTCAGTCCAAATGCGATCAGGCTGCCTTTGGCGCCATCGGGAAGATATTTCTTGCGCTGTTCTTCATTACCAAAAGCATAGATCGGGAATGTTCCCAGCGAATTGTGGGCAGCGAAAGTCAGTCCGGTTGAACCGCAGACACGGGAGATTTCTTCGACCAGTATTGCGTATTCAACCGTTGAGAATCCCAGCCCGCCATATTCTTTGGGAATGATCGATCCCCACCAGCCTTTGTCATTGATGATCTTGTGGATTTCTTTGGAATAGAACTGCTCCCTGTCCACCTCGGCGGCATGAGGAGCGATCTTTTCCACGACATAGTCTCTGATGTCTTTCCTGAAGTCTTTATATTTAATGTCAAAATCCATAATCAGCCTTTCAGTAGATTACGCGAAATCACAATTCTCTGAGCTTCAGAGGTACCCTCGTAGATTTCGGTCACACGGGCATCACGGAAATAACGTTCGACCGGATACTCCTTGACATAGCCATAGCCGCCATGAATCTGTACGGCCTCATCGACAACATAATTGGACATCTCGGTGGCAAACAGCTTGGCCATAGAGATTTCACGGCTGTGCAGGCCCTCGGCATCATTAAGTACCGCGGCACGGTAAACCAAGAGTTTGGCAGCATCAATTTGAGTCGCCATGTCTGCCAGCTTGAACTGTATGGCCTGGAATTCGGAGATGGGCCTGCCGAACTGCTTTCTCTCTTTGGAGTAATTGAAAGCTTCACGGAACGCCGACTCGGCAATTCCCAATGCCTGTGCGCCAACACCGATACGGCCATTATCCAGAAGTGAAAGCGCTACTTTGAAGCCGTGGTTTTCCTCGCCGATCAGATTTGCCTTTGGCACTTTGGCATCGATGAATGACACTTCGCGGGTATCCGAGCACTTAAGTCCCATCTTCTTCTCCGGCGCACCCAGCGACATCCCCTCGGTTCCAGCCGGAACTATAATTGCAGAAATGCCCTTGGGGCCTTTCTCAGGATCGGTAAGCGCGAAAACTATAATTATGCCGGCTCGGTTGGCGGAGGTTACCCAGCTTTTGGTGCCATTGAAAATGTAATGGTCACCCTCGGGGATGGCCTGGCATTTCAGGCTGCCGGCATCAGTACCGGAGCCGGGCTCGGAAAGTGAGTAGGCGCCGATTATCTCACCCGAAGCGAGCTTGGGCAGATATTCTTTCTTTTGATCATCGGTACCGAAATATTCGATTGCTTTCGTGACAAGTGAATTATGCACGCTGATCATGATCGCAAATCCGGCACAGGCTTTGGAAAGTTCTTCGATGATTAAAGCATAGCTCAAGGTATCGATGCCCTCGCCGCCGTATTCTTCCGGGGCAAGAAGTCCGAAAAAGCCGAGTTCCTTAGCTTCTTCTATCACCTCATCAGGCATATGCTCCTTGGCATCCATCTCCTCGGCAATATCGAAGAGCCTTTTAGCCGCGAACTCGCGCCCGAAATCGCGCATCATGATATGATCTTCAGATAAATCAAAATTCATAAGGACTCCTTCTATTTGGAGTAGTCATAAAATCCACGTCCGGTTTTACGGCCCAGATATCCGGCCTCAACCATTTTTCTTAAAAGCGGGCAGGGGGTATACTTGGGATCGCCCAGACCCTCATGCATAACCTCAAGGATTGCAAGACATACATCCAGACCGATGAAATCGGCAAGTGTCAGCGGTCCCATCGGATGAGCCATGCCCAGCTTCATAACAGTATCGATAGCTTCTTCGGTGGCGACACCCTCAAACAATGTCCAGACTGCCTCATTGATCATCGGCAAGAGAATCCTGTTGGCAACAAAACCGGGATAGTCGTTAACTTCGACCGGGGCCTTGCCCAGCTTCTTGGCTAATTCCTCGACTGTTTTGTAGGTATCATCCGAGGTCGCCACACCGCGAATCACCTCCACCAGCTTCATCATCGGAACCGGGTTCATGAAATGCATTCCGATCACTCTGTCCGCTCTTCCGGTTGCGCTTGCGAGCCTGGTGATTGGAAGAGATGATGTATTCGAGGCGATTATAACCTCGGGGGCCACGATGCTATCAATCTTCTTGAACAGTTCCAGCTTGGGTTCGAGTTCCTCGATAATCGCTTCGATCACAAGCTGCGCGCCCTCAGCATCCTCCACATTCGTGGAGGTAGTTATCCTTGTCAACGACTCTTTCATCTGGTCTTCGGTTATTATTTCTTTTTTGACCTGGCGCTGCATGTTCTTCTCGATTGTGGACATTGCCCTGTCGAGGAATTCCTGTTTGATATCAATCAATGTTGCTTTATATCCATTCTGTGCAAACACGTGAGCGATCCCGTTGCCCATCGTTCCGCCGCCGAAAACAGCTATGTTCTTTATTTCCAATTTGATCCTCCCTTACTTTTATCTCCGAAACTAAAAAGTCTATACCATCTCAATTGAAAGTGCGACCGCGCTTCCGCCGCCCAGGCAGAGGGTGGCGATACCGGTCTTTTTGCCGCGATCCTTCAACGCATGCATGAGTGTTACCAGTACACGAGCGCCCGACGCTCCAATCGGGTGCCCCAGTGCGACCGCGCCGCCATGAACATTGACACGATCCCAGTCCCATCCAAGCTCTTTGCCGTCGGCTAATGCCTGCGCGCTGAAGGCCTCGTTGGCTTCGATCAGGTCGAAGTAGTTGATATCCTTCTGATCCAGCTTCTTCATGACTTTTCTCACCGCATATATAGGTGTGAAGAAGAGATCTTTGGGATCGAGACTGGCAGAATCATAGGCGGTGATTTTGGCAATCGGTTTTAAGCCGTGTTTGTCTATGTATTCTTTGGAACAGACGACCACTGCTGCGGAACCATCATTCAAACCCGGGGCATTTCCTGCTGTAACCGTTCCGTCTTTTACGAATGCCGGTCTCAGTTTGGCAAATTTATCCAGAGGAGTTTCACGCGGGCCTTCATCTTTGTTGAAGATAACAGGATCTCCTTTTCTCTGGGGAATCTCGATCGGGAAAACTTCCTCATCGAACTTTCCGTCGGCCCATGCTTTCAGGGCTTTCTGATGTGAATTATAGGCGAACTGGTCCTGCTCTTCGCGGGTAATGCCTGCTTTCTCAGCCGTATATTCGGCAGCGTTACCCATGTGATGGTTGTTAAAAGAATCCCAGAGGCC
>JABAHP010009279.1_pt1 | contig 23386 bp, 19 predicted proteins | sample 7062081 | NCBI WGS metagenome assembly JABAHP01 (sample SAMN14534357, study PRJNA622989) | marine sediment metagenome | biome: marine biome [ENVO:00000428]; feature: marine pelagic biome [ENVO:01000023]; material: deep marine sediment [ENVO:00002113] | place: India: Gulf of Kutch | collected...
TGGCTGGCGGTTGGCGCGGCGGACCGCAAGATCCGAGTCTGGGAGACAGCGGCGTGACCGCAGCCTGGGGGGGAATCTCGGTCCAGGGGCGCTGCTTGAGACGGGGAAGGGACATGATTTCTTTCAACGAATTGCGCCCGCGGGTCGCACGCCTGGGGCTGGCATTGGCAGGCGTCTGCCTGGCGATCGCTCCCCTCGCTGGCTGCGGCGGAGTCACGCCCACCCCCGAACCGGTTACGATCGGGTTCGCCCATCCCGACGTGGACACAGACTACTACGAACCGCTGGTTCGGGCGTTCAACGAGCGCACGCCCCACATCACCGTCGAGCTGCAGCCCAAGTCCTCAGACGCGCTGGGCAACCTCGACGTCGATGACGCGGACGTGTTCTCCGTTGGCGCCTTCACGCTGACCGGACTCCAACAGCAGGGCGAGGTCCTGAACCTGGACCCGTTCATCGAGCAGGATGCGTCGCTCGACCTGGCCGATTTCTACCCCGGCACGGTGGGAATCGTCAGCAGCGAGGGCAAGACGTGGGCCATCCCGGCGGGAGTGGACATCCGCGTGATGTACTACAGCCAGGACCTGTTCGACCAACACGGCGTCCCCCACCCTGAGACCGAATGGACGTGGGAAGATTTCCTGAGCCGGGCGCTGGACGTGGCCGATCCCGACGCCGGGATCTTCGGCTACACGACGACGCCAGGATATGCGGACGCCGCGCTGTTCGTCCTACAGCACGGGGGGCAGATGGTCGATGACATGCAGAACCCCACCCGGCCGACGTTCGACGACGCATCCACGGTGGAAGCGCTGGAGTGGTACGCCAGGCTGTTCCACGAATACGACGTTGCACCGACGTTACGGGAGGCGCGGCGGGCCTTCGGGGGTGGTGGCCAGTACGCCTATTACGATGGCCTGCGCCAGGGCCAGGTGGGCATGTGGATGGGGATGCTCTCGGAGCGGGGAGGCCGGACCTGGCCGGTGGAGTGGTTCGTGAACTGGGGGATGGCACCGTTGCCCCACGACGAGCAGTCGGCCGCCGACGCCTGGGTCGAGGGATACGGGATCTCCTCCCAGACCGAGCACCCCGACGCGTGCTGGCAGTGGATCCTGTTCCTCAGCGAACAGATGCCCGACCGGCTGATGCCTCCGCGCCGGTCGCTGGCCGAGTCGACCGCGTACGAACAGCTCGTCGGCCAGGAGGTCGCCGTCACGGCCCGAGCGTCCCTGGAGGGGGCGCTGTTGGTGTCCCCCTGGACGTGGGCCGCGCTTGGACAAGCCATGGACATATTCGAGCGCGCGGTCGACCGGATCATCAACGGAGATATCTCCGCCCGCGAGGCGATGGATTGGGCTCAGCGAGAAGCCGAGAGCAGAATGGGACAGGGAGAGTAGGGAGCAATCGGAATGAGGCTCACCGTTCAGGAAATTGCCAGGATGACGGATCTGAGCGCCGTCCGCGCCGCCACCACGGAAGCGGAGGTGAGGGCCACGGCCGAGGCGGCAAGGAAGCACCGGTGCATCTGTGCGACGACCCTGCCGAGCCATACCCCGCTGCTCCGAGAACTGCTGGCCGACGAGCCGGAGATCCGGGTCAGTGGAAACGTGTCGTTCCCCTCCGGGGGTGGAACCAGCGCCATGAAGATCGCCGAGGCGGAGGAACTCATCCGGATGGGCTGCGACGAACTGGACATGGTCATCAACGTCGGCCTGCTCCGGTCCGGGCGATATCAACGCGTCCTGGACGACATCCGGGGCGTGGTCGAGGTCGCCGGTACGGCACCAGTCAAGGTGATCCTGGAGTGCCACTATCTGTCGGACGACGAGATCCGCCGGGGCTGCGAACTGTGCATCGAGGCGGGGGCCGCGTTCGTCAAGACCAGCACGGGCTGGGCGCCGACCGGCGCGACGCTCGAGAACGTCGCGCTGATCAAGTCCTGCGTGGGCGATGCGATCGGCATCAAAGCCGCCGGGGGGATCCGCGGACTGGAGACGCTGATCGAGATGTACCGCCGGGGGGCGCGACGGTTCGGAATCGGGCTGAGCACAGCGAAGCGGATCTTCGAGGAAGGCGCCCCTCACACAGTCACGGGCTGAAGCGGAACAGGCACACGTCCCCGTCCTGAACCTCGTACCCCCGACCCTCGGTGCGCAGGATGCCGCGCTCCCGCGCCGCGTGCCAAGTCCCCGCCTCCGCCAGTTGTTCGAAGCGCACCACTTCCGCGCGGATGAAACCGCGCTCCATCTGACTGTGGACTTTGCCAGCCGCCTGAGGGGCTGCAGTGCCCCGCTGGATCGCCCAGGCCCGGACCTCCCGACCCCCGGTGATCGTGAAGAAGGTGATCAGATCGAGCACCGCATAGCCCGCCTGGGCCAGCATCTCCAACCCGGAACGCTCTAGCCCAACCTCGGTGCGGTAGGCCGCGGCCTCGTCTGGGGGCCACTCGCTCAGATCGGCCTCCAACTGGGCGCACAGCACGACGGACAGCGCACCTTCCTCCTCCGCCACCCGAGCGACCTCCTCGGCCAGCAGTCCGCCATCGGGCAGATCCTCCTCGCTGACGTTGGCCAAGTAGACGCGCTTCTTGGCGGTGAGAAGGCACATCTCCAGCGCCAGCGCCGTCTCGGTCGCCCCGCGCGTCGCCCAAGTGGCGGCCCGCTCGCCGGCCTGGAGACGCGCTCGCAAGTCCTCCAGCGCCCCCAGCTCCGCGGCGTAGTCGCGCGGTCTGGCCTTGGCCGCCGAGCGCACCTTGTCCAACCGCCGCTCCGTCACCTCCAGGTCGGCCAGGACCAGCTCCAGATCGAGCACCTCCAGGTCGCGCAGCGGATCGACCGTCCCCTCCACGTGGGCGACATCGGGGTTGGAGAAGCAGCGGCAGACCAGCGCGACGGCATCGACGGTGCGGATGTGGCCCAGGAACTGGTTGCCCAGCCCCTCGCCGCGATGGGCACCCCGCACCAGGCCCGCGATGTCCACAAACTCGATCGCCGCCGGCGTCACCTGCTCCGGTCCCACCATTCCCGCCAGCACCTCCAGCCGCGGATCGGGAACCGGGACCACGCCCCGATTGGGCTCGATCGTCGTGAAGGGATAGGCCGCCACAGCAGCCCCTGCCCGCGTGAGGGCGTTGAAGAGCGTAGACTTACCCACATTGGGCAAGCCCACAATGCCAATCTGCAGCGCCATGCAGCACCTCGCGATCTATTGCGGAACGTCCGCCGACGACGGCCCCGCCTGCCCCAGAGGCAGAACGATGTAGAACTTGCTCCCTCGGCCCAGCTCGCTATCCACCCACACCCTGCCGCTGTGTCGCTCAACGATGGACTTGACGATGGCCAACCCCAGGCCAGTCCCCCGTATGCCCACGGTGTCGCGCCGCTTGACGCGGAAGAATTTCTCAAACAGGCGCACCTGATCGTCCGGCGAAATACCAATTCCTGTGTCGGCGACGCGGATCACCGCCTGCCCATTGCGGACCCACAGTCCGACGGTCACGGTACCGCCACTGGGCGTGTACTTGACCGCATTGTCCACCAGATTGGTGACCGCCTGACGCAGCAACGCCGCGTCGCCCGCGACCAAGGCCCCACCTTCGGTCTGCTCCAACCGCAGGGTGAGCCCCTTGGCAGCCGACTGGGCACGCATGGAGTCCACCGCCTCGACCAGGATCGCTCCCAGGTGGCAGGGCTTGCGCTCCAGCCCCACGCCAGCCTCGATACGTCCCAGGTCGAGCAAGTCGTCGATCAGCTCAGTCATCTGCCCGACGCCGCGCAGGATCTTCTCAAGATAGTCCTGCTGCTTGTCGCTGAGCTGGCCAACCATGGGAAGCATCGTGGCGTAGCCGCGCATGAACGTCAAGGGCGCGCGCAGGTCGTGCGAGACGGTCGCCACAAAATCGGACTTCAGCTCGTCCAGCTCCTTGAAGTGCGTGATGTCGCGCATCACCGCCACGCGGCCGCTGGGATCGCCACCGGCGCTCACGATGGTCGAAACGCTGGCGTACAGCGTCCGGCCATCGGGCAGAGGGACCTCCTCAGTCAAACCCTCATCCGAGGACAGCGGCTCCGTGAAGACCCGCACCAACCCAGGAGCCAGTCCCGCCTGATCGACCCGCTGGCCCACGACCATGTCGGCGGCGATGTCAAAAGCCTGTTCCGCTGCCGGGTTGACCAGCAGAATGCGATCATCGCGATCGGTGACCAGAACGGCGTCGCCGGTGCTGGCCAGGATTGCCGCCAGCCGCCGCCGCCCGCCCTCTGCGGCCTGGAACAGGCGGGCGTTCTCCACCAGCACGGCCGTCTGACCGGCCAGGGTGGAGAGCAGGTCAATCTCCGAGGCCTGAAAATGGCGGACCTCATCATATCCCACCCACATCACCGCCAGCACCTGGTCCGTGGTACGCACGGGCAATGCAACGACGGCCTTGATCGGCCCCCGCAGCACCTCAGGCTCGGCCAACGTCCTGGCCCGGGCCAGATTCTCCACGACCAGGACAGATCCCACCTCGCTGGCCGCCGTGGTGATCGCACGGTCGAGGGCTCTCAGCCCCGCACGGAGTTCGCCCCGAGCCATCACCATCTGCGGTGAACCACCCATCGAAAGGAGGACCATGCGAGCCACCTGGGCATCCGTCGCCCTCAGCGCTCCCTCAAGGATGACCGGCATACCCTTGGGCAACTCCAGCGTCGCGGAGACCTCCTGGCTGACCTGCAGAAGCAACGACAGATCTTCCAGCCGATCTTTCAACCGCACACGCATGCCCTCAAACGCATGACCTACGCGGGCCACCTCGTCGTCGCCAGGCACCCGAACCGGCTGCGCAAGATCCCCCTCAGCGATGTGATCGGCCGCAGCGGCCAACTGGGTGAGCGGCCGGGTCAGCCACCTGGTGACCAACGGGATGACGACGACCAACCCACCCCCCAGCAGAAGCTGGAGCAAGAGCAGTGGCGTAGCAACCTGCGTAGCCTGCTCCAGCACGACCTCATGCGGCAGACGGATCGCGACTGCCCAAGGATACCCTTCCACAGGCAGGTAAAAAATCAACTGCCGCGTGTTGTCGTCGGGATTGCGGCTCTCATAGGCCCGACCGCGCAGCACCCTGGTGATAGGGGGGCGGTCCTCCTCCTCCGGCCACTTGGCGAGAAGCATGTCAGAACCGGAATGGGCAACGATGCGCCCTTCGGAGTCCAACACAAACCCCTCTCCGCGCGTGCCCGTCCCCTGTAGGCTTGCCAGCGCCCGCTGGATGACCGGATTGATGTCGAGCTGAGTGCGCCCCAACAGCGCCCCCAACCGTTCGCCGGTCGCCTCATCCTCCACCGGCGCCAGGAACGAAAGAACGGCCTCATCCTGCGGCGAACGGTAGGCATCGCTGATCTGCGGTGCGCCGTCCTCCAGCACGCGCCCCAGTAGGACCTCTTCCTGGGCGGTCAGCCCCGGATCGCCATCCGACGGTGGGGGATGCATCGCTAGCGGCTGCCCGTTCAGGTCAAACAGCAGCAACTGGGCGAAGAACGGCACCGCTCGCAGTTCGCTGCCCAGGCGGCTCTCCAGCGCGATCGGATCACCAGCCCACAGCACCGCATCGTTCGCGAACCCAGCCAGCAGCCCGTGACCGGTTTGGATGAAGTACAGGATGTCCTGGGCGGCGCTGTTGGCATCCCGTGCCATCTCGTCTGCCGCGTCCAGCGTCGCCACGCGCAGGGTCGTCGCTGTCACAGCGTAGACCAGCACCAGCGTCATCATCGATATCAGGGGCACAAACAGGAAAAGCAGCCTGCGATTCAGCGTACGGCCATAGGGAGGGAAGCGGTGCGCCACGTGGACAGGCCGGAGACGCGGGAGAAGCGCGTAGATGAGCTGGACAACGAGAGCCGCCACGAGGCTTTCCAGCAACGTGGGGCCGAGGTGAGCCCACGTCAGCGTCACCGCATAGTCGAGACCCGCCAGGCCCGAACTGGCCACGTGGGCGAACACCGACACCAGCAGCAGCAGTAACGCCAAGACGGCCGCCAGAGGTGCCGCGATGAGGGGCTGGCGCACGACGAGCGGCAAGCGACCTCGGTAGTCCTGGCGCAGAAAGAACCCGACCAGGAAACCAAACAGGGCGAAGTGAAACGGGTCAGCGATACCGCCGGTCGCCAGCCCGGCGCGCAGAACTCCAGCGACAAGTCCCACGAGCAACGCCGGGCCCGCACCCAACCAAGCACCAGCGACAACGACTGGCAGCGCCAGCAGCGACGCAAATGGCTGGGCGGGTTGAGTGGGCACATTGGGAGGCGGCAATAGGCTGGGCTGCGAGAAAGTCACCACCAGCCAGTTGTTGATGATCAGCAGAGCCAATAACAGCGGGGCGATCAACAGACCCAGAAGCAGGAAGAGACGGCGCCAGCCCAACCGCCTGAAATCGCGCCGGGCATAGACGAGCAGAAGGAGCGTCAGCAGCACATAGAACGCCAGGAGGGGGTATTCCCAGAGTTCGGGTGGTGTGAGAAAGGCTAGGTTCATCCCGATCCCAAGTTGGCCTGCGTAGCGGAGCGCCGGTATCTTCGAGATTATAGCACACCGCAGGAATAATTCAAACCTTGCTTACAGCTTCAACATGGGTATAATACGCCTGGTGACACCGAACGTGTGACTAATCCGTCAATCCCATCAACTCTGTCAACAAGGAGGGCAAACGTGGAGACCCAACAAGTCGTCATCCTGGCCGTCGGTCTCGTCCTGCTGAGCGTACTCATGTTCTGGCCGCAGTGGCAGGCCCGCCGGAGGCACCGAAAACGGTTGGCCGAACTGCGCGTGGGCGACGAGGTCGTCACNNGCCCGGATCGAAATCGCGCCAGGAGTGGAGATCCGAGTTCTGACGGCTGCCATCAGCCGCCCTCTCACGCCATCCTGACCCTCGTGACCACGTCTGTCGGGCCGTCGGCACAGTACGGTAGGACAGAAACAGCAGTGGAAATCGAAGTCGCTGTCGCCAAAGTGGGCAAGTGGGCCGCCAGCGAGAGCGGGGACACGCTGGAGATGATCGAGCGCCCCCACGGTGGTTTCTCGTTCGTATTGGTCGACGGTCAGCGTTCGGGGCGGGCGGCCAAGGCCATCAGCAACCTGGTGGCCCGCAAGGCAATCGCCGAACTCGCAGAGGGGGTACGCGACGGGGCGGCCGCCCGGGCAGCCCACGACACGCTTTACACCTACAAGGGCGGCAAGGTCTCGGCCACGCTCAACATCCTCTCGGTAGACCTGGTCTCCAGCACGGTGGTGCTATCGCGGAACAACCCGTGCCCTATCATCATCATCACCCCCGACGACGGTCTGCGGTTGCTCGACGAACCATCAGGCCCAGTTGGCGTGCGACGCGGCACCAAGCCACAGATCACCGAATTGCCGACGGAGACTGGAACCACGGTCGTGGTCTACACAGACGGACTGGAGACGGCCGGGGCGCGCTCAAGCCGCGTATTCGACATCCCGGCCGTGACGAAGGAACTGACGGCCACGGGCAACTTCAGCGCCCGGCAGCTAGCCGACCGCCTGCTCGAGCGGGCCCTGGCGCTGGAAGAAGGGCGGCCCCGCGATGACATCAGCGTGCTCGTGTTGCGCGTCCTGGATCGCACGGGCGACGACGTACGTCGCCTGACGCTCACGATCCCGCTCTGAGGCACACGGTGTAGCCCCACCTACCGTGACCCTGTCGCCTTCTGTGGCCTGAGGCCGATCGGCTACCAGGTCTTGAGGGAGCCGCTGCGCCGGTGAAAAGGACCGAACAGGAAGAACGCCCGCTCATCGCCGTCGTTGGCCCCTGCGCCTCGGGCAAATCGCTGCTCGTGCGCGCGCTGCGCCAGAGAGGGTACAACGCCCGCGAGGTAGCGCAGGAACACTCCTACGTACCCACGATGTGGCGGCGTATCACGCAGCCCGACCTGCTCATCTACCTGGACGTCTCCCGGGAAGTCGCATGCCGCCGCAGGCCCACCGACGCGAAGGCAAGCTGGTGGGCCGAGGTTAGGCACCGTCTGCGCCACGCCCGGCACCATGCAGACCTCTGCATCCACACCGACGCATTGACCCCTCAAGAGGTGCTCAACGAGACGCTGGCGTTTCTCGAAAGGGCTGGGGTAAGAAGATGCGACCATGAATCGTCTGATGTTGCAGGATTGGCCTGCTGAGGGTATAATACGGTTCGCCTGCTACACACAGGCTGCAAGAAACCAAGGCGGGCGTGGGAAGCGCCCGCTTTTGACTGACACTACAGATAGACGGATGGGGTGAACGTGATATTCTGGCTGGTTGGCACACTGATCGTCGTATTGGGGCCCATTATTCTGATTCACGAACTGGGCCACTTCATCACTGCCAAGTTGGCAGGGGTGCGGGTCGAGGAATTCGGGTTCGGCTTTCCACCCCGCCTGCTGAAACTGTGGCGCGGCAAGGGGTATCTGGAGATTGGCAGCACGCGCGTGGTCGTTCCCGCTGGCTTTCGGCTGCCCTCTGAGCTGGAGGCGGGGGCCTGGGTGGATGCCATCACCGTGCGACGCGACGACGGCACGTACGTTCTGCGCCGCCTGGCGGTGCTGGACCCGGCGACAGACGCCCCGAAACCTCGGCGGGAGCTCGTAGATGACGGCGTACACGTGCGGGGTGAACTGATCACCCTGGAGCCAGGTACACTGTACAGCCTCAACCTGCTGCCCATGGGCGCGTTCGTGAGAATGACGGGTGAGGAGGATCCTTCCGATCCGCGCAGCCTGGCGGCGCAACCCAAACGCTGGCGCGTGGCGGTGATAGCCGCGGGGGCGGTGCTGAACATCCTGGTCGCCGTACTGCTGCTCGTCGGCGCCTACACCTCCGGCTATCCAGAAAAATGGGTGGTCGAGGTCACCAAGGTGGAGCCAGGAAGCGCCGCTGAGGTCGTGGGACTGCAACCTCACGACGTTATCCTGGCTGCCGGCGGGGAACAGATCGAGGAAGGCATGGCGCATCTACAGCGCATTATCCGCGCCGCGCCAGAGCAAACGATCGAACTCGTCGTCTTGCGTCAAGGGGAAACACTCAACCTGACAACGACGCCGGAGCTTTCATCGGAAGGCTACGGATACCTGGGCATCTGGATGGCACCCTGGCCTGACCGAAGCGCACTGCAGCGCTACCGCCTGCCCCAGGCGCTGAGCGCCGGCGTCAACGACATCGTCGCTGCCGTGGTAGCGACGGCGCAGGTCCCGGCGCGACTGGCCCAGGGCGACATAACCCCTCAAGAGGCGCGTCCAGCCAGCATGGTCGGCATCAGTGGGGTGTTGGCGTTTTCCCTCCAACAAAGCATCGAGTGGGGCCTGGCTTTCCCCGTGCTGCAGACCGCGTCGCTCATCAGCCTGGCCCTGGGCCTGACCAACCTGCTGCCTCTCCCGGCTCTCGACGGTGGGCGCATCCTCTTCGTGCTCATCGAGGCCGTGCGCGGCCGCCGTATCTCTCCGCAGCGCGAAGCGGTAATTCATTTCGTAGGCCTGGTGGTCATGGTCAGCTTGATGGCGTTTGTGATGCTTCAGGACATCATCAATCCGATCATCCCGTGGTCGTGGCTTAGGTGAAATGAGACATCCAATCGACGCTCTGCTCGAACAGTTGCGCGAAGGCCCCGAACTGCCATCCCAGGCGGCGCTGTACTACCTATCGAGCCTGGGGGCTGAAGACACGGCGCGCATGCGCGAGGCGTGGCCCGGCCTCCCTGTCGAGCTACGACGACGGCTGATCGCGCGGCTGGTGGAAATAGCCGAGGCAGACTTTGAGGTGGACTTCGGGGCAGTCTTCCGCGTGGGCCTGGATGATGCGGACCCTGAGGTGCGCGCGAAAGCCATCGACGGACTATGGGAGGACGAAGACGTGCGGCTGGTTCCACTCCTGGCGGCATTCGTGCGGGAAGACGAGGCTCCCGCCGTCCGAGAGGCCGCGGCCAAGTCGCTGGGCCGTTTCGTCCTGTTGGGCGAACTCGAGAAGATCCGCCCTGCCCCCAGAACCATGGCCTATGAGGCGCTATTGGCCTCAATTCAGGACCCAGAAGAGCTTTTGGAAGTGCGCAGACGGGCACTGGAGTCGCTGGCCTACACCAGCAATGAGACCGTGACGGAGTTGATCCGTGAAGCTCACGCCGCGCCAGAGGAGAAGATGTGCATCAGCGCTGTCTTTGCCATGGGACGCAGCGCCGACATCCGGTGGAGCCATCAGGTACGGGAGAAGCTCCTCAGCCCCAACCCCGAACTGCGTTACGAGTCCGCCTGGGCCTGTGGCGAACTGCAGCTCTCCGACGCCGTGCCCCAGCTGGAGGACTTGGCCAACGACGCCGACCCTGAGGTGCAGCAGGCAGCCCTGTGGGCCTTGGGGCAGATCGGGGGCGACCGGGCACGAAAGATCCTAGAGCGCTATTGTCGCACCGGGGATGAGGCCACGCGGACCGCGGCCAGTGCCGCTCTGGAACAGCTGGAGTTTCTGCATGGGGACCTGGGAGAATTCTTCAGCAGGGTGATCAGAGAATCCGACTGGTGAGCAGACTGCCCGTGCTCGCAGGCTTGGTCCTGGTAACGGGGATTTTGGCGGCTCCTCACACCTGCGGGCGGCCGTGTCAAATCGCTATCGCCGCCGAGGGCATCACCGTGGTCGAGAGCAAGGCCAGCCACAGCTTCGCCCAGCAGGTCACGTTCACATTGCAGGCCACCTCCGACGCCGAAATCACCAAGGTTTACTTGTTCTTTCGCGCCACCGGCGAAGAGCGGACCGAGGCCGCGGCCGTGACCATCGAGTCAGGCCCCCGGATCGAAGCCCGCCACGTGCACGAACTGCGCCGCGCTCCGCTGCCGCCGTTCGCCACGGTCACCTTCTGGTGGCGGATCGAGGACAGCGCGGGCGCCAGCGTGACCACGGAGACCCAGCAGTTTCAGTACACAGACAATCGCTTCCCGTGGGAGCAACTCAGCGCCAATGGCCTCACCGTCCACTGGATCGACGGAGAAGGCGACCCGATCTTCGGGCAGGCAGCGCTGGACATCGTCCAGGCCAGCGTAGAGGAGATCCACGCGGAATTGGGGGGGACAGTCCCAGAGTCCATCCACGTCTACATCTACGACACACAGCCTAACCTCGACGGAGCGATGGTGCTCACAGGACGGGAATGGGTAAGCGGCCAGGCACACCCCGAACTGGGTGTGGTCCTCGTCGCGATTCCATCTGAGGCGGGTTACACATCGCGCATGGAGCGCTATATCCCACACGAGATCACCCATCTGCTGGTCTATCAGGCCGTCGCGCCAATCAGCTACAGGTACGTCCCCGAGTGGCTGGACGAGGGGCTGGCCACAGCCCACGAACGATTGCCGACGCCGGAGTATGCCATGGCGATCGAGGAAGCCCACGCCCAGGGGCAGCTTCTCCCGCTCAAGGATCTGTGTGTCCCCTTCTCGCCCGATCCACACACCGCGTTCCTGGCCTACGCTCAGAGCAGCAGTGTGGTGCAGTTCATCCGTGAGCGGTATGGTGCCCAGGGAATACGCGCCCTGATAGGGGCCTACGCGGATGGTGCCAGTTGCGGGGGAGGCGTGCAGGGGGCCTTGCACGTCAGCCTCAACGGGCTGGAGACCGCGTGGCGGGCCAGTCTGGAGCCCCAGGCTCCGTGGCGCGCCCTGGTTGATCAGGTCGGCATCTGGGTGGGGCTATGGCTGCTGAGCCTGCTGGTGGCCGTGCCGATGATCGGCAGGCTCCGTCGCCGCTAGGCGGTTGCGGCGAGCAAGCCCCCCGGCCCAGCGAGCGAGGAACAGGGAATGATGCACAGGACCATCGTCTTCGATCTGGAGACCCAGCACACAGCCGACGAAGTAGGAGGCTGGCGCAATATCCGCGACATGCGCCTGGCGGTCGCCGTGACCTACGACACGGCCATGGACGCGTATCGCGATTACACCGAGCAGGACGTGGATCGTCTGATCGCCACCCTGCGCGGGGCAGACCTGGTGGTGGGTTACAACGTGCTCCGCTTCGACTACGAAGTGCTGAGCGCATATACAGAGGATTCCCTGTCAGACCTGCCGACAGTGGACATGCTGCGGGATCTCTACCACGCGCTGGGGTGGCGACCCAAACTGGACAGCGTGGCGTCCGCGACACTGGGGGAACGAAAGAGCGCTGATGGACTGCAGGCCGTGCGTTGGTTCCGCCAGGGCCAACTGGACAAGGTAGTGGACTACTGCCGCCGCGACGTCGAGGTGACCTGGCGGGTTTACGACTACGGGCGGCGCAACGGCTACGTCCAGTATCGCGACCGCAGGTACCGCACGCACAGGGTACCGGTACGTTGGTGATCGCACAATGAGTGATTTTGAACCTGCCTACCTGGCATTGCTTCGCTCAGGCGAATTGAAGCGGCGCGTCCAGGCCGCCTACGAGCGGATGCACGCCTGCGATATGTGCGGCCGGGAATGCGCTGTGGATCGCTATGAGCAGCCAGGCACGTGCCGCACCGGAACGCAGGCGGTGGTGGCCAGTTCTGGGCCCCACCTGGGGGAGGAGGACCCGCTGCGGGGCTATCGGGGCTCCGGCACCGTTTTCTTCGCCTGGTGCAATCTGAACTGCCAGTACTGCCAGAATCACGACATCAGCCAGTCGGGCCGTGGGGCAGAGACGGATCCGGAGGACATCGCGGCAACGATGCTGGCCCTCCAGGCCCGGGGGTGCCACAACATCAACTTCGTCTCGCCCACACACGTGGCAGCTCCCATCCTGGCCGCGGTCCTCGTCGCCGCCCAGGCGGGCCTGCGGTTGCCCCTGGTGTGGAACACCGGCGGGTACGACTCGCTGGAACTTCTGCGCCTGCTGGACGGTGTGGTGGATATCTATATGCCGGACATGAAGTACGCAGATCGCGAGACGGCCTACGAGTATTCAAGGGTCAGGGACTACCCAGCGGTCAATCAGGCCGCCGTCAAGGAGATGCACCGGCAGGTGGGCGACCTGGTGTTGGACGAGAACGGGATCGCACTGCGAGGATTGCTCGTGCGCCACCTGGTGCTTCCGAATGGCCTGGCCGGAACACCGGAGATCACGCGCTTCCTGGCAGAGGAAGTGTCTGCCGATACCTACATAAACGTGATGGATCAGTACCGTCCGTGCTATCGGGCAACTGAGCTACCACCGCTGGATCGCCCCACCACGCGGGCAGAACACGAGCAGGCCCTGCAGCAGGCTCGCGAAGCTGGCCTGCACCGCTTCGACAAGCGGGAACCCCGTTTCCTGCGCGTCCTGTGGGGAGCCTGAAACGACTATGCCGAGCAGAGACAGGGAACCCAAACCAGAGGCACGCCTTCACGCAGTCGTTCACGGACGCGTGCAGGGAGTCAATTTCCGCTACTACACCNNACGGTGGAGACCGTGGCCGAAGGTGAGCGCAACGCGCTGCAGGAGTTTCAGGGTTTCTTGCACCGCGGTCCCCCCTCCGCGGTGGTGCAGCAGGTAGACGTCCGGTGGGAAAGCCCCACCGGTGAATTTGGACGCTTCGGGGTGCGGTATCTATGAGGAACAACCCCGAAGGGCTGGCCTGGGTCGTCCTGCTTTCGTCATTCTTCGCCTGCATCGGTCTGGCGATCGCCGCGCCACTGGGCATCCGCTACTACGTTCTCCACGCCCGTGTGGCGCAGAGCGTGATGCTCGAGGTGCAGCGGGGCCCGCTGCGCGTCACGCTGGCGGGTCGGGGTGAGCAGTTCGCCATCGACGGAGAGCGCGGCGACATCCCTGAGCGCACGGTTGTGGCCACCGATGGGACCGCCGGTCGGCTCGTTGTGCACACCCCTCAGCCAGATCGGCCGGTCATCGCCACAGTCCAGCTGTACGAGAGCACAGAAGCCGTGCTTGTCCGGGCACGCTCCCCGCGCTTCGCCGCCAGCCGCCTGCCCCACGAAGTCGCTCTGGAGGTAAGGGGTGGCCGGGTGCGCGTCAGCGCCTCGAACGACGACAGCAGACCTACAGTCGTCGAGGTACAGACACCGCGCGGGCTAGCCACGCTGAGAGGGGGGCGGTTCACAATAGAGGTGAACGAGGAGACGACGCACATCACCGTGCAGGAAGGGCTGGCCGAGTTCACCGACCAGGCCGGCCTGACCATCCAACTGGATCCGGATCAGCGCGCAAGAGCGACGAGCAATGGCGTCACCGGCCCGCTGCCCGCCGCCCGCGACCTGATCGTCAACGGAGACTTTGCAGACCCCCTGGACACGGGCTGGACCAGTTACAGTAGGGACATTCAGATTGAGGGCGAATCCGGCGGCGAGGTGCAAAGGACTGAAATCGAGGGCGGTCCGGTCGTCGTTATCACACGCAGGGGGACGGGGCACGCTGAGACCGGCCTGAGTCAGCGAATCGGCACGGACATCCGTGACTTCAGCTTCCTGCAACTGCACCTTCTGCTGCGTGTCGAGGAGCACAACGTGCCCGTGTGCGGTTCGCTAGGAAGCGAATGCCCAGTGATGGTGCGCATCGCCTACGAGGACGCAGATGGCACGGATCAGGAGTGGCTCCAGGGTTTCTACTCGCTGCCAGATACGAGCACCCCTGGGAATCCGTCCTTCTGCGTCACGTGCAGTGTGCGCAACGAGCACGTTCAGGTTCCGGAGGACACCTGGTACTCCCACGACTCCCCAAACCTGATCCCGCTGATGTCGCAGGACGACAGAGCGCCGATCCTGATCAAGTCCATCACCGTCTACGCGTCCGGGCACACGTATCAGTCCACCATCGCCGAGGTTGAGCTGATCGGGCAGGAGTAGACGCCCCCCCCCGCTGCGTGCGACGATCACATCTGCTTCAATTTATCGACCAGTTCGTCTGGCGTCCCGGCCTCGATGGAGAGATACTCCACGCCAGCGTAATGCTCCTCGAAGAAGGCCTGTAGATCGCCCGACCACCGCCCCGGATTGACCGCAACCACCCGTCGCACATCCAGGTCGCCGATGCCCGCGTCGTCGGCACTGCTCCCGATGGTATACCGACGCTGGTCCCATCCCCCTTCCACCACCGCCAGCGCCCAGGCGGCGTCGGCATCAGGGGGGAGCAGGACGTAGGTTCGCTCATATTGCACGCGGGGCTGCCCGCGCCCGGTCGTCGAGGCCGCGACAGACTCGAACGTGGCAGCAACCTCGACGTCGCCATCCGCGGAGAAGACGATCGTGTGTGTCCCGACCTCGCTCAGCGGAGAGGTGGTGACCGTCCAGGTGTGCCAATCGCCATCACTTCCAACTACGACAGCATCCTGCCCCAGTTCCGCCTCCGAAGGCTGGCGGACGACCACACGCACGTTGGTCAGGCTGGTCAGAGACCGGGCCTCAATCGTCATCGATTCACCAACCTCCGGGCTGGCCGGGCTGAAGCTCAGCCGCACCTCCACGTCCGCCTCATCTACCGCGACCAACTCCACGTCGTCCCAGTAGGCATCGTTGTGCTTGAAGGGCCACAGGGTCTTGCTGCGCAGGAACACGGTCACGGTGTCCGCCTCTGCCGTCGCTTCGACGGCGGGTAGTTGAGCATACTCGTTGTAGACGTGAGCTCCCCGCCCCCACTCCACCGCATCGGCGAAGGGGTCTGTGCCACCGGTGGGGTCGATGCCCACGTAGAAGGTGAAATTGCGCCAATCGTCGCCCGAAACCTCGCCCTCCAAGGCAAAGCCAGCCTCGTGCCCCGGCCCCTCGCTCCAGCGCGGGTCATCGGGATGCGGCCCATCGTGCCAGTTGCTCCAGGCATGCGCCCAGGCCGTCAGGCTGAACCGGGTGCCCGGCGTCACCTGCACCTGCTGGAGAAACCCCGCGTCGTGCTTGCGGAAGAACGTGAACAGCAGCAGGCCCTTCTGGCCGGCGTGCACCCTCTGAGGATCGTTCGTTATCCACGCATCCCGCACCTCGGGCTGGTCCCACGTACCTGGGTCGTGGCGAAACCACGTCACCCACCCGGTCGGTGTGAAGATGTTACCCACGTCCCTCTCCTCCGGCGCGCCATCCTCGGGGAAGACCAGACAGCGATGGCTCTCGTCCTCCCCCCAATCGACCTCGAACCCCCCATTCTTCAACCAGTTGCGTGCCATGCTTGGCCTCCTTTCCTCGGTCCGATTCGCGCTATCGTGCGTCGAAGCTGCAATTCCGTCGCGCGACCTTGCTCGGCAACAGACTTAGGACAAGATTCCATCTTGTCCAACAGAATCCCCGCGGCCAACGCGCGCCATAGGGAATACTCCGCCCTCCCTAGGTGGCTATGCGAAGCCTAGCCCGCGCTCGCGCAGACTCACGAAGCGATGCTGCCCGATGATCAGGTGGTCCAGGACCTCAACATCCAGCAGGTCACCCGCCGCGACCAGCTGGCGGGTCACCTCCACGTCCTCGGGCGAGGGGGTCGGATCGCCCGAAGGGTGGTTGTGGGCCACGATGATCGCCGCGCAGTTCCTCTTGACCGCATCCCGGAATACCTCACCCACCCGGATGTGAGAGGCATTGAGGCTGCCGATGTACACCGTCTCCGATCCGAGCAGGCGGTTGCGCGTGTCCAGGTACAGCACCTGGAAGTGCTCCTGCTCCAGATGCGCCATCTCGGCCATCAGGAGTTGGGCCACGTCAGCCGGAGAGCGGATGGTGAATCGGTCCTCGGGCGCAGCCAGCAACATGCGGCGGCCCAGTTCCAGTGCCGCCTTGAGTTGCGCCGTCTTGGCCTCCCCCAGCCCCTTCTCGGCCTTCAGCTCGGCGTAGCTGGCCCGGGCCAGGCCCGGCAATCCCCCATAGCGGGAGATGAGTCGCCTCGCCATATCCAGGACACTCTCGCCCCCCACCCCGGTGCGCAGGATGATGGCCAGCAACTCCGTCGTCGAGAGCGCCCCCTCGCCAGCGCGGGCCAGGCGCTCGCGCGGGCGCTCGCCAGCGGGCAGATCCCGCATCATGGGCCGGTAATCGGCCTGTCTTTCGTCATCCATTGTGCATCATGCCACCAATATACCGCAATGTGCGCCCGATTGTCAAATGGCCCGGGCACCCGCGTGTTCGAGCACTTGCTCCTATACCAGCCGGTGGTATAATACGCCCCACGTAGACAGCAAAGAAGCCTGACCAAGGAGCATGCCATCGATGGAGGACATCCTAGCGAGCGTCCCCTTCTATCTGACCATCCTATCCACCATCTGCGGGGGGTTCACCGTCGCGCTGTTGGGTGGGATCGCGATCTGGACATTCCGCGACATCCGGGCTCGTTCGCGAGACATCCTGGCCCAGATGTTGGCCACGTTGCTGGTGATCGTGCTGCCCATCATTGGGTTCGTGGTATACCTGATGCTGCGCCCCCGGGAGACGCTGGCCGACGCCTACGAGCGCTCCCTGGAACAAGAGGCGCTGCTGCAGGCCATAGAAGAGCCCGAGGTCTGCCCCGGATGTGGGCAGCGCGTCAGGAGCGACTATCTGCACTGCCCGGACTGCCACACGCGGCTCAAGCGCGCCTGTCCGGCGTGCGACCGCCCGCTCCACCTGCAGTGGTCCCTCTGTCCCTACTGCGGCACCAGCGTCGCACCACAGGTTGTTGAGCCGGTGCCCACCTCAACGCCGGAACCCGCCCCCACCGAGGACGCAGCAACTGCGACGTAGGACCTGAACGCAGCGGCGCCACAGTCGCCCGGGATGTGCGCCGTCATTCTGAGCCCAGCGCAGGGTCCCCCTCAATTTCGCCCACCACGTGGACTTTCAGCATATTCGTCTCCCCTCCGCTGCCGAAGGGAATGCCCGCCGTCAGCACGAGCGGGTCACCCCAGGCCACGAGACCCTGCTCGCGCGCTGATTGCACCATCATCTCGACCATGTCATCGGTGGTCCCAAACTCCGCCACCGGCACGGACACCACGCCCCAAACCAGCGCCAAGCGGAACAGCGTCGCCGGGTTGGGAGTAACGGCTACGATCGGCACAGACGGGCGGTGCCGCGCCACCATGCGCGCGGTCATCCCGGACATTGTCGCGGTGACGATCGCCCTGGCTTTCACCTCACTGGCGATCTCGACCGCGGCACAACTGATGGCCTCCGTGATCGTCGCGTGGACGTGGGACTCGCCGTGCAGCATACGACCGTACGGCAGATGGTCCTCCGCGTTGGCGCAGATCGTGGCCATCATGTCCGCGGCCTCGACCGGGTAACGCCCCACCGCCGTCTCGCCGGAAAGCATCACCGCATCCGTGCCATCCAGGATCGCGTTGACGACGTCCGACGCCTCCGCCCGCGTCGGGCGCGGGTGTTCGATCATCGTCTGGAGCATCTGCGTGGCCGTGATGACCGGCTTGCCAGCCTCGTTGCAGGCCCGAATGATGGTCTTCTGGTGGAACGGCACCTCCTCGGCGGGCGTCTCCACGCCCAGATCGCCCCGGGCGACCATGACGCCGTCGGCCTCAGCCAGGATGGCGTCGAAGTCGGAGAGCGCCTCGGGCTTCTCGATCTTGGCGATGATAGAGACACTGGCCGCCCTGCCCCTCAGAAATTGCCGCAGTTCGCGCACGTCGGCCGAACGACAGACGAAGGAGAGCGCAAAGAAGTCCACGCCCTGCCCCAACGCGAAGGCGGCGTCATCCCGGTCCTTGGGCGTCAGCGCAGAGAAGCTGAGCGCTGCCCCAGGCACGCTGATCCCCTTGCGAGAGGTAAGTCGTCCCCCCGCGACGACGCGACACTTCACCGAACCTGGGCCAACCCGCAAGACGACCAGCTCCAGGCGCCCGTCGTCGAGCAGCACCGCCTGACCCGGACGCAGGACCCGCAGCAACTTCGGGTGGGGCACGGGTATCTCATCCGTCGCACCGGGCTGCGGGCGGGCGGTCAGCGTCACCACATCCCCCTCGCGCAGCTCGACCGCCCCACCCTCGATCTCACCCACGCGCAGCTTGGGCCCCTGCAGGTCGGCCATGACGGCCACCGACCGGTCTTCCTCCTCCGCGACCTGCCGCAGGGTGGCAATAGACCGCGCATGGGTGGCATGGTCGCCGTGGGAGAAGTTGATGCGCGCCACATCCATCCCGGCTCGCATCAGGCCACGCATCACCTCTGGCGATTCAGAAGCTGGCCCGATTGTACAGACGATCTTGGTACGCGGCATCTCACTCCTTGCTATGCGTCGGTGCGTAGTCGCCTCAGCGAGAGCCTCCACATGGACCGCTCAAGCCCCCGTCTCGGGGGCGCCCCACGAGTAAGCCTCCGCGCCAACTCGCTCCCGAGACGGGGGCTGGGAGCACTGTAGGCCAGCGATTGAAATCGCGCCTCAAGGGACATAAGCCGGACGTCTACCGGCGTGGACGCGATCCTCGCCCACTTCCCCGCCTAGCGCAGGTTGCTGAAGGCCGCCAAGCCCGCGTAGGCGGCCTGTTCACCCAACTCCTGCTCGATGCGCAGCAATTGGTTGTACTTGGCCACGCGGTCGGAGCGGCAGGGCGCGCCGGTCTTGATCTGCCCGGTGTTCAGCGCCACCGCCAGGTCGGCGATGGTCGCGTCCTCCGTCTCGCCCGAGCGATGGGAGACGACGACGGCCCAACCCGCCCGCTGCGCCAATTGCACGGCCGCGATGGCCTCGGTGAGGGTCCCAATCTGGTTCACCTTGCACAGGAGCGCGTTGCAGGCCGGCAGGTCGATCGCTTTCTGCACCCGGGCCACGCTGGTCACCAGGAGATCGTCCCCCACGATCTGAACCCGGTCGCCCAAGCGCTCCATCATCAGCTTCCAACTGTCCCAATCGTCCTCGGCCAGCCCGTCCTCGATGCTGATGATGGGATATTTGTCCACCCAATCGGCGTAGAACTCGACCATCTCCGCGCCGGTGAGCGTGCGGCCCTCCTTCTCCAGGACGTACTTGCCGTCCTCGAAGAACTCGCTGGCAGCGGGGTCGAGCGCGATGCGGATCTGCTCGCCGGGCTCGTAGCCCGCCTTCTGGACCGCCTCCAGGATGACCTCGACGGCCTCCTCGTTCGCCCTCAGGCTGGGCGCGAAGCCCCCCTCGTCCCCCACGCCGGTGGAGTACCCCCTCGCCTTAAGGACGGCCTTGAGCGCGTGGTAGACCTCACTCCCCCAGCGCAGGGCCTCGGCGAACGTGGGCGCACCCACCGGCATGACCATGAACTCCTGCAGGTCGGGGCCGTCCACCGCGTGCTTGCCGCCGTTCAGGATGTTCATCATCGGCACCGGCAGCACGTGGGCGTACACGCCGCCGATGTAGCGGTACAGCGGTATCTGGAGCGCGTTGGCCGCCGCGTGGGCCGCGGCCAGGGAGACGCCCAGGATGGCGTTGGCCCCCAGTTTACCCTTGTTGGGCGTGCCATCCAGCTCCAGCAACCGGGCATCGATCGCAGCCTGGTCGGCGGCGTCCCAGCCGAACAGTTCGTCGGCGACGACGTCGTTGACGTTGGCCACCGCCTGCAGCACACCCTTGCCGCCGTAGCGGTCCTTGTCGCCGTCACGAAGCTCCAGCGCCTCGTGGACGCCGGTGGAGGCTCCCGAGGGGACGGCGGCCCGGCCCCAGGCCCCGCCCAGCAGGGCCACCTCCACCTCGACCGTGGGGTTCCCCCGCGAATCCAGAATCTGGCGGGCAACAACGACATCAATCTCGGTCTCGATCATCATCCCTCCTCTATGTCAGCAGCAACCGGTCGACGACCCACCGTCGGCAGCTTGCACGGCGGACCGCCACCGAGTATTCGATCACGCCAATCCCAGCCCCTCGTACAGCCGCTCGAAATCGAAGTGCTCGGCCAGCAGGGCCTCAAACTGCTCCAGCTTGGCCGCCTGGCCCAGCCGCGTCTTGCCGAACACCCGCTCGACGGTCTCCACCGTATCCATCGTATTGCCACGCACGAGCAGCACCGGGACGCCGCATTCCTCAGCCCGACGCAGCACCTCGGGCACAGGCCGCAGATGGCCGGTCAGAATCAGGCAATGGGTCGCCGTCTCCAACGCCACCAGTTGGATGTCCGCCCGATCGCCACCAGTGATGACCGCCTTGGTCCCAGCGATGCGCCGGATGCGGAGCAACGCCTGTTCCGCGCCCATCGCCCCGACTATCAGATGCTCGACGAGCACGTCCCGCTTCTCGGGCAGGGTCAGGAACTCACCGTCCAGCACTTCCGCCAGTTCTCCGACGCTGATGGCCCGCAGTTGCTCCCGGAGGGGTAGGACTCCCAGCACCGGGACACCCCGCTCCTCCAGACAAGGGCGACACACCCGCCCCAGGAAGTCCTGCGCCTCATCCGGCACGCCGTTGATGAGCGTGCCCAGCAGTCGTTCCCCCAGTTGGAGGGACGCCGTCACGCAGGCATCCGCCATGCTCACGTGGTTGCGGAAACGGATAATGGCCAGGGCTGGCACGTCGAGCCCATCGGCCATCATCGTGGGACCCAGGCCCAGGCTGACTCCCTCCCGCAGGGAGGCCCCACCCTCGAGCAGGACGACGTCCTTGCCCGCACCGACGCGGCCATAGGCGGCCTTCACCCGCGCCATAAGATTGAGATTGAGATCGTGATCGGGAGCATGGTCAGCGCAGCCGCAGCGCAAGTCCCGCATGAACGCGGGGGTGAGGGCGACACCCACCAGGTCCTCTGAGGATTCCTCCAACCCCAGCGTCCGCCGCACGAAATCGGCGTCCTCGTCCACCAGCGCCCGTCCCGGGAGCGGCTGCCACAACTGGGTGGAGAGCGGCTTGAAATAGCCGACTCGATACCCATCCTTCTGCAAACGCCGCCCCAGCGCCAGACAGACGGCGGTCTTGCCACTGAACGCGTGCAGGGAAGTCACGTACAACGCTTTCATCGTCATCGCCTTTCTACACAGGATGAATCGTCCCCTGATAATGCCTACGGTGCCAATACCAGTCGCATGTCGATCGCCACCGCCCCGCGTCCCTCTTCGAAGACCATCAGCGGATTGATGTCCAGCTCCACGATCTCGGGGAAGTCGGTGACCAATCGGCTGATCCGCAGCAGCGCGTCGACCATGGCCTCGTGGTCGGCCGGCGGCTCGCCGCGCACCCCCTCCAGCAACGGGTAGGACCGAATCTCGCGGATCATCTCCTCCGCCTCCTGGCGACTGAAGGGAGCCACGCGGAACGCGACGTCCTTCAGGGCCTCGACGTAGATGCCGCCCAGGCCGAAGGCAACCAACGGCCCAAACTGGGGGTCACGGCTCATCCCTACCAACACCTCCCGGCCACCGGACACCATCTGCTGCACCTGGCAACCCCAGATGCGCGCGCCCGGCACGTAGCGCCCGGCCCGATAGACCATCAGGTCAAATGCGTCCCGTACGTCGTCGGGCGAGGCCAGGTTCAACTTGACGCCGCCCACGTCGGTCTTGTGCAGGATGTCGGGGGACGCGATCTTCATCACGACGGGATAGCCGATCTCCTCGGCGATCTCGATCGCCTCCTCGGGCGTCTCGGCCAGGCGCGACTGGGGAATGGTGAACCCGTAGCACTCTAGTACCGTCCACGCCTCGAGGTCGCCGATGGAGACACGCCCCTCCGAGCGCACGCGATCGAACAACTCGCGCACGACTGGGATGCAGGTGGTACATGACTCCGGTTCGAAAACGGGCCGCTCCCGCTCGCGCCGATAGGCGCTCATGGCCGCCAGCGCCGCCGCCGCCCGCTCGGGGAACGGATAGTTGGGCACGCCGTGCTGCCACAGCACCTCGACCCCGGCCTCGATGCGGGCCTCGCCCATGAAGCAGCCCAGGACCGGCTTGTCCGTCCCCTGGGCCATCTGGCCCACCGCGCGGGCCGTCTCCTCGATCTCGGTCATGGCCTGGGGGGTGACGATCACGATCAGGCCATCCACGTTCGCATCGTCCAGCACCAGGCGGATGGCGCGCTCGTACCGATCGGCCAAGGCATCGCCCAACACGTCGACCGGGTTGGCCACGCTGGCGGCTCCCGGTAGATAGTCAGTCAGCGCCTCCGCCGTCTCGCGGCCGAGGCGCGGGATCTCCAGCCCAGCGTGCTCCAGCGCGTCGGTAGCCAGGATGCCCGGCCCACCGGCGTTGGTGACGATGCCGACGCGATCGCCCTGCATGAGGGGTTGGTAGGCAAAGGCCCGCGCGTAGTCGAACAGCGCCTCCATCGAGGCGGCGCGGACGACGCCGGCCTGCCGAAAGGCCGCCTTGTAGGCCGCCTCGGAGCCGGCCAGGCTGCCCGTGTGCGACGACACCGCCCGCGAACCGGAGGCGGTCACGCCCGACTTGATGGCGACGATCGGCTTGTGGCGCGTGACCCGGCGCGCCACCTGGATGAACTTCTGTCCGTCGGGCACCCCCTCGACGTAGACGAGGATCACCCGCGAGTCGGGGTCGTCGCCCCACGCCTCGAG
>JABAHP010003572.1_pt2 | contig 23380 bp, 24 predicted proteins | sample 7062081 | NCBI WGS metagenome assembly JABAHP01 (sample SAMN14534357, study PRJNA622989) | marine sediment metagenome | biome: marine biome [ENVO:00000428]; feature: marine pelagic biome [ENVO:01000023]; material: deep marine sediment [ENVO:00002113] | place: India: Gulf of Kutch | collected...
CCGAAAAAACCTAAGGCACCTACAAAAGAAGAAAGCAAAACTGGATTAATCTTTGTATCTAAAATAAGATCAAGGAGATACTGTCCGCTCTCTTCACAGATTACTATACCACGAATTCCTCCTAAAAAACTAGCCTCTTCAATAATAATAATCCCTGTTATTAATGATTAAAACTCTATGTAACTAAAGTCTATTTAAGTTAATAAAATCATCTAAAATCCACTCTAATAATAGAGTATATTATCTGGAAAATAGGTATACAATCTGATTGCTAAGTTTACAAGGTCTTATATTTTCGTGTTGGTGACACAAATTAAATATTGTAAAGAAAAGAAAATATTTTGTTATTTTTCTAATAATTCTCTTATTTTATTAACTGTTTCTTTAAATGCTTTAGCAGATTTGCTCTCGGGATACTTTAAAATGAAGGGTAAACCTTGGTCACCTTGTTGGCTAACTTCAATTTCAAATGGGATTTTTCCTAATATTGGGACATTAAAATCAGTACTAGCTTTTTCTGCACCACCTGGAGGGTATAAGTCAATATATTCTCCACAATGGGGACAATTAAAACCTGACATGTTTTCTATTATACCAAGTATTTTTCTTTCCATGACCATTGCCATTTTGATAGTTTTCCTGGCATCCATAAGTGCAACTTCCTGAGGCGTAGAAACTACAATTACATTCTCTTCGGGTATAAGCTGTAAAATATCTAGGGTTTCATCAGAAGTCCCAGGAGGTAAATCACATATTAAATAATCAAGTTCTCCCCATTCAGCATCTCCTAAAAACTGCCTTACGGCACTCATCTTCATAGGACCACGCCAGATTACTGGCTCATCAGGAGTAAGTGTCAGAAAAGCCATACTCATAACTTTGAGTTTTAGCGGTCCATCAATAGGAAAAAATTTTTTAGCTTCAACATCAACTCTAGGTTTTAGCTCCGAACTAATACCAAGCATTTTTATTACATTAGGTCCGGTTATATCAACATCAAGAATTCCAACTCTCAAGCCTACGCTAGCTAAACTCATAGCAAGGTTAATAGCTACTGTAGTTTTACCAACACCACCTTTTCCGGAAATGACAACGATTTTATGTTTAATTTTGTCCATATTCTTCTTAATATTTTTTGTTCGCTCGTCTAACATCATTTCTTTTAAATTAATATCTGGAATCTCTTCTTCAGGCATAATTCAAATCACTCTATTTTTATTAATAATTACATGTTAGAGAACAATTGAGTTGCTTTATTTTTTACCTTAATAAATTATGAAAAATGTTGAGGTTTCAATTATATTTATAATTCCTACCACGAGTTATTTATAATAAATAAACTAAAGACATTAATAAATCTCAAAATATTATTCATAATCGAATGCGAAAAATAATTAAAGATTGATGGTGTTGTTGAATTCCAGTAAGTAATTTTATGGAGCTATACAAATTTTTACCAAAAACCAATTGCAAAAAGTGTGGGAAACCAACTTGTATGGCTTTCGCATTAGATTTACTCCAAGGAAAGGTAAAAGTTGATGATTGTACTCCCCTCCTTGAGCTTAAATATAAGAAAGATTATGATAAATTAAAGGATTTATTAGGAACAGAGGAAGGGAAGGAAAAAGAGCTTAGAATTGATGTAGATACTGAATTATGTGATGGTTGTGGTATTTGCGTTACGGTCTGTCCTGTAAATGCAAGATACTGTCCTCCAACTTTAAGCGGAAAAGCACCAGACTATCCACCGGAAAAACATCAATTGTTCCAAGTTAAAAATGGTAAATGTGAATTATTAAATCTAGAACATTGCAGAAGAATAGAAGCAGAAGGGCGAGAAAGAGAATGTCGTGTATGTGAAACTTATTGTCCTCGTGAAGCTGTTAAAATTGATTACGTATAGTTTTTTATTTTATAATTGAAATTAATAGAAATGAAGAAAATAATGAGTAAACGTGTTACATGTTCAGGATGTTCACTATTATGTGATGATCTTATAGTTAGAAGTGATGGGTTATATATTGATGAAGTTTTAGGAGCATGTTTGAAAGGGAAGGAACGATTTGATCAAGTAACTGCGCAAAATCGAATTTTTACGCCTCAGATTAAAAAAGATGGAAAATTAGAGAAAGTTTCATTTAATGAAGCATTAGAAAAAGCGATTAGTATTATTAAAAACTCTTCTAAACCTCTTTTATATGGATTTTCAACAGTTAGCTGTGAAGCTCAACTAAAAGGAATTGAGCTAGCGCAATTAATTAATGGATTTATAGATTCTAACTCTATAATTTGTCAAGGAAAAGTTTTGAATACATCGAAAAAAACTGGAATTACCTTGACTACAATTACAGAAATTATTAATAAGGCTGATTTACTAATTTTATGGGGTGCCAATGCAGCGGAATCAATTCCTCGTTTATTGAATAAAGCTTTATTCTCCCGGGGAAAGTTTAGAATGACCGGAAGAGAAATTAAAACATTAATTGTTATAGATCCAGTAAAGACAGCCTCCTTTGGTGTAATGGGGGTAAGAGATGTGGCACTTCAAATTGAAACAGGAAAAGATATTGATTTAATTCGTGTTTTAAAGGAAGAATGCTGTAAAGCAGATAGTATTCCAGATACAGGTGTTGCAGGTATTGATAAAGATGATCTTAAAAGACTCTTACTCCATTTAACGGGGGCTGAAAACGGAGTTATATTCATAGGCCAAGGGCTTTTAAGACCGCAATCTGGAGAGGATGTTATTAAGGAATTACTTGAATTAGTTCAATTATTAAATGTGAAGCAACAAAAAGGACGAATTTCTGTTATTATGTTGGGTGGTCACTATAATATGGCCGGATTTGACCATGTTGCATTATCCACCTGTGGTAAAAATCATAGTTTACAATTCTCAAACAACCAGTTATTTGAAACCACTGAAACAATTATTTCAAAGATAGAAAAGGAAGATTTTGATTCTTCTATTATTGTTGGGACTGATCCTATTTCACATTTTCCTTCGAAATTAAGTAAAAAATTAATGAATAAACCAATAATCCTCATAGATAATAAGCAATCGGCAAGCTCTTACGTAGCAGATATAATCTTCCCCTCTGCTATAACTGGGATTGAATCTGGAGGATTAGCTTATCGAATAGATCATATTCCAATTGAGTTAAAAAAAATATTGAATCCCCCAACTAATATACATACGGACGAGGAAATTCTAAATAGAGTAATTGAGGGATTAAAGGTGGCTTGAGAATATGGAAATGACAGTTAATACTATAAGAATGGTTGATTATGATCAAGTTAGGGAATATGCTTTTGGAGAAAATGAATCTCTGAAAGAGAAATTAGGCATTTGTTTAATTAATCCTGAAGATTTCAAAAAATTAGATCTTAAAATTAGTTTAAATCTAAGATTAACAAACAGTTTTGGTAGTGTTGTTATAAGCCCAAAAGAAGATAAAGATGTACCAGTAGGAACAATTAGTATGCCTGTTTCGATATGGGCAAATCAGATAACTGGAATCGAAAATGATGAACCAATTTATAAAAATATTAGAGTAAATGTGGAGATTACAAATGATTCAGTTTTAGGGATAAAAGATTTATTGAATTTAATTAGAGAATGATATTGCAGGAATTATAGAAATGAGTAAACTAATTATTAAAAATGGATTAGTATTTGATCCTATTAATAATATTCAGGGCGAAATTAAAGATATTTTGATCGAATCAGGCAAGATCATTGAAAAATTTAGTAGTGAAAAAGATGTTAGAGAAATTGACGCAAAAGGTAAAACAGTAATACCTTCAGCTATAGATATGCATACCCATGTGGCATCACAACAAGTTAATTGGGCTCGACTATTAGGTACAGATCATAATATATTTAAAAAAACTTGGAATGGTTTAACTTTAAGGAATACTGCTAGAGATTACATATCTAACGGATATACATTTATCGTTGAAGCAAATGTCTTCCCATCCTTAGCTAAGCAAACAATATTTAATTTCAAGCAATTGCCAATTCTCGACAAGGCAATGTTATTAAATGTCAGTAATTTTTGGCCTTTAGAACTAGAATTTCAGCGAGGAAAGATTACTGATATGGCAGTATTTCTATCAGATCTTATATCTAAAACATATGGATTTGGATTCAAGGTTTATAATCCTTTTGAAAATGAAGCATGGAACTTAAGAGAATTAAAGCAAGATATCTCCCAGACAGGGAGATTATATAATTTTTCAGCTTTAGATGTTTATGAAAATCTAGTAAAATGTAATGAAAAATTAGGATTACCACACTCAATTCATGCTCACGTTGAGGGATATGAAACAGAAGTCGGTAAAAGTAATCTTTTTATTTTATTAGAAAAATTATCCTCTTTAAAATTCGAGACTGAGCAAAAATCTGATTCAAAAGAAAAGCGAAAGCAAATTTTTCATATTGCACATGCTAATACATATGCACCCGATGGAGATAATAAGAAACTCATTGACTTTTTAAACGAACGCCCGCAAATTGATATTGATTTAGCATTTCTAGGATTCAATCAATTAAATCCCGTAATCACGTCAGATAGAAGGCTCATTAATTCAATGCTAAAAGAAGATATAATCGATAATCCTTATAAGCTAGTTAGCTCTGCATTAGAGTTTGAAGGTGATTCTTTTGTCTCGATGAGGAATTTCAAAAAAACCAATTATCTTGATTGTGTATTATGGGCTAATGCTCTCGACTTAGCATTAAATGTTAATAATAAATTTCAAGTAAGCCTTTCATTAAATTTTCCTAATTATGCTAATCTTTCAGACATTCCGGAAATTGCTACTTGGTTAATAAGCAAGGATGCTCGTGATAGCTTTATGAAAGATATGAATAAAGACTTCCTAAAAACTCATTCATTAATTGAAAGTGATAAAGTACTCACATTTTCAGATTTTGTATGTCTAACGAGAGCAAGTCCATCAAAATCTCTTGGATTAGGAAAGATTAAAGGAAATCTTGGTATAGCTGCAGATGGAGATATAAATATCATTAATATTGATATCAATAACATTGATATTTCGAAGGAACATCAATCCCTAAAGAAGGCCCTATTAGAAGTAGAATGTGTTATTAAAGCGGGAAATATTATCAAAAAGGGAGAGAATATTAATTTAGATTTAGAAGGTTCGATTTTTTGGTCCAATGGTGATTTTAACATTGAAAACAGAGAGTTTATACTAAATAAGAAAAAAGATTTTTACCAAAAATATTCCTCTGTATTCTATGATTCATACAAAATATCTGTCGATAATAAAATTTTAAGAAAAATATAGTAAAATTTTAAATAATTAATTTTTCTGATTTTTAGTTTTTAAATTATAACTCTTAATATTATTATCTTTAGAGTTCTAAGTAATTTTATTATTAAATATAGATTTCTGATAGTCTATTATGGAGTTTATAAAAGTTGGAAAGAAAAGAGTTTTTATTAATGATGGCAACCTCTATTTAGAAAGCTTTAATATTAATAAAATTAGTGATATAAAAGGATTAAAACGTAATTCTAATCTAATTGCACTTTATTTAGAAAAGAACAATATCAAAAAAATTGAAGGTTTAGAACGCCTTATTAGTTTGAGAAAGCTTCATTTAGAATCCAATTTCATAACTAAAATTGAGGGATTAGACTCACTTGTTAATTTGGTAGATTTAGAATTCAGTGGAAATCAGATTTCTAAAATTGAGAATTTAACTCATCTCCATATATTAAAAGAACTTCTTTTAAATAAAAATAAGATAAAAAAAATTGAAGGTTTGGATGATCTAATTAATCTCGAAAAGTTAGATTTAAGTAATAATCAAATTGAGGAAGTGGAAGGAATAGAGAATCTGAAAAATCTTAAGTATCTTAATCTTTCATTCAATAAAATAAAAAACATAGATAGTTTATTAAAATTACCTAAACTAGAAGTTCTAGAACTTAAAGAAAATCCCATAATTAACTGGGATTCACTTGATCGATTAAGAAATCTAAAGAAAATTATAAAGTAAATAAAGTCTCTTTTTAATAATTCAAACCTTTTAGCATCTGGACTGTCGTATACATGTTTTTCCCACCTTTTCGAAGATAGTCCATCGCTTCTTCGATTCCTTCTACTGTTAAATCAAACATTGGGATAATACTTGAGATTATCTTCCGTGTCCAAGGCGCCCATTCTGGTCTAATAAGCTCAGGATTTAACCAAACTATATTATTCTTGAAATGATTAGCAAGCTCTTTGATATAATATATACCAGGCAATTCATTTCGATGATAGTAATAAATTGAACCATATTTCTCTGTAAGTTCCCAACTCGCCATAGCAGCATCTCCAACAAGTACTACTTTATACTTATTATCATATTTTCTTAGGAACTCATTAAACTCAATTGCCTCATCGGGATTCCTTTGAGCATTGAAATATAACGATTCATAAATACAGTTATGGAAATAGTAATGTTTAAATTCTCGCCAATGTGACATATTATTAGCTGCTGAGAAAAGAAGATTAACCAAATGAGCATAAGGGGTCATACTTCCTCCAACATCCATTAAAAGAACCATTCTAACATTGTTTTTCCTTTTTTTGTCAAATACTATTTCAATATCTCCACAATTTTTAGCAGTTTTATCAATCGTCTTATCCAAGTCTAATTCATCTTTTTTCCCTATTTCTTCAAGTTTTTTAAGTCGTTTTAAAGCCACTTTAATTTGCCTTGTATCGAGTACTATATCTTTTCGGTAATCTTTGAAAATTCTTTTTTGGGCGATTTGCATGGCCATCCGCATACCAGATGATCCTCCAACTCTCATTCCCATCGGATTTTGACCTCCATGACCAAAAGGAGACGTACCTTGAGTACCAATCCAATGATCTCCTCCATTATGTTCTTCATCTTGCATTTGCATTAATTCTTCGAATCTTTTTTGCATTTCTTCGAGGTCAAAAAATTGACTCATCATTTCCTGAAAATTACCACCTGCTTCAGATAAATCAAAATTTTTTTCTAACCATTTCCAGATTTCATCTTTAATCTCATTTGGAGCGTTGATTAATGCAGCATCACCATATTTGGCCTTAAATTTTTCCAAAAGATCTTCGAGAAATTGTTCTAGGTTATCTATATCAATATATTGTTGATACTCGCGTAATATTAGTTGTAAACCTTCTATAAGTTCCGGAAGAGTGATGTCTTTATTGAGCCAATCCCATATTTCTTGTTTAATATCTTCAGGAAATTTAAGCATTGCTTCCTTAAAGAAATTTGCAAATGCAATGTCATAGATGTCGAAATGGTGCTCATTCTTACAAAGAATTGAGCGTGAAGTGTAGTAAAACTCGACCATGTTATGAATAAGCCCTTTATTGAGAGCTTCCATTAAGGTCATATATTCTGTTATGCTTATAGGTAAACGCTCTTTTAAGTAATAGAAATATTCAACAAACATTGAATAAAATTTTCAATTATATTCTCTATTAATTAATATGAATTAAACATTCATTTTAGGTTTATGGTAAATTCATATATGTTTTTTTGATTTTTTGGTATGTCCTTTCAACCTTGAAGAAATGCTTAACTGTAAACAATTTATTCCTATCACAATAATTCCAATGATATATAAATAAAAACCTAAGAAATAACCAGAACTTTTACATATTTCTTCTGGAATGAGTGAGTAACAATCTTAAAACATTTTTTTTGAGTGTTAATTTGAAAATAATCTCTCTAATTTGATTTGTTTATAAAGAATTTAATTTTAAATTAAAATCTAACTTTCTTCTAGGCTTTTATAAAGTTTTTCATCCATTTTGCTTCCAATAATAACCTTTTTTCTCTTGTTTCTGAAATATAAAGCAAAAACAAGACTTAGTAGTAAACCTATTATTGATGCTTCAATTATAAAATAGGGTAAAAAAAAAAATAGAAGTGCGGTGATCAAGAATCCATAGGAAGTAATAAAAAGAATCCATTCAAATAAACTCATTGAAATTGCAGCCAGAAAAGCTCCTAGAAATCCAACAAGTAATCCAGTTTTCATCTCGGAATCTCCTTTTTTTTTATTTGATAATCCAAAATAAACTCCAAATGATATACCGATGATCAGATGCAAATCACCAAAAAATAATATACCACTTGGAAAGAGAATATAGGAGATGAAAGATATCAAATCAATTATTAAGATTCCTGCAAGTATATTCTTCTCTTTTGCTTTTTTATAAATGTCAGAAATACTTGGCATTAGATATCTATAATTTATTATAATTTAAAAAAAAATAGTTTTTCAGGGTGATTTTAAAGGATAATTAATTAAATTTCGTTCAGTTTTACTATCAAATACATGGATTTTATCATGCGGAAAAGATATATACCCATTATCTCCTATTTTTGCGTCATAAAATCCTGGTGATGATACCATACCACCAACACCATCTAGAAATTCAAAAGTTATCATTGTTTCTGCTCCTAGAAATTCTAATACAGTGATTTTAACACTATATGAACTTGCATGCGGATCCGGTGTAATTTTGATATGCTCTGGTCTAATTCCAAGAAAAACATCCTCCGTACCAGCTTTCTTTATTTCTTGTGCTTGGTCTTCTGTAAGAGAATATTCTTGTTCACCAAAAACTATCTTATTACTATTAGTACTGATGAATTTTCCAACAAAGAAATTCATAGAAGGTGAACCAATAAACCCCGCGACAAATTTGTTAGCAGGCTTATTATAAACTTCACTAGGGGTACCTATTTGCTGAAATTCTCCATCAAATAATATAGCAATACGATCAGCCATAGACATCGCTTCTACTTGATCATGAGTAACATACACTTGGGTAGTTTTAAGTTTGTTGTGCAATTTAATTATTTCACCACGCATTTGAATACGTAGTTTAGCATCTAAATTACTTAATGGCTCATCAAAGAGAAAGACTGTAGGATTTCGAACAATAGATCTTCCCAAAGCTACTCTCTGACGTTGTCCACCACTGAGTTCCCCTGGTTTACGATCCAACAATTCTGAGATCCCTAACATTTCTGATGCACTTCTTACTCTACGATTTATTTCTTCTTTATCCATGCCTGATAATTTTAAAGCAAACCCCATATTCTTCTTTACATTCATATGGGGATATAAAGCATAACTTTGGAATACCATTGCTATTCTTCTTTCTTTAGGTGGTACAAAAGTAACATCAACATCATCAAATAATACTTTTCCATCAGTTACAAACTCTAATCCCGCAATTATATTCAAGCAAGTTGATTTTCCGCATCCAGAAGGTCCCACTAATACCATAAATTCTTTATCATTTATATCAAGATTGATATCTTTTAATANNTTTTACAGCACCTCTAGTTAAGCCACTTATTATTTTTTTTTGAAAAATTAGCACTACTATTATTAATGGAATTGTCGCCAATGTAGTCGCTGCCATTAAAGCTATATCTGTATCCCAGGGAGCTGTTAAACTTTGAGGGTTTCGAACATATCTTAATATTGTGCGTGGAACAGTTTGATTTTCAGGGGAAGTTAAAAATATTTGTGCAAAAAGTAATTCATTCCATGAGGCAATAAAAACTAGGATTGCACATGTAAAAATTCCAGGTATCGTTAAAGGAAGTATTACTTTTCGAAATATCTGAAAGTTTGAAGCTCCATCAACTTTTGCTGCACTCCAAAGATCTTCTGGTATTTCCCTAAAAAAAGCAACTAAAATGAAAACTGCTAAGGGTAAATTGAATGCTGAATATGGTAAAATTAATCCAGCAAGATTATCACGTATATCAAGTGCCGGTATTAATGAACCAACTGCTATTATTTGGATATAAAAAGGTATGATAATAATTAGCGGTGGTAAACTATTCATTGAAAAAATGAAACCGTTCAGAGGTTTTTTAAATCGGAAGTCAAATTTTGCGATAGCATAGGCAATCAATGACCCAACTACTAATACTACTAAAACTACGGCTCCAGAAAGGATTAAGCCATTCAAAAGAGCTCTTTCAAAAGTTATTCCATATACATCTGAACTTTCAAAAATTACCTCATATGCTCTAAATGAGAAATATTTTGGAAACAGCTCAAATTCAGTTTGAGTTATGTAAGGATCTCTAAAAGATCTAAGAACAATCCAAAGAAATGGACCAGCACAGAACAAACACATAAAAAGTGTCAGGAATATGAAACTTATTTTTTTTAATCTACGTCTTCGAATATATCCTCTTACCTTAGATTCTGATATTGGTTCTAATCTTATATCGAGCTGTGCTTCGCTTAAATAATTTGAATTCATAATTTTTACAGTATCATTAATATCTTCTAACGGATTACTTTCTACATATTCTAGTTCCTCAATTTTAGAAGCTATTGGAGCTTTTTTAGAACGTTTTAATTTTCCTAAAATGCCTTTTTTAGAAGAAATTGATTTTATGGTTTTTTTCTTCTTCGTTCTGGTAAAAATGACAATTAAAATAGCAAATAGCACAATAAACAATAGTAACATTACGGTTACGGCCGAGGCCATTCCATAATCTCCATTTAACCATAAGATGACTGAATGAGATGTCATTGAACGAACCGTAGAATCATTAAAGACTACAATTGCATCATAGACTCTTAGTGCTTGCATCATTCTAAAAATAAGTGCAACCCCTAGACCTGATTTAATTAAAGGTAAAGTAATATATCTAAATTTTTGCCATCCTGTAGCTCCTGCAACATCACCTGCTTTATATAAATCATCTGGTACTACTTGTAATGCAGCTAAAATTAATAATGCTATAAAAGGTGTAGTTTTCCATACATCTATAAAAATAGCAGTGAACATCGTCATAGTAATTGGAATTTCAGTTATATATGGAGAGTATGGCACTAAAACGGGTAAATTAAATAAAATAGGTGCATCGGCTCCGAAAAATGAAATTGGTCTTCCCCCGAATAAACCTATTAGGCTATTCATTAATCCATATTCATCTGCGGTATTAAAGATTTCAAATCTAAAAATAGTTCCTGAAGCAACAGTAGGAATTGCCCATGGTATTAATAAAGTGGCTCGAGCTATACCTCTCCCTCTGAATTCTTTATTTAAAATTAATGCGAACATTAATCCAAGAAAAAGTTCCATTAGAAGGGAAACAACTGAAAAGAATAAAGTCTGNNTAACAATGGTTACTCTATCCCCAAAGTAACCCGTCGCTCCACTACTATTAGTAAAACTTATGAATAATCCAATAACTATTGGAATTAAAATTGATAATAGAAATATGATCAATCCTGGAAATAATAATCCAAATAAAAATAATCTATTTTTAGGAGGTTTATCATATCTCTTCTTGAGTTCTATTAACCCTATTTCCTCTAGTGTGGTAACTTCCATATTTATTATTTCCACTCATATAGTATAAATACATTTTTGGTTTTTAAAAAAAAAAAATTTTAGAAATTAGATTTTACTTCAATTTTTTTCGCATTAAGATGATTATACCAACTGTGAACATTCCTGATAAAATTGTAATTGCAATACTAAAACCAGGAATTGGTGGTACAGGTGGACCTTGAATGATTTCTAGAACGTCTCTTTCCATCTCCTCTAAGGCATCTGCAACACTCTTTTGACAGCTTAATAAATCGCTGAAATAATCAGCAATCTTAGATGAAATCTGAGTATAATCGGGATGTACTGGTCTAGCTAAAGTCAATGCTGCTTGATCTGTCCAGTTTTTTATCCAATCAAAGCCAGCAGGGGGGTTATCATATACAGATAACAATGCTGGAAAGTTTGATAAAGGAGAATAATCAGGGCCAGGATCTGTATCAGCAATAAGTTCTGCTTCTTGACCTTCAACACCACCTAGGAAGAAAGTAAGGTTAAGAGCTGCGGCTCTGGCGGTTCCGGTAGTATCAGAGGGAATTCCTAAAATTGCACCTCCAGTACATGATGTTTTATAACCTGTTGCACCTGCAAAATGAGGTAATGGTGCTACACCAAAATCCATATCTAATGATAAACCATATGCAAACGGCCATTGACGCATAAAAATAGAATTATTAGCTAACCACATTCCTACAGAAGAGCCTTCATCATGAACCAATCCTGAACGGGGTATAATAAAATCAGTACCTTGAACACCAGTATATTGGGGTGGAATTAGATCTTTTATAAATTGCATGGCATCTGCCACGTCTTGTGTATTGATATTAACATCACCTGCACTGGTGACTACATCTAAAACACCGTTACTACCACACCATTCAAAGAAATTAACAACACCACCTTCATAAGCATCTAATTGAGCGACATAACCTACCAAATCAGGGTTATCAAGTAAACCTGTTTGATTGTTCAAAATATAATTCGCAGTTGCGTTCAATTCTTCCCAAGTATCAAAATCACTTTCACTCCAAATTCCTACTCCGTAATGAGTATCCATTAAATCCTTTCGATAGAATAGAATCCCTAGATTCATGAAATAAGGAAATGCATACGTTTCACCTTTATATTGTCCCATAGCAACACTACCTGAACCATAATCATTTAAGTCTAGACCAGCGGCAGTGATATGAGAATCTAACGGTATAATCCACCCATTTTCAGCAAATTGTGCTACACCAACTCCCAAACCAACAATATCTGCGGTTGCTGTTCCTCCTTGCAATAATGTCTGTAAATATGCTAATTGTACTTCTTCAGTACCACCAGTGGATTGAACAGTTACACTATCAATTCCATTACTTAAAGGTGATGCCCAGAAGGCTCCACCTGGATCAGTAACATTCTCAACTCCGGGCATTTGTTGATCGGTAACATGAATAGTTAAATCTACTCCTTGAGCTGGTTTTGGAGTACGAACTGCTTTTACAGGTAATAAAACCATTGAGGCGGTAAAAACCATTATAAATGCGACTAAAATAACTAAAGCTTTATTATTTATGTTTTTTCTCACGATATTTCGCCAATTTTGTATTAAAGTTTTATTAATTTTTTTTTACTTTTTAGGTAAAAAATTAAAAGATTTTTTTACTTAGGCAAAAAATTTTAAAAAATTTTTTGTCCACTTTTTTCCCACAAAAGAAAAAAAAATTAAAAAAAAAATTAATACGATAATATATAAATCTTACGCTTATTTAATGACATAATATACATAATAAATCAAAATTGGATTTTATTTTAAAAATGTGTCCCATTTCTGAATCGTTAATGTTTAGATATTCACAGTTAATAGGGAAAGAAGTTATAAAAAGAATTCAAAAGAAAGCAAAAAGATTTGAGAGAAAAGAAGTATTGAACATAAATGCCACTAAATTTGGAGGTGGTGTTGCTGAAATTCTTCAAAATATGATTCCCTTAATGCATGAATTGAAAATTAATGCCGATTGGAAAGTTTTTACTGCTCCTGATAGTTTTTTTGAGATATCAAAAAAGATGCATAATGCTTTACAGGGTAATATGGACATAAAATTTTCAGATGAAGAGATCTCAGCGTATATCTCACAAGCAGAATCAACTATGGAACAAATCCAACCAAAAGGGGATTTTATAATAATTCATGATCCTCAACCATGTCCAGTTATTAAATTAACGGAAAAAAAAAAAGGTAAATGGATTTGGCGATGTCATATTGATACATCAAACCCGAATCCTCAAGCATGGGAGATAATTTCAGAATATCTTCCTTTATATGATGCACTTATTTTTACGCTAAAAGAATATGCTAGAGAAGGCATACAGAAGCCAATCTTTCAAATACCTCCTTCAATAGATCCTTTTTCAGAAAAAAATAGACCATTAGATATTGATGCCGCAAAGGAGATTATCGAAAAGTTTGTGCCTTTAGATTTACCAATTATTACGCAAGTTTCTCGATTTGATCCTTGGAAGGATCCTTTAGGAGTTATTGACGCTTATAAAAAAGTGAGTAAAGAGATTCCTATTCAATTAGTTTTAATAGGGAGTCTTGCTCATGATGATCCAGAAGGAGTAGAATGGTTAGAAAAAGTAAAAAACTATGCAGGTGATGATCAATATATTCATATCTTATCGAATCTAGATGGAGTAGGAAACATAGAAGTAAATGCTTTTCAACAAGTCTCAAATATCATACTTCAAAAATCCATAAGAGAAGGTTTTGGACTCACTGTTACAGAAGCATTATGGAAAAAAACACCAGTAATAGGAGGTAATGTTGGAGGTATTAAATTACAAATTGAAGATGGAGTAAATGGTTTTCTGGTTAATAGTATTGATGAAACTGCTGAAAGGATATTATATTTGTTAAAAAATCCGAAAAAAGCAGCAGAAATGGGTCAGAAAGGACATGAGAAAGTAAAAAAAGAATTTCTCTTAATAAATCACGTAGAGAAATATCTTGATCTATTTGAAAGTATTAGAAATTAAAAAAATTTATAAAAATTTAGGAAATCAAATTGAATGCACCTGAAAGAGTGTTGACTACTATTAGCCATCAAGAACCAGATAGAGTTCCAGCATTTGAGAGTACTTTTACTAATAATGAAATCATGAAATACTATGGTGTAATTCCAAAAGAAGGGGATTCTGACATATTTAAGCAAGTTCTAGATAAAAAAGATCGCTATAATAAATGTTACATTAAAATCCACCAACTTTTCTGCAAAATTGGTATTGATATTGTAACAACTCTTTCTAGTCTTTTTCCACTAGAAGCTTTGCCGAAAAAAGAAGGATTTGTTGATGAGTATGGAAGAATAATGAAATATGAATATTATAAAGATGGTACTGTTATTTTGGGATATCATGGAGGTGTTTTTAAAAATTTTGAGGATTATGAGAGTTGGGAAAAACCTAAACCAAATTGGCAACCGAGAATTGATAGTTTTTTAGCAGGAAGAGCAATTCAAAAGGATTTAAAGGATAAAATCTTTTCTATTCCTGCTACTGGAGCTTTAATGGAAGATGTATGGCAAGGCTTTGGATTGGAAACTTTTTCAAAAATATTAGCACGTCCAAAACAAGTAAGAAAAATATTCGATGATTATGGAAAATTTACTTATGAATTGGTTAATATTTTAGCGGAAAATGATGCTCAACTAGTATTACTTTTAGATGATTATGGTTATAAAAATGGATTGTTCATGAGACCATTATATTATCGAAAATATATTTTTCCTTGGTTAAAACGAATCTGTGATGCCGCTCATAAACGCGATTGTAAAATAATGCTTCATTCTGATGGAGACCTATTAGAAATTTTTGAAGACATTATTAATTGTGGAGTTGATGCTATAAATCCGATTGAACCTACAACTGCTAATCCAGATTATGATATTTTTAAACTCAATCAAAAATTTGGTTCTCGAATTACTTTTGCAGGTAATTTAAGTCCTATGATGTTAGCTACTGGAGAGATATCGGAAATTGAGAATTATGCTAAGAGATTAATAAAAGAGATAGCTCCAGGAGGTGGTTACATTTTTAGTAGTGGCCACTCTATAAATCCCGCAATAACTATAGATAGATTTGAAGCAATGCAAAACGTTAGAAGAAAATACGGTAATTATCCTATTAATATCTAACAAAATACAGTTAACCTCTTCTTTTTCTGTAAAACCATAGCATGTCAAGGCCTAATATAAGAATGAAAGTAATTATTAACGCAGAAATGAAACCAAAAATCCAACTGCCTTCTATTGAATAATTTAATATTGCTCTAAAGTAATTGTAAGTAATTAAAAATATAAGATATAAACAAATAATACCTACTAATATTAGCTTTTTTAATATTTTCTTGCTATATATAGCAAACTCACTAAAATCCATTTTATCAAATTATAATTAATTTCTACTCATTTAAATATTTAATATTTAAATGACTAAGATAATATAATCATTTTTAAAGTTCTGCTTTATTTGAACATAAATCTGTAAAAATTTGCATAATATTGTTTCATACTATTCATATAAGCAAATTTGATATAGTTTTACCTGAAAATTAAATATTTTAAATATTTGAAAACAAGAAAAATCCCCAATTAATTATTCCACCAATTAATAAGGCAATAATAATTTCCATAATTGAAATTTTTAGCGCATATTTCCAATTCGTTTGTTTTGCAATAATAATAATTGTACCGAAACATGGGATGTAAAGCATTGTTACTAAACTGAATATAATCATTTGAATAGGGGATAAGAGTTCTACAAGAGTAAGTCCTAGGTTTTTAGCAAAAAGAGCCAGAAGAACTAGTGTTAATTCCTTGCGTAAAATTCCATATATTAAAAAAATACCAGCAGCAGCGGGTAATCCCAACCATAATACTGAAATTGGATATAACACAAAATTTACTGGTTCTAACGCGTTGAAAATAAATAAAACTTCTAAAAAAATTCCTAGAATAACTATAATTGGTAATGCTCTAAATACAAATTCTTTTGTTCTTAGCCATGTTTGCTTTGCTATAACGTTGTAATTTGGCATTCTATATTCATGCATTTCCATAATTAATTCTGTACATGTTCCCGGCATAGTTTTATTCAAGATTCTGCCCACAATTAATATTACTGCAAAATTTATCGCAAATAGAAATACAACCCAACCAAAACCTAGATATCGTCCTACTAATCCCATAACGACAGTCATAGTTGCTGCGCATGGTATTAGTGAAGTTAAAACAATTGATATCTTTTTTTCACGTTCAGTTTCCATTATTCTACAGCCAGCACAAGCAGGAACATTACAACCAAATCCTAAAATCATAGGAATTATCGTTTTTCCATGAACACCAATTGAGTGCATAATTCTATCCATTAAGAAAGCAGCTCTTGGCAAATAACCAGAATCCTGTAATATTTCAATTATTAAGAAAAATGGAATTACATAGACTAGAACCCCTCCAATTGCCCCAATGAAGCCTCCCATTCCTCCATCCCAAAAAATCTTTATAGGTAAAGAATTCTCACCAAATATCAAATAAATACCCTCACTCCAAATACTATAATAATTATCTAACAAGCCACCAAGAAAATCGCCTATTGTAAATGTAAACATATAGATACCAAAAACTACAAGAATTAAAATGATATAACCAAATATAGAATGAGTGGTGAGATGGTCAATTTTATCTGCAATTGATATTTTCTTAGCTTGTTTTCCAGATTTTACTAAAATAACCTGTTGAATTATTTTATTGATGTTATTATAAATTTCTGAAGAGATTATAGTACTAATATCTTCCCCATGAACTTCTTCAAGCTCACATCGGAGATTCTCAGCGATTTGAATTGTCTCCGATGGTATTCCATTATTTATAAATAATTTTTTTATTTCTTCGTCATTTTCTATAAGTTTTATTGCTAGGAATCTTAAAGGATAATGAGAATTAGCATTTATTCCTGGGTTTCTATTTATATAATCAATGAGAATATCAATATTTATCTCTACTTCTTTACCAAAAGATAAGATATTTGATAATTCCGGAAATTTAGATTCATTTTTTTGATTAGAATGATGAGATTCTACCATTTTGATTGCTTCTTCAAGAAGTTGATGAACACCAGTTCCATGGACAGCAACTACAGGTATAACTGGTGATTTAAATATCTCGTCTAACTTGTTAAAATCCAGATCTATATTCCTCTTATGTAAAATATCCATTTGATTAATCGCAAGAATCATTGGAACATTTAGCTCTAAAAGTTGAAAAGTAAAAAATAAGTTACGTTCTAAGTTTGTAGCATCAATAACATTTATTATTATATCAACCTCATCAGAGACAATAAACTCCCTACTTACAATTTCTTCAATGCTATAAGTAGATAAAGAATAAATCCCTGGTAAATCAACAATATTAAAATGATATCCTTGGAAGTCTAGATATCCTTCCATTTTCTCAACAGTTTTTCCTGGCCAATTCCCAATTGTCTGTGAAAGCCCTGTCAATTGATTAAATATTACTGATTTGCCTACATTTGGATTTCCAGCTAATGCAATATTAATTGATTCTTTGTAATCGTTTAGATTTTTCCTCTTTGAAGTATTTGGCAGATGACAACTCATAATTCAATGTATTTAATATTTTAGCATGTTTAAGCTTTAAAATTACACTCGTCTTTACATTTAACAAAAATTTTTTCTGCTAAACCCCTTCCTATTACGAGTGATGATCCTTTTACGATTATTTCAAGGGGTCCTCTTAAAGGAGCAGATTTTTTTTTAATGATTTTCACCCCAGGAACAATTCCTAAGTTAGCGAGACGCCTTTTTGCCCCAAAACCTGCTTTTACACTCACCAATACAACAACCTCACCTTTTTCACAATCTGTTAAACACTTGAGAAGTGGTGTATGTGATGGAGTTCTACTAACATAGTCTTTAGACTCAGGCTTAATTATTTCTATTCACCTTAAACGGGATTTTTTTTAATATTTACTTAATTTTAATTTAGTTATACCTAAATTTAAATTTTTCTTTTTTAAAAACTAAGAATCAATTTATTCTTGCATAAATTTTTGAAACCAGATAACTAAATATTAATATTATATTATAAGTTAATAGTAATTTATTAACAAAATTATAAAGATAAATAAATAACATTCTAACAGATAACACAATAACTAAAACTAAAGTGTTTCTCCTTCGCATTTCAGCGTTAAAGATTTACAGATTTACTCTAAAATGTTTATATATAATAAAAGGGTTAATATTGATTAAAACCATTGAGTTGCATCAGCATCTAATGCTAAATCATTTAATGTCGCAGCACCAACAATTTTAACTCCAGGAATTAAATCCACTTTTTCCCATCCCAGCATTCTTTTTGAAGCTTCACAAACAAAGATCTCAATGCCCATTTCTAATGTTTTATCAATCATTTCTTTTACACTTGGAAAAGATCCAAGTTTGATTCTTTCAGCTTCACCAGGTTTTAATATTCTTAATGCTGTACCAAGATAATAAACTATTGCTTTAATATCCATTGCCTTAGCACTTTGTGCTAAAACTAGTGGTGAATATTGTCGCTCAGGGTCATGAGAGGTTTGAACATATAGAATAAATTTTTCATTTTTACTAATTTTATATCACCTTTGAATTTTAAATAAAAATAATTTTAAAATTAATCATTTTATTCCATAAATTTTTTCTATAATGTTGGGGGATCAAAAACTATTAAATCTCCCTTTTATGATTCAGAACAAGAAGTTAATATTAGAAATAGTAAAGTTTGTACTTTTTACATTTGACTTATAAAATATTAACATCTCAGAAGAAATCCATAATAACTCATTAATATCTCAAGTAATAGAAATTAAAAAGGGGTGACAATAATTTTTGATGCTAAACCTCTACCTATCACTAATGAAGATCCCTTTACTGTAATTTCAACAGGACCTCGAAAAGGAGCTGCTTTTTTTTTTATTATATCAACTCCCGGAATAATACCTAAACAGGCAAGTCTTCTTTTTGCATGATGACCTGCGTTTACACATTTTACCCTAAATTTTTGACCTATAGGGCATTTAATTAAATAATTAAAATATGAATGATCAACAAAATTTTTTGAAGATTTCTCACTTAATTCTGGTTTCATGATAAAAAATTTACGCAAAAACGAGCTTTTATTCAGTATTGTGTTTTTTATGTTATAATTTCCTTAATTAAATTAGTTATACCTAATATAAAAAAATTTACTTATAATCTTATCAAATTATTTTTTAATTTGAATTATTTAAAGATATTTTAACCTATTAGACATATAGTTTAATTTTAGATAGTCTAAAAAAAGCCTAAAATCTGGAAATATTGTCAATTTCAAGAATCATTTTATTTTTTAAAAATATTTTGAATGGATTATTTTGAATATATATTCATAATATTTAAATAAGTTATTTACTATTGTTATATTAGAATAAAATAATGAATAAATATTCAAAAGTAAAAAGGTGAATAATAAATATGCCAGGTGGAGATAGAACTGGACCTAGAGGTTTAGGTTCAAGGACTGGTAGAGGTTTAGGATATTGCACAGGTTATGATACCCCTGGGTATACAAGAGGCCCGGGGATGGGTCTTGGCAGATCTCATGGACGTAGTTGGGGAGGCGGATATGGAAGAGGTCGAGGTTGGGGGTATAGAAGTCCAATTTATGCGCCTGCTTATGCTCCATTTCCTACTGATGTGATCCCAAAAGTTACTCCCGAGAATCAATTAGCTATGCTTAAACAAGAAAAACAATACCTAGAATCACAACTAGAGGGAATGAATTCTGCAATAGCCGATATCTCTAAAAGAATTGAAGAATTAGAAAAGAAGGAATAAATTTTTTTATTTTTTTTATTTTAAAATATATAGTGGGTATAATAATGACAGAAATTCAAGAGAGTTGTGAGGATTACCTTAAAGCAATCTATTTAATATCAAAAAGTAATAAGGGAGCATGGACCTCTAATTCTGAAATTTCTAACTTTCTAAAAGTAAAACCATCTTCAGTTACAAGTATGTTATATAAATTAAAGAAATATGGTTTAATAAACTGGAAACCAAGAAAATGTTTAAGACTAACTAAAAAGGGAAAAGAAATTGCTTTAAACATTCTAAAGAACTACAATTGTTTACATAACTTTTTTGAAAATGTTCTAAAGTTGAATAATAAATCCATTGTAGATAAGTTATCCTGCGAAATTGAGCATCATCTCAATCCTGAAGTGACTGCTGCCTTAGAAAATCTCATTCTTGAGTATTAAATGGATTATGGTTTCTAATTATTGGCTTCTTTTTTATCAATATCTAATTTCCAAAAGATTCGATTGTTATAATAAATATCTTTAATCTTTCTTTGGAACTTTAGTTGTTTTAAATGTGAAATAATCATATTTTTGTTTAAACTCTTAGAAGTAAATGTTTCAATAATTTGTTCTTGCCTCATAGGATGTCTTTGAAGTATTGATATAAGTTCTTTTTCGAAATCTGAAGAGTAAATACTAAATTTTCCCTCCTCAGGAAAATTGATATTTGAATAATCAATGAAAATTTCATTTAATAGAGAAAGTGTACTTTTTTCAGGAATTTTCACCCATTCTTCCATGGGTGGTCTTATCGGAACATTAATATCAATTCGATCTGGAGATATAAGATCAATTTTCTCCTTAATTTTTAATAATTCTTTCTTTGAATCATTTATTCCTCTAATTAGCATCACTTCTATCCAAAATTTTCCCGTAAATATTTTATTGAAGCTTTTGAATCCTTGAATAATCTTTTTAAACTGAAGAGATGGATGAGGACGATTAATTTTTATAAATGATTTCTTATCTCCTGCATCTAAGCTTGGCAAAACTATATCTGAAATCATTAAAGCATCTCGTACTTCTTTTTGATCGAGTAAACTTCCATTAGTAATGACACAGACGGGTTTTTTAGAAATCTCTTTGACTTTTAATAGCAGATCCTTTAAATCCTTATATAATGTGGGTTCTCCACTTCCTACAAACGTTATATAATCAATAGTCTTTTCATGAAGTTCTATTGCTCTTTCCAATTCAGTTATAATCTCTTCCTTTGGGCAATAATTCATTCTTTTGTTGGTAAAATTAGTTGTTTTACCCAATTGACAATAGATACATTGATAATTGCATGTTTTAGAAAGGATTGGGTCAATGCCTAATGAATTTCCTAATCTCCTACTAGGGACAGGGCCATAAATATAATTCATATCGCTTTATAAGAAATGGTTATTCTTGGCTTTGATATTTATATTTCTCAATAGCCCGTTTGAGAGTCCTAATCGCTAATTCAGCACAATGTTTATGGTCATCTGGAAGTCCTCCTAATTTTTGATCAAGGTCTTTTGTTTCTAATCTCTCAACATATTGTAATGATTTTCCTTCAATCATAATTGTAGTTTGACTTCCTGCGGCAACCGTAGCTCCACAACCATCAGTAATAAAATTAGCTTTTTCAATTATATTATCTCTAATTTTTAAGAAGAATTGCATTGTGTCGCCACAAGATCCCTCATAAGCGTGTCCTACACTTATCTCTTCATCTTTTGATTTACCCCAATTCTTTGGATTCTGAAATAACTCAACGATATATTTATTATATCTTTTGATTTCTTCTTCATCAATTTCTTTCTGAAGTTCCTCTACCCATTTATCTATATCATCTATCGGCATTTGGCAATTACAAATCCTAAGTTTTTTTATTAGAATAGGTTCTGATTAGATAATTTTAAACCTAATAAAAATTCTATTATTATTTTTCCAGGATTTCCCTAATCTTTGTGACAGTATTTCTGAAAGCTTTTGTTGAATTACTTTCAGGATATTTTATTATAAAAGGCATTCCTTGGTCTCCTTGCTGGCTTACTTCTATTTCGAAAGGTATTTTACCTAAAAGTTGAATACCAAAATCCTGAGCTGCTTTTTCTACGCCTCCTAGAGGATACAAGTCAACATATTCTCCACAATGAGGACAATTAAACCCAGACATGTTCTCAATTAAACCTAATACTTTCCTCTCCATAATCTGAGCCATTCGAATAGTTTTACGGGCATCCATTAAAGCAACTTCCTGAGGAGTTGAGACAACAACTACATTCTCATCAGGTATAAGTTGTAAGATGTCTAAAGTTTCATCAGACGTACCTGGTGGTAAATCACAGATCAAATAATCCAAATCTCCCCAGATTGCTTCACCTAAAAATTGTCTTACCGCACTCATCTTCATTGGACCTCTCCAAATAACAGGAGAATCTGAGCTTTCAATTAGAAAAGCCATACTCATTGTTTTAAGATTTAAAGGACCATTAACAGGATAAAATCTTTTTTTCTCGGGATCTACTCTTGGTTTGAGATTTGGATCTATGCCTAGCATTTTTAATATATTTGGTCCTGTGATATCCACATCTAAAATTCCAACTCTTAATCCAACGCTCACTAAGCTCATTGCAAGGTTTACAGCTACTGTAGTTTTTCCTACTCCACCTTTCCCAGATATTACTACAATTTTATGTTTGATTTTAGCCATGTTTTTATGAATGTTTTGGGTCAATTCATCCATCTTTTCTTTCTTTCCTTGTTCAACTGTTTTGTTCAAATCGATATCTGGAAGTTCTTCTTTTTCTTGAATATCCATACACCTCTTAATTTTAAATAAACTTAATGGTTAAATTTATATATTCTAAAAATTTTTTTATATTAATAATGAATAATTATTCATTAAATTAAAAACTTATTAAATTTATATTTCAAAAAAAAGGTTAAAGGAAATGAGAATTGTAGCAATTCCTTCAATGGGAGATGGGGGCTTAAATGATAAAATAAGTCCTCGTTTTGGAAGATGTGCAAGTTTCACATTCGTTGAAGTTGAGAATAAACAAAT
>JABAHP010002658.1_pt3 | contig 23342 bp, 16 predicted proteins | sample 7062081 | NCBI WGS metagenome assembly JABAHP01 (sample SAMN14534357, study PRJNA622989) | marine sediment metagenome | biome: marine biome [ENVO:00000428]; feature: marine pelagic biome [ENVO:01000023]; material: deep marine sediment [ENVO:00002113] | place: India: Gulf of Kutch | collected...
TTCCAGCCGTCCGTCTCGAAACGACTGATTTGTTCGATTTTAACACCTCTTTCGCCACAGGCAAGCGGCAGTGTTAAGTCAACTACTCGAGACATCTTTAACCAACATAGCTTATAAGTTTTTTATTACGGTCTCTGCAACTTCCATCGTTTTGGCCGAGCCTCCCAGATCCACCGGCAGCACTCCCTGCTGAACCGTCGTCTCAATCGCTCGCACAATACTCTCAGCAGCATTTTGCTCGCCCAAATGTTCTAACATTATTGTTCCAGACCAGATGGCACCGATAGGATTTGCAATCTCCTGTCCAGCGATATCGGGGGCCGAGCCGTGGATCGGCTCGAACATCGAGGGATAAGTCTTCTCAGGATTGATATTTCCACTCGGGCCCAGGCCAAGACTGCCCATAATAGCTCCACCGAGGTCACTAAGTATATCTCCGATGAAATTAGTCGTGAGCACAACGTCAAATTGCTCGGGGTGGAGGACAAAATTCGCCGATGCATTATCGACGTACATCTTCTGATATTGGACATCAGGATATGATTCCCTCACCTCCTCCACAATCCTGTCCCAATAGGCCAGGCTGTGGATTAAGGTGTTCGACTTCGTTACATTCGTTACTTGCTTGCGGCGTTTTCTCGCCAGTTGAAACGAATAATGTGCGATCCGCTCAATCCCCTTTCGCGTGAAGACGCTCGTATCTATCGCCATTCCTTCCGGGAACTGTGGACGAATGAAACCTCCGGACTGAACGAATTCTCCCTCGGTATTCTCGCGAATAACAACCAGGTCGATATCCTTCGGGCTCTTGCCTCGCAAGGGACCTTCTATTCCGGGCAGCAGTCGCGCAGGACGATAATTGACATACTGGTCAAATCCGGTGCGGATTTTGAACGTGAAAAGATTTGCCGGGAGAGTATCATCCACATCCGGCAGGCCAACGGCACCAAAATATATAGCATCAAAAACACGCAGAATATCCAGAGCATCATCCGGCATAAATCTGCCTGTCTGCTTATAGTAGCCCGCGCCATAAGGAAACTGTTGATACTGCAACTCAAATCCACACTTCTCAGCTACAGCGTCGAGTACCTTAATTCCCGCAGGCACAATTTCCGGGCCTATGCCATCACCTGGTATCACCGCGATTTTGTACATGTCCATATTGGTCGCCACTTCCGGATTTCCTATTCTGCCCTTACATGCTTTTTGGGGCCAGTGTCAGTTGCCTCCATCGTCCTCGGGCGTAGGCCTTTCTGCTGCCCTGTCTTGCCTTGCTGTTGGTGGCGGAATTAAACTCAATTCTTATCTTCGCTCCTTTACTGATAGAAATGTTCTTCCATATTTTAATGGTAGGCTTATAGTCCTCAGAAGTACGGGGATTAGTGAACTCACCAACCATCTTGCCGCCGATCAGGAGCTTGTAAGTGGATTCACCATCCGTCTCGGCCAGGGTAGTCAGGGTAATATCATATGTGCCGGTTTTTCGGGTAAATGTGGTCTCAGCCGCGGCGTACTTGTCCTTATAGTCGTCGGGATTTATTGCAAGTGCGTTGTGTCCCTGATCTTTGTAGGCAGGTACGAAATCGTCATCGTTGACGATATTGAAGTGCTGCACGGCCATTAGAACGATGGTGCCCTCCGGTGTCGGGTCAACCGGAGGAGGAGGCGCACCCTCGGATGCCATTTTGAGTCGGCCTTTACCTCTTATCACAAGCAGCCAATCGTTATTGTCAGGTGCGACGAATTCGAGCTTTCTGCCGGCACATATCGCGCCAGCCTTTAGCAGGTCATCGAGACCGTCGCCCGTACGGGGATTAAACCAACCATTGGTGAACCTGCCTGCAACCGCTTCAAGTTGGATCTTCCCGCCGTGCTTGAGGTAAACCAGGTATACCTCGTCGGGTTTATAGAGGACATAAACGTCGGTGTTGGCGGTCAGCTCGTCACCGCATTTCATATCCCAAAAGGGAATTTCATATTTCTTGAAGAATTCCAGTGCATAGCGGCACTGGTCCCACACCTTTTGACGCGTGCGATAGTCCTGGCATGTCAGGTCACTATGGGGATGCTTATAGCCGAAGTACCACTCGATGCCCGCCCCTCCGGCCATGATATTGCCCCATAAGGCGTTCTTTCGGGCGTTGTCTCTCGTGGGATCTTCTGCGTCGGTAATCAGGCCGTGGGTGGCATCACCCGGTTCGTCACAGGCCACAACCCATGGTTTACCAGCGGCCACCGACCGGTCGATGTAGTTCTTAGTCTGGCTATGGACCCGGCTAAAATCCGGTTTGTTGGTTTGCAGAGAAAAGCCGGTCAACTTCGATGCACTTCCGAGCAGATCATAATGGTTGGCGCCGTTATGAATGACTATGTGATGCTGATACGGATCGGTCGTCCAGAAATAGTTTGCCCAGGCAACCTTCTGATCGTGTGAAGCGTTGTTGATTTCTTCGCCGAGATTCCAGTTCAAAGCCAAGTGGTGACTGAAGCGTGCGATAAGTTCACGATAGTAAAGCTTACGATGCGGGCCCAGGTTCCCGTTATCGAGGATCATCTCGTTTTCGGTTTCAAGAGTTTTAAAATGCAGGTACATGCCCATGTTATTGCCGTGGTCGAAGACGATTTCCCACTGGTCCATGCGTGAGCAGTCAATCCGCTCGCGTTCATCGTAGTTTAGATACGGAAAGACATTTCGATCGTCACCGCCGATATTCATCGGTAGAAATGAAAAGACGTTCATGCCCTGCGCCGCCAGATAATTGACCGCCCCGATTATACCCTTGCCCTTTCCGTTTTGCCAGGTGGGATCGCCCGGTTTCCAGTCCTTGATGTGAGGGGCCCAGTCTTTAATAAAATTGTCCTTATGGCCGTCCGTTTTGAAGTCACCGTCGAAGTCCTTATACGCTAAAAAGTTCTCCGGAGCGTCGGCGCCGCATTTGAGGAAGTATTCTCCCGTTTCGGCAAACCGAAGATGGTGTTTGCCGACATACTGCAGCAGTCCTTTTGCCCGCATGTCCCGCCCGGTTTTGTCGGTCGGACCAATCTTTAGCTTACCGGTTTTCCCATCCATAAAGCCGGCAGATTGTCCGGCGTTGGCACCTCCGGCAACTGCGACCTTATCGCCCTTCCTAAACGATACCTCGTATTTCCAGACGCCGGTTTGACTCGGTGCAAAATGAACACGCCATTTGTTTCCCGCTTCGGCCGAGGTATTGGCTGCATCACCGTCGGCAGCGTAGTAGCCGGGCACCAGGTATGATTTGCCGGTTTTGGCGTGAGTAAACCTTACGTTCAATCGGTAGTATAGGAAGGGATTGGGCTCGGCGGTCTCACTGGTTTTCGGCCCATCGAAAGTCAGGGTCACTTTGTGCCACTTCTTAAGTTCCCCGCGTACCTGTGCGCCCATAACGGCCCGGCAGAACGCGGTCGAAATTAATACCACGCAAAAAGTAGACCATCGAATCAAAAAACGCACAGCCATGTTACACTCCTTATTTTAGAATGAAGTTTTGATCTTACAACAGAGTGCACATTATAATATATTTTGTCGATTCTGCAAGGTCTCTTCTGTCGATGCTTTTGTATGCTTATTGGTTACCCTTGGTGTATCTCCAGCAGAGGTGGCAGGTATATGATTTTTTCCAAATCTCTTTATTAGTGGGGGCATTGAGGCAGCAGATATAGTCTTTTTTATCGAGTCAGACCACGAGTTTAAGAGGTGTTGTATTCGAACCTGGATTTCCCAATTTTGCACTATTTCGTGTTGCGTATTAGCGGGAAAATATATGGTTCCATCATCTTGCGAATGGTCAGGAAATCATGCCTGTGCAGGTTATCGCGAACCACTTCGCGGTCAATTTCGTCGAGCCACTTCCAGACCTGTTCGGTGAAGCGCACGTTCAATGCAAAAATCTCCGTGGCGTCCTGGCGAAAAGGCGCAACATCAGCAGTTATCCAGCCGTCGTAATCAAGCTCCTTGAGGTAGAATAGAAACTCGGCGAATTCCCATACGTTACAGGCGCCTGAGATCAGATCCCAATCCAACTTACCGTTGTTGTCATTTGTGTGTACGTAAAAGGGCAGGCCCGCTGCTGCGACCTGCATTAACGAGTCCGCCGGTGGCTCGCCCCCAAACGTCGAATGCCCGATATCGATGGTGACACCTAAGCCCTTTCCTCCAGCCGCCTGACAAAGGAGAATTGTTCTGGCCGCCGACGATAGCAGGTTATGAACTCGCGTCTCGAAAGGTTTATACTCCAGGTGAAGCGTAATTTCGGATTGGTAAGAGGCTGCTTCGCCCACAACCTGCACCATTCTGTCCCACGCGCTGGTATAATGCACGTGGAAGGGATAGTCGTAACCATCACTTAGAGGACAACAGGTCACACGTTCAGCACCGAGAAACGTTGCGGCGTCCTTGGCATTTTTAAGATACTCCAGGGCTTTTTTCCTTACGGCCGGATCTGGTGAGGTAGTCGAACCTTTTACAAATTCAGGATCAGACTTAACATTCACATTGACGGCCGACACAGCCAGCCCAAGACGCGCCAGAACCTCTTTGACCTCATCCAAATTACGCAGTTCGTGCGGATATACCATTTCGACTCCCTGGATTTCCGGGATCTGTGCAATACGCTCAAGTTTGGCAACAACGTCAAGGTCTTCACCATATTCACAGAATCGATCGCGTAGTCGTCCGAAAAAGGGACAAATAACGGCCTGTTTCATAAATCACCTAAAAAGAAAATTCAATCCAAATTCACGCTTGGTTCCTCAAGATCAGCCTGTTTCTTGAACTATTATACAACTTATCCAACAACAATCCGTTCCGCAAGCACAAAGCTTCCCAAACTTCGGGGTTTTCTCATAAGACCCTCGGCAGTAAATCCTCGTGGAGCCAAAACAGGTGTTTATCGCTTCAGTCAAACTCACTAGAACGCAGCTGTGGCCTGTAGTTCTCCCAAAGACATTTGCCGCACTCTTTCCAAATCCCCATTTGTCATATCATAGGCTTGCATATCCCGACTCACCCAATGAATGGGTGAGTTGTTTCAATGCGTCGCGCATAGGAGCACCATCACGCACAAATTGGACGTCTCTTGTGTGGGAGAAACTGCCGCCAACGATCTCAACACGGGGGACCTTATCCAATATGGTTTCCTCCTGCACGCTATGATCGTGCCGGGGCAACGTAAGTGCTCCATCTATTTCCGCTACTCTATATTCAAAGCCTACTTCTTTCTCGATATAACCACTTGCTAAGACGTCTGTAGCGAGAGGAAAAAAGAAGAACAATATCGAGATGTTTAAGATATGGTGAGAGATGCTTTCTATTATGTACATTTTTTAAAACTATTGATTCATTGCTCTTTCTTTTGTATTACTTGAGTGACACCATTGGTCAGGCCCTATACGTTCAGGTCTACTGTTCTTCCTAAACTATGGTATATCTTCTTCAATCACACCGACAGACCGAATTATACGTAACTGCCTGAAAATTGCAGCAAAAGTTAACGATGCTCCCAGAAACATGGCAATGGCAGGACCAAGTGAAAAATCGAGATAATATCCGAACAACAGGCCTGCTATGGATGCTATTACGGCCGTTATCCATGAAATAAGCATTCTGACACCCCAGCGAGAAGAAAAGAGAGCTGATGTCGTGGCTGGAATTATAAGAAAAGCAAAGACGACGACCACGCCGGCAATCCTGACCGCTACTGTGATTACTACCCCAACTAATGCATAAAATAGAAAATCCCACCGTACAACTTTCATCCCTCCGGCAAGGGCTCGGTGGTAATCCTCTGATATCCTTAGCAATGGTTTTCGGAAAATATAAAAGCAGAATCCGATAGCGCAAAAAACAATCAAGCTCCCTATGATTTCCGGCAATCCTGTCCACAACAGACTGCCTGATAACATTTCCTCCATATGCGTATGGCCGGGAGCGATACCAATCAGAAAAAGAGCAGAAGCGGCGGCAATGGCGTAAGAAATACCAATGACCGCCTCGATTGAGATTTGAACAATTCTGCTTCGAACCAAAGCGTAAAATGCCGCTATGGATAAAACGCAGCCAAATGAAAATGTGTATGCCGGCAATGTTCCCTCCTCTGCGTCAAAGGCAAGGTGAGCTACAATAGAACCTACTGCAGCAATCTGGGCCAGAGCAATATCAATGAAGATAACCTCTCTTTTGAGTACGTGAATACCGGAGTACCCTAATATGGCACCCATCATAATACAGGCTAAAAACGGTAAACCGAGCATTTGAATCAATTGTAGCATTATTGATGTCCTTCCTGGCGGAGCAGGCTGCGGAGAATCACTGCACAAATAAAGAAAATCCCCAGCGACAAAACAAGGCTGGGTCCGTACGTAAACCCAAATAAATAAGATGAACTCAGACCTATAACACAGGCCACAAAACCTATGCTCCAGCCGACGATAACGGCCACGCCCCATCTCCTGGTGAACATTGTGGCAATTGCTGCCGGTATCATAAGGAAGGCATAAGCCAATAAAACACCGGCAATTGGAACAATCAACACGGTTATAATTCCCTGCGTCGTGAAGAATAAAAAGTCCCAGAACTTCTCGTTCTTTAGTGTCTGAGGATTTTCCGCCAAAGCGATGAATTTATGTTGTAATACATAGTGAAACAGCAACAAAGCAATATAGACAATGATGGTTACTATGATCAGTGGCCAGCTTACCCACTCCATGTAACCGCAAAGAGTCTTCTCTACGTAAATTTCACCGCCGGGCAGTTTGTCTGTTAACAGAAGCGAAATAATCAGTGCCATCGCGTACAGTATCCCGATAACCGCTTCGCGCGGTATTTCCCGATTTTTAGGCTTGATTAAGGCAAGCAGCAATGAGCCAAACAGTACGGCAACCATCGCCAATAAATAGGACAGGGGAGAGCCATATTTGATATGCAGAGCGACACCAACCAGAGCACCAAAGGCAGCCAATTGGTCTAAGACCAGATCGGAAAATATCAGGGTTCGCCTGATTATGTGAAGTCCTATGTAAGTATGCAGGACAAGAACGACAGCGATTAACGCAATCTGACGTGAAAATAGACTTACTGTTTCTGACATTATCAATGCCCTTCCAAACTTCACACGACCACACTTTGCAGCACATTACAAAGCGTGCATCCCGTCAAAATATTTAGCCAATCTCTTAAAATATATTCTTCTTAGCTGCCCTTAGCAGCTTTTATTAGCCCATCAGTCCAGTAATCGACAAGTTTAAAGTAATCGTCCGTCTCCGGAGCACCACCTACGAACAGCGGAGCTACTACTGCCTTTGCGCCGGTTCTATCGGCTACGGTCCTGACTTTCTGCTCGTCAAAATAGTTTGCGGCCAGGATAATACGAATATCTCTTTCGCGCATCATATTTACGAGTTTGGTCACATGCTTCAGTGACGGCGGTATGCCCGGCTTGGTCTCGATGGTGCCCGCTTCTTCAAGTCCAAACAGCCTGAGCAAATAACTCCAGTTTTTGTGATAGACAACGACAGGCATCTCTCGCAGAGGAAGCATCTTGCCCATCCAGCCACCAAGTTTGTCAATCAAAGGTTTGCCCTGGAACTTATTTTCCTTTAAAAAGTCTATGAGCTTGCCTTGTTGTGCCAGCCTGCATAGGGTGTGTCCTCCAAGCAATTTGACTAATTCTTCGCCAAACATGTGTTTATCGATTTGGTCATGCAGTTTCTTGAGGTTCTCTTCATAGAATTCCTTTCCTTCAGGATCATTTTTGATTAGTCCAATGGCGATATTGCGTGCGACTTTCTTTGTGTTAATGGGAGACGTGTTAAGATGTGGATTGCCAAATATGTGGACATCGCCTTCAATTTGTGAAACAACCTTGGGTTTTTCTATGAGTTCTATGTCTTGTGATACTGCCACATAACCGATTTCACCACTACGAATCCGCTTGTTGCCGGATTTGTTTATTACCGTTGGCAGCCACATTTCCAAGTCGAGGCCCGTGGAAACCAGCATATCAGCTTCCTTTACCATATGTACAAAGGATGGCTTGGGTCGGATGTGATGAGGGTCCTGAACGCTATGTACTATAGAATCGACGGTAACTCTATCTCCACCTATAATCCTGGTTAAGACAGCATAGTCCGACAGAGTTGTTACAATCCGGAGAGGTTTATTCTTTTCTGCCATGGCATTTTCAAGTGGTAAGATACACAGCGAGATGAATAAGATGGGTAAAATTAAACAGGTTCTTCTTCTCATGGTAATATCCTCGTTTTTGGTTTAGTAACGTTCGTGTTTATGCGGACCGGCGGCGAAAACTGTTTGGAACCAAAGTACGTGCTCGGGATTTTCTATGCCTCGTCCGTCCGCGTAGTCATACTCTAAACGGAACTTGACCCATTCACTCTGCCACCACGTAATATATGGACATATTTGCCAACGATAGGTATCATCGGCAGTATAGGCCAATGGTGCCAAGGAAGCTCCAGTTACGTTAGCGTAACCTTTGGTATCCGGCTGAAAATAATCATATCTGACCCCTATATCCAGGTTCCGGGCTATTTTGGTTTGCAGATAACTGTAAGCACCCCAGGCCTGTAAATTGTCTCTTCCGGAATCGTCCGGGGCCAGGAGGTCTTGATTGAGAAAATATAGCTCGCTGCGCCATTCCACATTGCGGTAGAGTGCCTTATCTGCAGGTTCCCAGAGAACAGAGAGGTCGGCCCCGTATACTTGAGTTCCCAAAGTGTCATGCTCGTTTTCAAGCGCGGGGCCTCCTCTGTCCACCTTCCACTCATCGTTCCAACCAAACAGACCGCTTAAGCCGAATTCCAGATAGGTGTCTCTGGAAAGATCCCGGTAATTTTTGTAATGGAAAAGCATGCTAGGATAGCCCCTTGTGTTTCCATCGAACAGCTGTTCATTGTCGTTGTTGGTAACCTGAAAGGTCAATCCCTGATGAGCCTTGCCCCACTTCGGCAGTATCCATTCCAAAGAAGCGCCCGTTTGATACAGGCCTTCATCGCCGAAGATACTTCGCAGAGCTAAGGGATACTGCACCTGATCCAGGGCGTCTTCATGCCAGCGGTTGACCACGCCGAACTGCTGACGGAATCTACCCAGGTCCAGATTTGTATTCTTGAACATTGAGAACCGCGTTAAATAAGCTTCTTCCAGGTGCACTTCTTCATCATGTATATGTGTAGTTGCTTTCAATCTCGAAAAGGGATCGAGATAGGACTGGAAGTTTAATTCGAGGCCCCGGATCTCGGCATCTGCTCGTTCTCTCGTTCCGGACTGGTTCCTGTAGTAACCGACGAAATCTCCGGAGACGCTGATTTCGGGATTGAGTTTCTGCAGACTAAGCCCCCCGAATTTAAAGACGGTTTCCTCCGGTGTTTTTTCTTCTTCCTCTTTACCCACTATATCTTGTGCTAACCTGCGTAAGTAATCAGCTTCTTCCTCTGTCTTAACCTCTTCCGTAACGGGTTCAGCCGGGCTGAGCTTTTCGACTTTTTCTTTCAATTCCTTGATTTCATTCTCGGATTTGCTTTTCATTTCATTCATCTGGCGCTGCAATTCAAGAATCTGCTTTTTGAGTTCCGAAAGCTCAGCTTTTTCACTTTCATTATCTTGGGCAAAACCTGCACTAGTAAAAATCATCAAAGTGAAGAAGAAGGTTATGCAAACTATTTGTTTAACTTGCATGTTTAAATCCTCTTTTTGATAACTGACATATCAGGCAGAGTATCAAACAGCCTCTTCGTTTTGAGCGGCCGTTTTTATTTGCCGGCTATGCCAGGTCTTATTTTCTAAGAGTTAAAAAATGAACGTTGATACTCTGTGCCCACATTAAGAAATGGAGGTCGACGGAGGGGCACGTAAGAGGATTGAATAAGCCCATTCATGATGATCCGGAATGGTAGGAAGCTGTTTAGTTTGACAGATAATCGGAGCCTCAGCGGTAAGCTGTAGCAATCCAGGGTTGACTTCAGTTGAGTTGAAATCGGCTGAGAATTTACAAGCCGGACATGATTTCCCAGAGGACGAACCTTTTGTTGTGTCCTCGTTCGATGCGCCCAAAAAGCAGCCTTCATTGTGAAATAGGCCAATTGCGGAGGTTATCACCAGATACAGGACAATAATCACAACCGAAATTGTCTGACGGGTCTTCACCTGTTTTCTCCAAAAAGCGGACATTATTCACTTGGTTCCGCTCAGTTCTCTTATATTACATCCAATATTTCCTGCTTTTTGAATTTATACACATTTAGCTTCTTATGTCAACGCTTTTTTACCCAAATTTGTCACACACTACCTGGGAAATCCGGTATAAGACCGGACTTATTGTTTGGACTATCCTTACATGTTTTGCAATCATAGGATGCCTTGTCGTATAATATGTTTCTTAGATCCTATTCTTTTACCTTGGAAGACCAAATCCGCTCGATTTGGAACAGATCGCCCTCTTTCATGGCGCTGCACTGCTTTGATAGTTTTTCCAACTCGTACACCGGACATTTCTCTATTTGCTTGAGGTACTTAGGCCTCGGCTTCAAGATCAAAATAGGGCCTGTGCCGTCCTTTCGGCGAATAGCGACATAAATAAGGTCGATCGACATAACCTCAGCCAAATGAATATCGAGCCGTCCAATACTGTTACCCGTGGCAAGGATCAGACCATCTACCATACAAGAATATGGGGTTTCCATGGGAATATAACAAATAATATCGAGATCGTGCCTGCCCCACTTAGTATTAAATTCACGCAAGGCCGCCTGGCCAATCCGCCACCCCAATACGTTCCAGGGTCCAACATGGCCGTGCATACGTTTGATTGCACCCCACCAATCCTCGGGTGCCTGTCCTTCGTTCCATGGATTCTCTCCGGGAGTGGAGCGGACGGCCCCTTTTGATTTCCGTCCGATAGAGACGTGGTGGTCCTGATTAGCCAAAACAGCAACAATACACAAAGCAAAAAAGCCCAGGACAATGATATGTAAGTATACTCTTTTCATAATTCTATTCCTTAGATAGACTTAAGTAGGTATTCATAACTTAACGTTTTTATTTACTTTCAAACGAACCAATATGCCGATCGTTTATCAACCGCATTCGTGTGAGTATTCCTGAGCCCGTTTTGGGCGAATACCAAAAACGTCTTGAAACCGGGAAACCCTCCTTAAGAGGAAAATCCCTTTCCTCCAGACTTTGCAGATCATACCTCGGCCCTAAACTAAAAAGCACCCATGTCACCGGAGATATTTCAAAATCGTTATACTTGATTAGAGTTTCACCTTCGTAAGATGGAAAGCCTTCGGGTATATATAAGTGTTGATTGCCGAACGGCGCGCCCAGATAATCATACTTCGGACCTACGGCTATGTATTTATAAGCACACCCTTCATTGTATTTGTCTTCGATCTTGGCAAAACGGACCTTGCCTATTTCACCTTTAGGCAGGTAGCCCGAATCAACCAGCTCCTGTGGTAGTGCATAAGTATGCTCGCGCGCCCATGGATTGCAATCAGCACGGGTAGGCGGATACCGGTTTTCATTTTCCATTGCGTAAGCTTCAAGAGCTATCCCGATTCCATGAAGCTCACCATTGACAACTACCATCTTTGCCTGTTCGCGAGCCTGATATAATGCCGGCACCGATATGGCCATTAATAACGAAATAATAGCGATCACTACGAGCAATTCAATTAGTGTAAAACCACCTTTCATAACAGTAAGCCTATATAAAACAGTATCTCTGCCTACCATCTACTCTTAAAACGACACTCTTAATTTCCACCCCCACCACAGCCACCAGAACCGGGAACACATTCGAGCCAGCTGTCAGCAAACCAGACAAAGTCAAACATACCAACCTTACCATCTCTATTAATCTCTCCAGCCAGATTATATCTGCCGTATGCTCGATCGGTAAGTACTCGACTATTGCCATCATAATTTGGCACCCATAATCTATATCCATCATTGCAGACTATGTAAGACGCACTTTCCTGGTCGAAGATGCCCACAACGTCAAAAGGTTCAGACAAATTGCTCGAACCGGGACGAAATCCCCAGCCTCTACCTAACTTTACAGGAAATGTCTTATGCCCATCGGTTATTTCCATATCTGCATCAGGGCCCCAGGAACTCGCATCCACGAAACTCACATTGTTGATCTTAACCAATCGCCCTTGGTAGTATTCGCAACCGGTAAGGCGGCTGGGGTCAAAAATGAAATTGTCGTTACCATCTTTTACATCATCAAGCGTTATTACTTCCGGCTGCGGAAGACCCGCTCCAGCCTCTACCAATTCAATAGTTAGGTCATTATACGGATCCGCACTATGACGCTCGTTAATATTTGTCTTTCCCCTATAAAATTTGAGTAATCCCGTAACCTTAACTCGGTCACCCGGTGCAAACTCATAATCCGTCAAAGGATCGTTGCTTAAGCGGTAAATCTCATCGAGCCATTCCTGGTCGGTATATGTACCATCCCCACCGGGAATGTTATCATAACACTGGCCCATCCAAATGGCAGTACCAGCATGATCGTCATCTTCTCCCCGGATGTAAATCTGCCATTGCCCACCAGGGCCATATGGGACATATTCATTAGGTGTTGGATCTAACAAAAACTCCGGCCGGTTCAGGAGTATGCCCTCAACTATAACCTTGTCAAAAGTGAATAAATCGGGGTGTGTTCCGTACCCGTCTGCATCAATAGCCTGTACCTCAGTGTGCGTATCGCCAAACGCAAAACCGCTTAAAACAAATAATAACGTTACTAAACAAATGAAAACTTTCACCACACCTGAACTTTTCATAATAAAATCCTCCAGAAAAAATCTGCAAATGCTTAACCAAATTTGCACATATAAAACCCGAATTCGCAATATGGCGCATAAGAATATCATATTCTTGCTACTATATCAAAGAGAAAATTGCCAAAAAATTCAAATTTTCGAGGGTGTTGATCAAATTTAGTGCTACACCACAAATTAGAATCGTTGGATTACCTGTAACTTCTTAATGATAAGTACCTTATGAAGAAAGATATCACCTATGAGATGTTCCAAATCGATTTGTTCTCGTGGTGTTTCAAAGCCCCACAAACAAACTTGATATCACTGAATGCAGATTTTGCGGAGATAGGGCAATGAGTCAATCTACGGTTAGGGCTTTTCTGTGTTGGTCTTTACCAAAAACAAGTAGTAAACGGTCCCGAGCCAGTCGTGGGCCACGAAACCATAAGGAGAAGCCTGCTTCTGTCATCTCCTGCTTCACCGTCTTCTGTCTTCGGTAGGATTTCCCGGCGATGGCTTGCCTCCCGACGGGATTGTAACTTCTTGGCCCTGCGATCTAAGACATAAACACGTCCTGTTGGCATTAGCTTTTCATGGAGTTTAGAAAGTAGAGTCTTACCGTGGAAAAGAAGGTGATAACCACCGGGCTTCAACGAGGGCCAGATCCAGATTTCCACAGCAAATTTCGTCTCTTATAAACCTGCGGCTCCACTAAACTGTGCGACGACACCCATTCCGTGAAGCGGGCAAATAAGCCAATGATTCAATTCGGATGATCGCTTAGCCAAATTAAGACAAACTTTAAACACAAACTGTTTCAAAACTTCAAGAATCTCCGCATCTGACTTCTGACAACTTGAAAGTGGCCTACGGTCTACTTTCTTCCTGCAGCTTTCACAAAATGGTTAATCTCTCTTCACTGCGTCAGGGCCGTCAACTTAAGATTGTAACCTTTTCTCACCAACTTTTATCCAAAATCTGGATCTTAAAGCTCCAGGCGTAATCACACGGCAGTGGATCGGGCAATTCCATAATCACGAGATTATTGCCTTCCATCTTCCAGGGGAGTCTCTTGTTACTGCCAAGCATTATAATCTCTGAGCCCTTCGCAGGCTTCACACCACCAAGAGTATAGGGGGCAGTCGGCTTCTTGCTGTCTTCGTAATCAGCAAAACCGCGTGTAGTAGGCCATTTGTTGCCTAAGTCAATCGCGTAGAGGTAATTGCCTTTCTCGGTGAATCTTACAGTGCCGCCCCTTGCCTGCCAGGCATCCACTCCGCCCTCTTTGAAAGGTTCAGGCCTGGCTGCGTAAAGGGCCTCCTTGTTGTGCTTCATCCAATCGCCCAATTCCCGCATTCCCTTGATTTGGGCCTCCGGAAGTGTCCCGTCGGCCTTGGGGGCGAGACCCAGGAACGTCACGCCGTTCTTGCTGACGCGATCGACTATCCCGTCCACCAGCATATTCACCGGCCGACAGCCCACACCTTCGGCATAAGCCCAGTAGTTGCCGATCGGCACGTCCTTTTGCCAACGCTTTGGGTACGGCTCTTTCATGCCGGCCCACCGCCATTTACCTCCGGGGAAGTGCCCGCCCTCGATATCGAGAACGGTGTGTTGAAGCAGCCGCTCTGACCTGCCCTTCTGGGATATCAGCGTGCCTCCTTTACCCCATTCGGCGCCCTTGTTGTAATAGTCTGATACAAATTTCAGCCATCTGCTCTTGCTATTTCTGAGAATTGGGTTATCAATCCACAACTGGTCCGGCTGGTATTTTTCCATAAGTTCATACATTTTTTTGGTATATTTTTGCGGAGAGTCCGCTTCGAAGAGATCTCTATACTTCGGGTCCCTGACATGAGAGTCCGCGGGGGCGAATTCCCACGCACGTCCGAATAACGAACCGGGGTGTTCATGGACTGTGGCGACGGTCATCATGCCCCGCTTCCTGACAGCGGCGAACAGCTCTTTCGTAAAATCACGTTTTGGCCCAGTGGTGAAGGAATTGATCGAATCATACGTGCTATTATACATGGGGTACCCGTCACCATGTTCCGCGGCTAATCCCGCATAGTCACAGCCGGCGTACTTGAACAGCTCCGCCCATTCATCCGGGTCCCATTTTTCCGCCCTGAACAGCTTAATGAGGTAGGGATATCCGAACTTTTCAGGATCCCCGTAGGTCTTGACATGGAACTCATACACGCCCAACGGATCTTTCGGTTTCGGGTTATAGCCGGATGCGGTGTAACAAGCGTATATCCCACCCCCGTACCATATGCCGCTGTCCACCCTCTCACTGGGTAATTTGAAGACGAAACCCGGGACCGAGCCGGGGCTCCAGTGAACATAGACCCCCAGCACGGCGTCTTCAAACCACTGTGGGCACTCCCACTGAGAAAGCGACCCGTAATTCGGCTCATATTTAACCTTTTTGGCAGATTCCGTACCCGCCCCGACACAACTGCTGACCAACACCCAAAAAGGCAAAATGATCAAAAAACAAGTGGATAAATTTTTTATCTTTATTTTTGTCTCCTTAAAATGAATCACAATTCTCACTTGCTGGTTATGTGTTTTTTATGTTTCAGCTTCTGGACATCCTCCTAATATGTAAATTTTTCTATGATTAGATATTATCCATTATCCCCCCGCTTATTAAAACAACAAACCAATAAAGATTCTGAGATGCCCGACATTTGTTTGCTGTATCAATATGAAAGAAATGAGTTTATAGTACGTAATGAATTCGAAACGTCCATTAATCCTTTATTTTTCAATAAATATTTATTATTCACTGAAAATAACATTTTTTTGGACTCGATTCAGGCAAAATCAGCATCTATGGAGACATTTTGGAGTCAAGATTTCGTCGAAGAATTCTAACAATATGCGACTCAGGAGAAGAGCGTCTTGTGGTATAATCTCTTACTTAAATACTTCAGTCAAGACGCATGGATATTACAAACCAAGCTACAATAGGAAAACACAATACAAAGAATGGACCTTTGAAGATTAAGAGTACCATCTACTTAGAGAAATAAGAAACTGCCTGTATGCGGGCTATTACCAAAGCCAAAAATTTTTCTGAAACTGTTGATATCATTGACGACCGAACAGGAAATGAAACTGATAATACCTACAACCTGTGTATTTGACACGGAATTTCCCGAAAAATCTTGTAATCCTTTTGTTGTATTCCTGCGTCTTAAGACGCAGAAGGATCTAAGGTTACCCAAACTGGATATCTTTGAAAACGGTGCCTCCGGAAAGGTCAGAAAAATCTAAGTTCAAAGGTTCAAAGCATGTAAATGTTTTGTAAAAAAGCGATCAAACATTTTACATCCATTTTACTTTGTTATCAGGCAGTATTGTCGTATTGTTAATATAGTCAATAAGGAGTTTCATAAATTGTGGACTCTGAACGAGTAAAAAACCGGAACTTATATCCGACTCATCGATCTGGAAATATATTCAGAGTCATGTATTAAATCAAAGTGGATTCTCACTTAGACATCTTTTTTACAAAATGGAGTCACCCCGGAACAGACTTCATTCTAAGGAGGCCAAAGATGCAAAAATGTATAGCCCTTATTTTGTTAGCAGTCATAATTGGGGTATCTTCACCCTTCACGTTCGCACAGTCAGATGCCGAAACCGCCTTTGAGCAAGGTAGATCTGCTTATGCCAAAGGCCAGTTCACCAAGGCACGGGATTTGTTTCAGAAAGCATCGCAGACAGATAACCGCAATCCCGAGGTCTTTCTCTGGCTGGGAAAGGCAGAATACCAGCTTGGTGCAGTTGATAAAGCAATCGCCGCCTGGAAGCGGACACTCAAGCTGGCACCCGAGCAACCCTATGCCGCTCAGATGCTGGCCGTGCTGAGAGGCGAAGCTGTTGAGATTGATACCCGGATAAAGCTCATCGAAGTAATGCTCCGAGAAAGGCTCTACGGGCCCGCGCTGAGCGAGTGTTTAAAATTGCTCGACGAAAAGGCACTCTCCAAGTCGCAACGGGCGAAGGTAATGACGCTCCAGGCCGAATCGCTGGTGCGGATGCACAAAGACACCGATGCCCGTAACGTGTTGCACGAACTGACGACCCTGTACCCACAGCAAGCCGATTCGGTTAAGACGACGCTGTTGTTGGGTGAAGCGAAAGTTCAAGGCGATGAGAAATCTATCGCCGAAGCCCTGGTGTTATTGAGAAAACTGGTTGCCGACCATCCCCAGACTCCAGCCGCCGCAAGGGCTCAGTATGACATAATCACACACGATCCGAAGCTCGCTTCAGGTAAAGCCCGGGCCGAAGCAATAGCCAAGTGGCTAGCGGCCAACAGCGAGCATGAATTTGCCGATAGGAGCCGTTACATTCTGTTGGACACTTATTTGAGCTTGACTCTTCAGGAGGCGAAACCCGGCCTGGAATCCGACTTGAGCCCGACTGACTTGAAAGCGCTGGCACTGGCCGCCGATATCTATGCGCGGGAGTCGTCACCGAAAAAAACTGACGAACTGACCAAGCGTCTTTTGAGCCATATTCGCTCGCGATACATCAACAACAAGGCTTACTCCGCGGCCGTCAAGGCGACGGAAACCTTGTTGGCGGCATCGCTGCCACGGCCGAGTCGCCTGTCGGTGCTGTATACGCTGAATCTCTCTAAGTATGATATCGGCATGAAGTGGCTCAAGGACCAAGCTCAAGCCGGCAAGCTACCTCAAGGTATTCGCCGAGGTCAATTACCCCAACCGCTGGCTGATGTTCTCGACGTTTACGAAACGATCCACAAGCAGTATCCCGATGTGTCGATCTGGACATATCATGCCGAGTTGGCCAAACAGGTTCGCTCTTTTGCCCCAAAGGTCCTTCCAGAGGCAGAATTCAAAGGTCTTAGGGGCCCGGATGCGTGGGCCTTGGACATCGCCCTGCCGGTGATAAAAGAAAACGCCGATGCGGCGGCGGTGAAATCAGCCGTCCAAACGGTCCAGGCAATCACTGACGAATACGCGAAGGTTCAGAAACCGGGGTCTCGGAAACTGGCGGTTGACCTCGGCCTCGAACTGCTTGAGGCGATGTCACCGTCACACCAGAGTTGGCCGGGAGCAATGGTTTCCTGTTACAACGTTGCGGGCAATCACGCGCATTACGTGTTCCAAGAGAACATAAAAGCGGGACGCGCGGAAGAGAACGCGAAACTGTCCGAGCAGCAGAAATCGTTTCTGGCCATCCTGAAGAAGCAGGCAGAACACATGGCACATTCGCCGCACGTACTAGAGCTACTCGCCGAACACGTGAAACCCTGGGTCAAATATGGTCACTGGGCCGTCGCTGAGGAAGTGTACACAACGGTGGCCGAAGCCCTGCCGGAGAAAGAACGACGACAGGCCCAATTGGCGGTAATAAATATTTGGATAGAACAGGTCAAGAGAGAGCATCAACGGCTAATAGCAGCAGGCTTTACTGTGCCACGTGATCTCAACCCGACGCTTGCCAAGGCCCTGATGCGCTGCTACGAGTTACAGGCCGGGCTCCAGGAAGAGCCGTCGATTCTGGCGCAGATCCGGGACGTATGGAAAAATATTGTCGACCACTACAAAAAGCTTGAATATTTCGATATCGCAGAACAAGCCATAAACGTCAGGCCTTCTGAAACTATCGATTCAGCTGACGCTTATGCGGATTTACAGCTTACGAACCTGAAATTAGACGTTGCTAACCGAGAACTCGATTTACTTTTGAAAAATTACAACGCAACGGAGAAAATTACCCTGACACCGGTGTTCAAAGAAGCAATTGAAGCATATAAGAATTTTATCTCAGAACGACCGTCAAGTCCGCTGCGCAGTCAGGCCGAATCGAGCATATTTAAAATCGCAGAGGTTTTTGTCAGGCATAAGGCCTATGATATAGCAGTCACAGTTTATCAGGACTTCACAGAATTTGCAGCGAATGTGAAAGTGCTATCACAGGCAGCACCCGGCTCCAGCAGTTCAGCTGAACGCGCTGCGTTTGCCGCCGCTGTTGCGATGGACGCCAAGGCCCGTATGGCTTTGTCTAAAGAAATGAAGGACAGAAAGGAACCTCCCACCAAGATTAACGACGATTTCAAAGCGGCTATCGAAGCCTACAGGAATTTCATCAAGGCTTATCCAAAAAGCGTACTTCTCGGTCGGGCGATTGAAAAGAACATGGCCGTTGCGCTGGAATATGCCAAGGTTAAAGCATGGGACGTGGCAGACAGCATCTATGCCGATCTGCTCCGGGAAGTACCGGCCATTCGCCGTCGTCAGCGAATAGAATTCTGTCGCGGTTTATGCCAGCTTGGCAAGGCTATCCCCGACCATGCNNACAAAGAGTGTCGGAGAAGAACACTTCGATGCCGCAGAGGATATAGCGTCTATTACTGTCGTAACGCTGCCCCAGAGGGTGGCGAAGCCTGCAGCAAGTACTGCCGGCGGTCCCGTCTCCTCGACGGAGTATGGCTCTGCATACACGGGGCGTGCCGATGATCTCATAGTCAACGATTCCCGGGTCCTGGCGGCTATTCGCCAACAGGAGGTTAGCCGGGCGGCACGTGTAGCCCAGCTTCGCGAGCAGCTTAGTTACCAGCCTGTACAGCAAGTCCAGAAAAGTCAGGCACCGGCCCAGGAACCGGTTCTCTCTGATGCGGAAATCTCCCGTCAACAAAAGGCGCTAAATGACGCGTATGAAATCTTTCAAGCCATCCGGAACAAATACCCGGCCACAATAACCGCTGAGCAGGCTCGTGGTGAAATCAAGGTCATGATTGACCACTGGCGAACACTTAGAAAATGGCAGAACGCGGCAGCTATGGCAAAGCGGTTCTTAAAAGATAATCCGACCGACAAAGAGCTTCCCGTACTTCGCCTTGGTATTGCCCGTGACTATCTGTCCTGGGCGGCCCAGCCGGTTGAAGATAAGTCCTCCAGGCAATTGATGCTCAGCGAGGTATCACAACGGTTCGGAAAGGCCCGTGACGAACTGGCCAAAGTCGTATCCGACTTTCCAAAAGAGCAAACACTGCTGCAGCAAGCACAATGGGACATCGCTAACAGTTTCCTGACACAGGCACGAGTAGTTAATGCTTTTAGCACAACCTTAGCGCGCGGCCAGTACGTCCGTGCAGCCACAGAACTGCAGCACCTGGCCGATAAATATTACGACCACCCCAAGATTGGAACTATCCCCCAGATAATGTGGGACATCTCAGGAGAACTTGCAAAAAGACAGTATTACGAGGAGGCAATTACCGTCTGGAACGACTTGATGATCCGCTACCCCACACATAACCTCGCCCAGGAGGCAGCTTTAAGGATTGCACAAACTTATCAAAACAATCTGGGCCAGCCGCTCCGGGCGGCAGAAGCCTATCAGGAAGTAAATGTCGCACGCGGCGGCACTGATGCCGGCATCCAAAATGCTATTTACCAGATAGGTGTTCAGTTGAAGGATAAAAAACGTTGGGTCGAAGCACTGCACGTACTGGAAATGTTTGTTGATAGTTTCCCACGTCATGTCCAGGCTGGACAGGCTTTAACGATGATTGGTCAGATACATCAGGCCAACGAGGTATGGGAAGATGCTATCGCAGCCTACCAACGCGTCATCGCAGAATTCCCCACCGGCAATTGGGTCAAAGACGCAAAATGGTCTATCGCCGAATGCACTATTAACCTGAGCCAGTGGCGGCAGGCTATGAACGGATACGAAGCTTACGCTCGTGATTATTCCGGCGATGCGAAAGTGCCGGAAGCAAACCGCCGGATTGGAATCTTAAAAGACCTTGTTCGATATCAGACTTTGGTGGACGAAGAGGGCCAGCGGAAAGCGTTCGACGCCCAGTATCAGATTGCAAAGATTGTGCTGGAACAGTTGTCCAATCGTGTCAAGGCAGTAATTGAGTACCGTAAAGTGGTGGAAAATTGGCCTGAAAGCCATTTGGCTGACGACGCTCTCCACGCCATTGGCACCACCTATCTTTCTATGGGTGAAACTGATAAAGCCCGCGAGGCAGCCAAGTCCGTTGCAAAAGAATATCCTGGCAGTCCTCTGGCCGACGATGCTCTTTATATGGTCGGCAAAAGCTACGAAGACGAAGCAAACAAATTCGCCGTTGCCACTCGGGCCAAGACAATTGCATTAGCCCAGGAAACAGCTCAACGGGAGGCCTACCGTAACGTACAACAGGCCCGTGTGCGGCAAATGGATGAACAACAAAAAATTATTGCTTCCCTTAAACAGGGAGGAATGGGCCAGAAGGCTGAGTTGGAAGAGGCAAAAGCCGCTGCAGTGAATCTGTGGTCCAATGTAGCCAATGTCAAACTCGAAGTAGAAAGGGCCGGGCAAGTAGTCGAGGCCCTGACAGCAGTCCAGTTAGCCAATCGGCAGGATAAGATAAATGCTGCCCTCCGCAAAGCTGTTGGTGCTTATGAAGAGGCATCCAAAGTGGCAGGCGGTGACAAAGCCGGCGATGCCCTGCTGAGAATGTCAACCATCTACTACGAACGGCTGAAAGACTCAAGCGCGGCAATGGCCGCCTGGCTGGAAATAGTAAGACAATTCAGCGGTACCGCTGTTGCCGAAGACGCAAGCTGGCGAATCGCACAGTACTATGAACGAGAAGAAAAATATGCCGAGGCTATTGAAGCCTACAGGGCCTTTTTGCGGAATTATCGTCGCAGTCCGAAAGCTGCTGACGCTCAGTTTGCCATTGCCGAGAACAGCGAACATCTTGGCCAGTGGATCGATGCAATGGATGCGTATACCAATTATATCAACAACTTCCCCAGCGGCCCGATGCTCAATAAGGCACGTGAACAGATTAACTGGATAAAAGCATACAGGTTATAGAATCGAGTAAACAGAGATTTTAAAGGAGATATGACTATGCGAATAAAGATTTCAATCTTATTAACGGCACTGTTTATAATAAGTTGCTCAGGATTTTCTTTCGGGGCTGAAAAAACCAATGCGAAACCGCCCGAAATATCAAGCGCAGAAAAGCATTTTAAGGAAGGACGCCAGGCCTTGTTTCAAGGTAAGTATGAGGCTGCCATTGAGTTACTAAAAAAAGCTGTGGATGAAGACAAGACAAAAACCGGCTACCGCCTGCATCTGGCCCGCGCCTATTACTATGCCGGACGTGAACAAGAAGCTGAAAAGCTGCTCTCAGATATTCTTAAAGAGACGGTAGACCATATTGAAGCAGGGCAACTGCTCGGGGAAATCTACGAAAAGCAAAAAAAGTGGCAGCGCATCGTTGATGTTATTGAGCCATTGCTTAAGTACCGCCATGATTATCCGACCTATCACCTGCTGGCGGAAGCCGAGTACAACCTGATCAACTATGAAAAGGCCCGCAAATATTTCGAAGAAGCCATCAAGCTAAATCCCCAGAGTGGATCGGACTACTATCAACTTGGTAATATATACCTGGCTGGCAATTTCTTTGCCCTGGCAGCCGAGTCCTACCAATCTGCTCTGCGTCTGGGGATCGACATCCCTGTTCTTCACTACAAGCTTGGTTCTGCGTATTTTAACCTGCGTAACTACTTCGGAAAAATCTCGGCTGTAACAGTCAAAGCCGGCAAGGCAGGCACAATAAGTGACAACTGGTATTTAATCGAATCCGTACCCGGCAAGAAAGACCTCTTCCATTCTGCACCGAGCACTTCTGCTGTCTACCAAGTGGCCAAGGCCATCGATGGAGGTATCGAGGAGACTTCCGATATTAAGTTCTTATTTGCAAACATCTATCTGAATGCTCGTCGCTACAGCCAGGCATACGAGATGTTCAATAAAATTGAAGCAAAAATCCCAAAGGAAGACAAACCGCTGTTTTATTACTATTATGCGCAATCAGCTTTTGGCGTCCACCGATATGACGAGTATCTGACACTCTTACAAAAGGCAATAAAGCTTGATAAGGCCACATACGCCAGCGTCCTGGTCGATGCTTATACCAAGGTGGCGGACCGTTACAATCAAGCCGGCCGGCTCGATGAGTACATCAACTATTTGGGCAAGGCGGTACAGGAAAGTCCTGAAACGGCATCGCTGCACCTCAAGCTCGGCCATGCGCTCGAGGAGGGCCAGGAATATGCCAAGGCAATCATGCAGTGGCAAATGGTCCTTGATTTGGAACCCGACCATCCAAGGAGAATGGAGTTGTTGAATCTTATTGAAAAATATCGTAAGCAACTGACTAAGTCAGACAAGTCAACAACGTCTTGATGAGATGGGTATTAAGTTCATCCAATGACTTTGTCTTGCAACCAGGAGGGGCAACTTCTTTGGTTGCTTTGTGAAGGTGGCAATCAATAAGTTCTCGATATCCCCCTCCGTGAACTTGAACCCGCCCTCAGCAACTTTGAAATATGTAACGACCTGGTAGTCGAGCCCTCTGAATTCGGTCTTCCTGTTGTTCAGAATAGCCCTGATTCTGTCATGGTCATCCCATCTTGCCTTCGATTATTTAAAGCTTAAAATTAAATACAAAAATCTCT
>JABAHP010000513.1_pt8 | contig 23329 bp, 21 predicted proteins | sample 7062081 | NCBI WGS metagenome assembly JABAHP01 (sample SAMN14534357, study PRJNA622989) | marine sediment metagenome | biome: marine biome [ENVO:00000428]; feature: marine pelagic biome [ENVO:01000023]; material: deep marine sediment [ENVO:00002113] | place: India: Gulf of Kutch | collected...
TTCTCTCTTCTTCGCTCATCTTTCAGCCTTAATAAAGCCGTGAGTTTATCGCCTGTGTCTCACTCTTTTTGAACTTCGTCAGGCTTCCATTTTAATTTATGAAGGCCTTGTGTTCGCTCAAAATATACATGATTATCCAGAAACAATACATTGCAACCCTCCCACTTGTGATATGCAGTTGTTAATAGTTCAGAACCACCCACCTGGTTCCAACCTGGAGCAGTCTCAAAAATCAAGACCATATCAGGAGAACCCACACTTAATTTATCGATATTCTTATTCATAGCGTAATTACAGGGGCCTCTCTTCGCACCTCGGCACTTAAAATGTTTATTGGTTACATACCCATGCTCGATGAGTAAGTCACACCATTTTGATGGTGTAGGTAACATATCATTATAATCATTGGCATAGATAAGCATTGCTCTGCCTATAGCTGCCATGTTCGAACCACATACCATTCTTGGTGATATTGATCTTATTCTCGGTAATGCAATGATAAATAGAAATCCTATGAGAACAGGTATATGTGTTCCGGCAATTGCATATCCAATACCATTTAATTGGCCTTTGCTTCTGTGAATTCTAAAAATACTGACAATGCCGAACACGTACGCCAGTACGAGCGAAGCGGCGAAGATAAACAGGATTAGTGATAACACAGTGTCTACAACATATTCTCGTATTCGGGATTCAATATGCCAAGTAGATGCAAGGGTGTGTGGGAAAACAAAAAAGGCTATTACACTTAATAAAACAAGATATACAGATGCTTTAGCAAGTTTCGATGTTTTAGCTTCCTGATATTCTTCTATTCTCTGTTCTTCGCTCATCTTTCAGCCTCGATAAAGCCGTAAGTTTCCCGCATATATATAATCTATTGTAATATTCCGACCGGCTAAAAGCAAAGATATTCCCGATTATGCCGTTGCCAACCACTTCCACTCTGACCGCATCTTTGCTATAATATATGCGATGAATCGGGAAAGTATAGTCGGATCTATTTGCCGGGGCTCTTATGTTGAAAAAGAAACCTGAGGCTAATAACGCACGCCCGGAGAATTGGCCTTCAGAACCTAATAAACAAGTTTCTCTGAGCGGCATATTTGTAATTATTATTTGCGGTGTATACATCCTACTTGCATTTGCTTTTCTTTCCGGCACTATTTTGACCGGTTTGATCTTTATTGGAATATGGTCTGCTTCATTTCTCGTAATATACATCGGTATGCCGCTGGCGTGTCTCGTTTGGGCGACAAGCATGGGCTATCGTATTTTCATCCGGAAGAACAGGCAGTTAATGATATGGACAGGAATAAAATATGGTATTATCGTTTTCGGTATAATGGGACTTGTGTTCGGGCTTTGTGGTCTGGTTCCGCCTACGGCAAAAACGTTCATGCTCGGCTTCTGGATTCACTCGAAGGTCTGGTTGGATGCCGAAGAGATCCGAAGATGGATAAAAGAAAATCAAACATCTACAGACCCCAATACAAATGTGCCACTGGCACAAGGGCCATTCTCACTGAAGATGATAGCATTGTACTCCGGCCGATTGAATTACGATAAGCAAAATTCAACTATAACAATGTTTCAAGGCAGTGGCTTTGGCCATTGGGGCTTGACTGTCGCACCAAAAGGCACCCCTATCCCGGACGGCTGGTGCGTGAAGAAGTTAGAGGATGGAGCATGGGTGTGGTGGGATGATCAATATTAACAGTGGTTACATTCAGCACAATAATTCGTAAATTCTCTAATTCGCTATCCGCTTCCCGCTGTACGCTATACGCTAAAGATTATATTCTTTTATCTTCCGGTAAAGCGTTCTCTCTCCGATGCCGAGAATCTTTGCGGCCTTTTCACGATTGCCCTTAGTCTTTGCCAACGTGTCCATAATCGCCTGCTTCTCCAACTCATTCAGCGATACTCCCCCTAAGCCGGTCGGTGTCCCGGCCCCGGCTGCCAACTGTCGCCGCTGATATATTTCAGGCGGGATGTCTTGTATATCGAGCTTGTCCCTGTCGCACATTACAACCATCGTCCTGATACAGTTTCGAAGCTGGCGAATGTTGCCCGGCCAGTCGTAGTTCATCAGAATCATCAAAGCGGCCTCCGTTATACCGCCCACTTCCGAGCCGGTCTCCCCTGCGGCCTCCTTGAGAAAATATACAACAAAAGTCGGTATATCATCAGCCCTGTTGCGCAGCGCCGGCAGCGTAATATTTACGCCCTTGATTCTAAAGTACAAATCCTGCCTGAATTTCTTCTTTTCGATAAGCTCGGTCAAATCATGGTTTGTCGCGCTGATTATGCGTACATCCACTACAACTTGTTTATGGGAGCCCACCGGTATAACGATGCCGTCTTCGATGACTCGCAGAAGCTTGGCCTGCATATTCAAAGGCATATCACCGATTTCATCCAGCAACAGCGTCCCCTTGTCGGCTATCTCGAACAATCCCTTCCTGTCGCTCGTCGCCCCGGTAAAAGCGCCTTTGGCATGGCCGAACAATTCGCTCTCCAACAAAGTCTCCGTCAGGCCCGCGCAATTAATCGGCCGAAAAGGCCTGTTCCGGCGTAGTGAATTATCATGAATCGCCCTTGCCAGCAGTTCCTTGCCCGTCCCCGATTCGCCCTCAATCAGAACGGATATATTCGTCGGCGCCACCCGCCGCAGCACCTCGAATATCCCCTCCATTACGGGATTGTCACTCCGCACACCCTCGAACTCAAATCCTCCTTCACCTGCCCCGCTCACTCTTGCTTGTCGCTGACTTGCGGTCATTGCCTTCTTACAGGCCTGCCCCACAAGTGTACGAAGCTGGTCAATATCTATCGGCTTGACAAGATAGTCGTATGCTCCCCTTCTTATCGCTTCCTTGCAGGTATCGATGGTCGCGTAGGCCGTCATGAGAATAACTTCTGTATGACCGTTTGTCCTCTTTGCCTCCTCCAGTATGGCCAGGCCGTTGATATCTCCCTCCAGTTTCAAATCCGTAACAACAACACTGACCTGTTGATTGCGTACAATCTCCAGCGCGTCTTCGGCGCTATAAACAGCAATTGCCTTCACGCCCGACTTATCAAGCGCTTCGGCGATTCCGTCCGCGTGGTCACGCTCATCGTCGACAACCAGAATTATACAATCTTTATCTGACAAACCGACACCTCACGGTTTCTTTAGAGGCAGCTCTATTGTAAACAACGTACCTTTACCCGGCTCGCTGTCAACGCTTATCGTACCTTCATGCGCCTCGACAATCTTTTTTGCCGTCGGCAGACCCAGCCCGCTCCCCTGCGGCCGGGATGAATAATAAACATCGAAAATATTCCCCAGTTTATCCTTGGCAATTCCGCTGCCGGTATCGCTGATTTGAATCACTGCCTTTTTCTTCCGGCTCTCCGTCCTGATTAGCAGCTCACCACCGTCACTCATGGCCTGCTGGGCGTTAATAAAAAGATTCAATATCACCTGTTTTAGCATACCTTCGTCGGCCTTGCAAACAAGCGGCTTGTCGTACAACTGCTGCCGGATTATTATCGAATGACTCCGCGCCTGAGGCGAATAAAAATCGATCATATCACTTACGAGCGAGCTTATATCAACACTTGCTAACTGCAATTCGGTCTTGCCGATATACCTAAGGAATCCCTCCAGTATCCGCTCGAGCCGATCCGTCTCTTTTTCAATAACAGATATTTTTCGCAGAGCCCTCGTAAACTCCTGCCCATTATGTCCCCCACCTGTTTGCCCGCCCTGAACAGACTTTGCAGCCTCCAATTCCTCCCTGGCAAGCTTTAGGTTGATCTTGATAGAGGACAAGGGATTCTTGATCTCATGGGCAAGCTCGCCCGTCAACTTGCCTAATTCTTCAACTCCTATTTTCACCGCTGAGTTCGCCGACTAAAATCTTAATTTTATACCTGCCCCTACAAGTTAATCGCTGGTGTTATAAGGCTCGGTGCTATTTGCTCCCTCAATCACTGATATTCTACCCGGCCTGCGTCCAGGGGCGGCATTATCACTCTTTTTCTTCCGGTTTGCGGTCTTTTCCAGATGGTTTGTGGTCTTTTCCAGACGGTTTTTGGTCTTTTCCGCCCTTCTCAGCCAGAGCAGCTTTACGAGAAAGCCTAAGCCGACCCTGGTCGTCAATAGCCAGCAATTTTACAGGTATCAGGTCGCCCATCTTACAGACCTCTTCGACGTTTTTGACATAACCATCGCTTAGCTCGCTAATATGGCACAGGCCCTCAACACCCGGCGTAATTTCAACAAACACACCAAAGTCCTTCACGGAAACAACTTTTGATTTCTGATAAATCTGGCCCACCTTCGGAGGCGACGTCATTGTTTCGATAATCTCCTTGGCCTCGAGGTAACCATCACCGCCGACACAGCTTATGTAGATGGTCCCGTCCTCTTCGATTTCAATGGTCGTCTCTGTTTGCTCCTGGATGCTCTTAATCATCTTGCCGCCCGGCCCAATCACCTTGCCAATAAACTCAGGATCGATTTCGATACTTATCAGTTTCGGCGCATACTTACTCAGTTCGGGCCTTGGTTTACTGATAGCGGCGTTCATAACCTCCAGAATCTTCAGTCGGGCCGTCCTTGCCCGCGCCAGCGCCTCCACCATGACATTATGTGCCAGGCCCTCAGCTTTGATATCAAGTTGTATCGCGGTAATACCATCAACAGTACCGGCAACCTTGAAATCCATCTCTCCATAATGGTCTTCTTCGCCCATAATATCCGTCAGCAATTCGTACCGGCCGCCCTCGTCGCTAATCAAACCAATCGATATACCGGCAACAGCCTTTTTCACCGGGACACCAGCATCCATAAGCGCAAGCGAGCCGCCACAAACAGAAGCCATCGAACTGGAACCATTCGACTCGGTAATATCCGAGATAATCCTGACAGTGTATGCGAATTCATCCTCCGGCGGCCTGATCTGCTCCAGCGCACGCTCGGCCAACGCCCCATGTCCGATTTCCCTTCGACCCGGACCGCGAATAGGGCGTATCTCACCAACCGAAAACGGTGGAAAGTTATAATGGAGAGTAAAACTCTGGGTATACTCTTCCAACAATCCATCTATTATCTGCGCATCTCTGATAGTACCAAGAGTCACACTTGCTATTGATTGCGTTTCGCCGCGTGTAAATAACGCCGAGCCGTGGGTCCTGGGCAATATACTCACTTCACAATCAATCGGGCGAACATCTTCATATCCTCTGCCGTCAAGTCTCTTGCCTTCCAATAGCAGCTTCTTAATAACACTACCTTCTATCTTACCAATAATTCGCTTGACCATACCCCTGTCATATTGGGCTTCGTCACCATCTTCGCCTTCACAGTATTCCGTAAGAATCTTATCGATCAATTCCGCCACGGCCGTATTGCGTTCCTGCTTGACCGGTATCTGCTTTAGCTCGTAAATCTTATCCGATATCTTTGAGGAAATCTCCGCTGCAAGCTGCTCGTCGGTCTCCTGAAGTGGAATTTCCTTTTCAACACCGACCTTCCCACGAAGTTCCTCGATCATTTCACAAACCTCGGCAACCGTTTTCTGTGCCGTTGCAATAGCCTCGGCAATAACCTCCTCCGGCAGCTCCTTTGCGCCCACCTCAATCATATTCATCGCTTCTTTGCGCCCCCCCAGAAGCAGGTTCAGGTCACCGCTCGTAATTTGCTTATGAGTGGGATTGACCACAAACTCTCCGTTTACCCTGCCTAACCTGCATGCGCCGATAGGCCCTAAAAACGGGATCTTACTTATCGTAAGCGCAGCACTGGCGCCTATCATCGCAAGAACATCGGGATCATTTTCACCGTCAAAACTCAAAACGCTCGCCATTACCTGCACTTCCTGCACATAACCCTCAGGAAACAGCGGCCGAATAGGCCTGTCAATCTGTCGTGCCGTCAGGGTTTCTTTCGTGCTCGGCCTGCCTTCGCGTTTAATAAATCCGCCGGGAAACTTTCCCGCCGCGCTCTGCTTCTCTCGATAGTCAACACTCAACGGGAAAAAATCAATGTCCTCGCTTCTCGGCGGTGCCGTAACCGCCGCCACAAGGACAACAGTTTCACCGTATTGAACTATAACTGCCCCATCCGCTTGCTTGGCGATTTTACCGGTTTCGATTGATAAATTTCTGCCCCCGATTTGTCTCTCTACTCTACATACATCAAACATATACCTTTTACCTTCTTCTTCCTGCCGCCCGTCTTTACAATTTCGCACAGTTTAGTCTTCATCTACTCTCTGTGTCTGTCGCGGTCCGGCTCTTATTTCCGCAGGCCGAGCCGGGATATAACATTCTGATAGCGCTTAGTATCTTTTCTGTTGATATACTTAAGCAATGCCGTTCTGGTCCCGACCATTTTGAGCAAACCGCGTCTTGATGCGTGGTCTTTGCGATGAATCTTGAGATGCTCGGTAAGATCATTAATCCTCTTCGTCAATATTGCAATCTGCACCTCCGGCGAACCCGTGTCGCCGGAATGAGTCTCAAAATCGCTGATAATCTTCTCTTTTTCCTGCTTAGCCAACATTTCTTATACAAAACCTTTCCTGGTTATCTGTATCTCACATTCCCTTTGATTTACGATTCAAAGCAGAATAATAACAAAGCTCGCGCTTCGCTAAACTTATAAAATGCCATAAATTTTAAGCCCAGTATTGTAATAGGGTATTCCCGCGTTTGCAAGCTTTTTCTGCAATAATATACGATTAAAATCCAAAATCCCCCCTTTCCCGCCAAATTAGGCCATAAATCGAAGCATTCTGGCCCAAAATCGCATTCTTATCGGTCTTCAGGCACTGTTTCACCTTGACTTCTACATTGATCGGTGTACAATTTTTCTTGATATTTAATAACAGGAGGCAGAGTGATAGATGCGACAAAATAATGCGGATTTCTTTGAAGTTCACGAGAATGTATCGTTGCGTACAGTGTGCGTCATGAAATATCAACCATTTTTGAAAGGGGCACAAAATGAAAAGTACAACAATATTAACAATTTTAGTAATGGGCCTGATGTTCTGTATTGCTCAGGTCATCGAGGCGACGTCAATGGGCACGGCATGGACCTACCAAGGCAGGCTCTTAGACGTCAACGACACGGCAGATGGCGAGTATGACTTTGAGTTCAAGCTGTATGATGACCCTAACGCAAATTTCCCATTAGCCGAGGTGAATATACCGAACGTTGATGTCATAAACGGCTACTTTACGGTAAACCTCGATTTTGGCAGCGGGATATTCGACGGCAATTCCTGCTGGTTGGAGATCTTTGTTCGCCCGGGAGAACTTTCGGATCCGAATGATTACAAAAGTCTGAGCCCGCGACGAGAGGTTACACCGACACCATATGCATTGTACGCGGCAAAAGCAGGCACCGATGCCGACTGGATTGTGTTACAACAAAATATGCATGCCAGCGTTTCAGGAAATGTCGGAATCGGCGTGATGATCCCCGGTTACAAGCTGGATGTCGGCGGGGATATTAAGGGAACCACCGGGCGTTTCGGTACCGACCAACTGGCTTTCGGCGCAAATCTGCAGGTCGCCAACAAAATAAACATCATGGACGATTCAACCGACAATCCAAATCTTTTTATCGGTGACAACAACATGCAATTTTTACAGTTGCGTTGGGACAGCACCGGCGATCATGCCCAATTATATACTCCTGCTCCCTACAATATCGCTTTAATGCCGGGCGGCAATGTCGGAATCGGAACAACAACACCAGAAGCCGGATTTGATGTTGCAAATCCTTCAGGCGGTCCCGCTATGACCGTTGGACGAAGAACCGGCTATCCTTCTATCCGCGCTCGCTCTGACGCTGCGGGTGGATGGTTGATTATAGATTCAAACGGTGCCGGCAACGTTGGATTAAACCATTACGATGATGGTCATGTGATTTTGGTAAACGGTGGTGGCAGGGTCGGCATCGGGACCACCGGTCCCGATGCAAAACTATCTATTCAAATGCAGACGGGAACTCAGCTCATGCCTGCTGTTACTCCGGGTCTGGTTATTAAGGATGGCCAATTCAATTCCGCCAAACAAGTCGATGTTCAGGACAGTACCGGTGAGAGCAGATTCGTTATCAACGGCGCTGGGAAAGTCGGAATAGCTACAGACAGCCCTCAATCAGAACTGGATGTGGCGGGGAAGACGCGGACTCAGGTATTGGAGATTACTGAGCGGGTCGGGATAGGAACAGACAATCCTCAATTAGAACTGGATGTGGTGGGGAGGACGCGGACTAAGGTATTGGAGATTACAGGGGGTGGTGATCTGGCAGAACCTTTTAATGTCTCTGGTCAACAGTCTGGAAAACCGGGTATGGTTGTCTGTATCGACCCGGAGAATCCCGGCAACCTTGTGGTTAGCAAAAAAACCTACGACAGAACCGTAGCCGGCATCATCAGCGGCGCCGGCGGAGTTAAACCTGGGATGTTAATGGGCCAGGTAGGCACCAGGGCCGACGGCGAACACCCTGTCGCAATGACGGGACGGGTGTACTGCCGGGCTGATGCTTCAAACGGCGCGATAAGGCCCGGAGACCTTCTTACAACATCACAAACCCCGGGCCACGCTATGAAAGTGACGGATTATGACCGCGCCAACGGTGCGATACTCGGCAAGGCCATGACCGGATTAGAGGCCGGCCAAAAAGGGCTGGTCTTGGTATTGGTTGCCCTTCAATAATATCGGGAGGCTGAAAAATGAGATTCTATACACACAGAAAAATAGCTTTAAGGCATTATTTCATTCTCGTTGTGCTTCTCACCTGCACCGTCACGGATACCGTGGCACAGCAGGAGGAATGCCACTATTATGATGGCGGTTCGACCATTGATGTCCTGGTGCTGTATACGGAAGCGGCTCGTCTCGACAACTCGAGCAATGATATCCACGCGTACATCCAGGCCAATGTGGACTTCATGAACAACATCCTAACCAACAGCCACGCGTACCCACGAATCCGGGTAGTGTATAAACTGGAAGTCGTGTACGACGAGTCGGATTGTATAAAGGCGGACTGCACCATACTTCGGATACTGGATCGCAGCGATGGGTACCTCGATGAAGTCCACGTTCTTCGTGACTTAAACCTGGCAGACATCGTCGTGCTGTACGTGCGGTGCGTGAATTGCGGGGGTGTGGCTGCGTGTCAACACGGCGACCAATATATCCTCGATCCAAACGGAGGATTCACGGTCGTGGCCAGCGATTGGGAGCTCGATGGTCTATGGGGTACGGTCCATGAAGTCGGGCACATCATGGGCTGCGGCCACAACCGGGACGCAGATTACAACAGCCCCGGCTACCCCATCAACTGCCGCTCCTGGTCTTACTCTTATGGATACGATTTCATCGGAGACAGCGGCCAGTGGAATACTACGATAATGTCCTACGGCCCGACGCTTTGCGGCGCAATAGTTGGTGGCACTCCCTGTAAACTTTGGGACCCAAACGCCTGTCCTGACTGTAACCATCTGTACCCTAAACCGTTCATTATTCCATATTTCTCAAATCCGGATGTTTACTTCGACGGCAGGCCAACGGGTTTGCCGGAGGGCGACCCGAATGAGGCGGACAGTGTGCACACAATTAATATCAATGCCTCTATGGTCGCAAACTACCGACAGAGTTCGGAGAGCAGATGGGTTGACTTCGCATACACTGGTACTGATGAACACGGCTGCTACGAGCACCCCTATAACACCCTCATTAAGGGCGTCAACGGCGTGCCCGAGGACGGATTCCTGATCTTCAAGGCCGGTTCCAGTTTATGGACAGGCACGATCGAGAAGCGAATCACTCTCGATGCCCACGACGGGACCGTACGAATCGGCGGGTAGATGGCCGGGATAAGCTGTATTTGCTCATAAACGTGTAGGTCGTCTCTCCGAAGTCCGGAAATAAGGCGAAGAGATGAACAGCCAATCCGGGGAAAAGAGAATGGAGAAGTTCGTTGTAAAAATGAGTGTCAGTGTGCTATAACGCTTGAAATTCTAAACACCGGCAGCAGCAATGCTATCGCGATTGTCCCGATGACAATGCCGAGGATTGTTATCATAAGCGGCTCAATCATGGCCATAACGCTTTTGATTGAGGCTTCGAGCTTTTTCTCATAAAAATCCGAGATTTTGCCACAAACTTCACCCAGTTTGCCGCTCTTTTCCCCGGCCCGAAGCATCTGAATTACCCCGGGTGCAATTAACTGGTTTGCCTGGCTGACGTCCTTTTCCCCGATTGTGGTATCTTCGTTACTCATGGAAATCAGAATCGACTCTGATAGCTGGTATCCATCGCGGATTTTTTCGTCTGTGGTGGCCCAAAGCTGCTGAAAGTAGTAATTTTCACACGAGCCTCCGATCACCTCTATCGAGTCCAGAAGACTGACACCGGTATTGATCATTGTCGCCATAATCCTCATAGAGCGAGTCACAACCATATCGATAAACATTGTGCCGAGGACAGGTGTCCTGATTTTAATATAATCGATCACCCGTCGGCCCGATGTTGTCTGAGCCCAGTAATAAAAAGCTACGGACACAAATATCAATGCCGTCACAACGACTGTCAACACACGGAAATTACCCAATAACTGACTGAAGCTGACCAGCATCTGCGTGATTTTCGGCAGCGTAGTTCCCCTTGATTCGTAAATTTTCGTAAATCTGGGTAAAACAAAGAACATCAATGTTCCCGTTGCCGCCACAGCCATCAGCGCCATAATAAACGGATATGTAAGCGCTCCTTTGATACGCTTGCGTGTTTCGGCTTCGAAACTGAGATATCCGCTTAGCACACTGAGCATTTCAACCATTTCACCGGACGCTTCGGAGGCCCTGACCATACTGATAAACATCGAACTGAACACCTTCGGGTAGGCAAGCAGCGCTTTTGAAAAATCTTCGCCGCTCTTAATCGTCTCCGAGACTTCCATAATTATCATCTTAAATGTGCCCTGTTCGGCCTGCTCGGCAATAGCATCAAGAGCATCACTAAGCGCCACACCGCTATCCAGCATCACAGACAACTGGGTCGTAAACAGTATAAGTTCTGACTGTTTCACCTTTGCCGTACTGAGGCGGTTGAATTGTTCGATGGTTCGATGTTCAGCCGGCTGAGCCCACTTTTTGTGTGGGGCATTATTTGTTTCAATCTCCGGCTGTTCACGGGTTTCGCCAAGGATTTCATCAGTTTTTGTTGTTAATACCGCCATTTACCAGTTTCCCAACTTTTACTGTACGCTAAACACCGTCTTTATCGTTAATTGCCTGGGTAATTCTTAATGCTTCCTCGACAGAAATGATTCCCGCCTTTACCTTTTCAATGCCATCCAACTGTAAAGGAATCATTTCATTTTGAAGAGCCTTACGTTTCAACTTTTTCAAGCCGGCCCGCTCATTAATCATCTCGGCAATTTCCTCGTTGGGCACAAATAGTTCCTGAATTGCGATCCGACCAACATATCCGGTATTACGACATTTTTTGCAACCCACACCGCGATAAAATTTGTCGACTTTGCCGCCCAATTCTTCAACGATTCTTTTAACACTGACAGGCGGGTCGTATTCGGTCTTACAGTTCGAACATATCTTTCTCACTAATCGCTGGGCCAAAACCGCTATCAACGAGGCGCTAACAAGATAAGGGGCAACTTCCAGGTCCAGCAAACGTGTCACAGCACCGGGCGCATCATTGGTGTGCAAAGTTGACAGTACCAAATGTCCTGTCAGGGCGGCCTGTACCGCAATATTTGCCGTATCTTCATCACGAATCTCACCAACCATTATTATATCAGGGTCCTGCCTTAACAAACTTCGCAGCGCTGTTGAAAACTTAAAACCGGCGTTCTCCATTACCTGAAACTGATTAATACCTGCTATGTTGCATTCCACAGGATCCTCAACCGTACAGATGTTAACCTCTTCGCTATTTAACTCAGCAAGAGCGGCATAAAGAGTGGTATTTTTACCTGAACCTGTTGGCCCCGTTACCAGCACTATCCCATTCGGAGATTGTATCACACGCCTGAACAACTGCAGATTTTCGTAGCTAAATCCAAGCGATTCGAGATTGAACAGAACCTTCTGCGGATCGATAATTCTGATAACGACCTTTTCTCCATAGTTACCCGGCATAACCGAGACACGCAAATCGATGGGCCTGCCTTCAACCAGGACATGGATTCCACCATCCTGCGGCAGGCGTCTCTGAGCAATGTCGAGTTCGGCCATAATCTTGATTCTCGAAACAATTGCCGAATGCATCTGATAAGGCGGACAGATTTTTTCATACAGTCTACCATCCACTCTATAGCGACACCTTAGCTTCTTATCATCCGGTTCTATATGAATGTCACTTGCATTTTCCCTTACCGCGTTATAAAGCAAGTAATTGACCAGCCTTACAACCGGTGATTGGCCCGCAATCTCCTCCAGATTGCTAATATCGGCGGTACATTTTTCAATCAGAGTAAAGTCATCCAGTCCCTCATCATCGATAATATCATCGATGACAAAGACATTGGCGGCTGGTAAATGTATCTGCAGTGTGGCCTTTATATCCTTAGCGGTCGAACAGACGACCTGAATCTTACAGCCACTTATACGCTCTATTTCGTCCATCAAAAATACATTTGTAGGCTCACTGACGGCCACTGTAAGCACATCACCCACCTTAAACAGCGGTAAAACAATATACTCTTCGAGAAAATCCCTCGGCAAAATCTCAAGTATCTTCGGATCACATATTTTGGGATTAACCTGCGCGTAAGGTACCTCATAAGCTTCGGCCAGAGCGGAGGCTATTTGGTTTTCCGTACAGTAATTCATCTCAACGAGAAGTTCGCCCAGCAGCTTATGGTGGCCCTTTTCTTTCTGTTCAGTCAGAGCCTTTTCAATCTGCTCAGCCGTGACAACACCCCGGGCCAGCAGCAGTTGACCAAGCTGCATCTTGTTTTCCACAGCTATTTGACTCATAGTTGTTCCCTGCCCCTAAAATCTCGTTCTATAAAGATACGAGATACGAACAACATACTATTTCTACGCAAAGCTTTTTACAGCTTCAGACAGCTCTGCATAGCAATCGAACTCATTTTCAAGCCGAGTGATTTCCAGAATTTTCGAGCAGTTTTCATCGAGTCCGGCTAATCTCATCCCACGCTTGTTCTCATTGCAGTAATCCCTTGCCCACAATAATTCTTCGAGTCCCCGACTATCTATAAACGGCACACTGCTCATATCAAGCACCATGCCCGTTTTGTTTGTCTTAATTATATCGGTGATGGTATTTTTCAGCGTTTCGGTATAATCGCCGTCCAGTTCACCCTGCAATTCAACAACCGTAACATTGTTGTAATCTTGTGTTTTAATTCTCATCCGATTAGTGTCCCCACGGCAGCAATACCATATTCAGAGAAGTTACCGCTGCCATAAATCCCGATAAAATCGGGCCCATTCTGTATAATAATATCCCAGAGCCGATAGACATCACTGTTAAGAAATACTCCGGCGACTCTCTCATCAAACTGCGTTCCCGATCCCTTTCTTATCTCTTCAAGCGCCTCTTCGACACTCCTTGCATCCCTATAAGTTCGCTTTGAAGTCATTGCATCAAAACCATCCGCCAGTCCCACAATCTTGCCAATCAACGGTATTTGATCCCCTGCAAAACCTCCGGGATATCCTTTACCATCGATTCGCTCGTGGTGATACAACACTCCGGGTACAATATCATGCATTTGTTTTATCTCACGTAAAATTCCCGCCCCTATCGAAGGATGTTTCCTTATGTACTCATACTCCTTGTCTGTGAGTTTACCCTTCTTCCGCAATACGGCCTCGTCTATCCCTATCTTTCCTATATCATGGAGGAGGCCGGCCAAATAAATTCTGTGTATCTGCTCTTCCTCGAGCGGTTCTTCCTCGGCGAGTCTTTCAGCAATCCATCGGGAAATGAAGGCAACCCTTTCAGAATGTCCTCGTGTGTACTGGTCCTTGGCATCAATACTGCGCGTTAGCGCTTTTAACGCCCCTATAAACAACGTTTTGAGGTCATTGAATAATCTTCCGTTTTCAATAAATACGGCACATCCATTTGCCACTGAGTTAAACAGTTGTGCGTCTGTACTGTCAAAATCCTGCTTTCCGACTCTGTTTATCGCAATCATCAAACCTATTATACGACTGCCGCTTTGCAGCCTGTTGATTTTATGCAGATATGATTCGGCTTTGTCCTTTCCGCACAAAGGAACCGCGATAATATTTTTTATGCTGTCGGGCCAATCATATTTGAATGGAGAATCCACTTCGCTATCCAGCAATGCCTCTTTGCCGCTGCTTATCTCCTCGGTCAACCGGCTATGTAAAATAGCCGCCATTCGTTGATCTATATCTATCAATCCCGAACCGGCAGCAACAACCAGTTGTTTTTCATTGTCTATGGTCTTTTCCAGCAAAATCGCAATACCCTCTACACTGACAATATCAGTTATGTTATCACAGGCCATTTGCAGAAAGTTAGCGTCAGGCTCAGTGACCCTCATATTTATGCTGAGCTTGTGAAGGAGAACCAGTTCCTCGTAAACCCTTGCCAACTCGGTGCCGACCATTTCGATATGTTCTTCGGCTTCCACTGTGCTTTGAAATTGACGGGCCAAAAGGCCGAGCATTTCGTTAAGAAGTGTGGTACGTATATCTTGTTGCGTATCAAGATTTTTATCCTTCATACCAAGCGACGAATTGTCGCCCAGGTCAATCAGAGCCACGAGAAGAGGTTGATCGGCTTTTTTTAGAACAGCAACCAGGAACCTATTATCGATTACTACTGTTTGTTGGTCTTTAATCTCTTTTTCAAGAACCGACGTACAATTATCAATTACGGTCCTCTTATCGCTCTTGAATTTTGTTCCTTCGCACAGCAGAACAAGTTCACCATCGGCATTGCAAACCGCAAAATTAACGCCGAGGTTATTAATTCTGGCACCAAAGCTCTCCAATTCATTCAATTGCGAGTTCGTAAGGCTGCTACCTGCCTTATCGGATGATAATCTTATTTCGTATCCTGTATCCTGCATCTGTTACTCTGCTTCACTGCTCATACATGGCGACTAACAACCGCCCGGTGATATAAAATATCCTCGATGTTCTCTAATAATTCTTTCGGGCTGAACGGTTTGCTGAGACACTGTGAAATCTGCAAATCCTCTTTTTGCTGATCCTCAATGGCAAAACTTCTGGCCGTTAACATAATAACCGGTATGTTCATTGTCTGTTCACACCGGCGGATTTTCTCGATAAGCTCCAATCCGGTCATAACCGGCATTTGAAAATCAGTAACAATGATATCGGGGTTCTCGCTACACGCCAGCTTGAATGCCTCAGCTCCGTTTTCAGCAGTTATAACGTCATAATCGTTATTACGCAGCTTTATCGCCACGACATGAACGATATGTATCTCATCATCTACAATCAGAACTCTCTTTTTCGACATCACGCTCCTCCACAATTTTTTCCGGAATCCCGAACACATATTCCCAGCCATCGATGAAACAGAAGCTTCCACCGAAGGCGGATTAGATTCGGGGCTGTTCTTAACTATACTTTGCTCATTACAGGCAGTATCTCGGCCACTTCTGTGACTGCCAAAGGCAACTCAAAGCCAAACGTACTGCCCACACCGGGCTTACTGCTTACAAAGACCCGTCCCTGGTGCACTTTCTCAACTATTTGTTTAACAAGGTTAAGGCCTAAGCCTGTTCCCTTTGCCTGTTTTTTGTTTGCGCCAATTCTGTAAAACTTATCAAAGACATGCTCAATTTCATCTTCGCCAATTCCGACTCCGGTATCAGTTACGCTTACGCGTATCAGATTTGCAGACTCGTCAACTTCTGTTTCAATTCTTACCGAACCTCCCGAAGGTGTATACTTAACAGCATTACTGAGCAGATTTACAATAACCTGCGAAATCATGTCCTTATCCGCATTTACCTGGTCGAAAACAATCGGCTTTTGCCAGATAATCTCAATATTCTTCTCCTCGGCGTAGCTCCTTATCATTTGCATCTGTTCTTCAATAAGTATTGTCAGGCTGACGGATTTCTTTTCCACCTTTATCAGGCCCGACTCAATCCGCGAGATATTGAGGATATCTTCAATCAAACGATTCAACCTCTGTGCCTGGCTTTGAATCACCGAACAAAATTCTTTTAGCGTCTGTTCATCATTAGCTTCACCATCAGCAAGCATTTCCGAATAGGCGGTGATAGAAGCCAGGGGTGTTTTCAATTCGTGTGAGACATGACTGACAAAATCATTTTTCATCTGCTGAATCTGCTTTTCACGTGTAATATCGTGCAAAACGGCCACGGCACCACAAACCTTCTGGTTTTGGTCATATACACAGGAAATAATGCAGTCGTACGTCTTTAACTCCCTGTCATTTAGAAATTCGATTTCCTTTCTTGCAGCCTGTGCTTTACTTTTTCTACTGTGGCTCAAGATATCTACAAACTCACTTTTCTCCTGCTCTACCAGCTCGCCGACCGGCTTATGCTGTGAACAGGTAAAATCAAAATTGAATAGTTTGCCGGCAGCCTCATTTGCCACCAACAGCTTGTCATACTCGTCAACAACAATAACAGCATCACGTATACTGTATATAATCGCCTCGATGTGTCCCTTTTGCCGCTGTGTCAACTGAATCTGAATTTGTAAATCACTAACCTGCTTTTCGAGATCGCTTATTACATTTGAGTAAGCATCAATCCGCTCAGTGAGAAGCCGACTTAATTCATCTATTATTGCATTATGGCTGAGTTTGAAATTAGCAGAACTACCGGGCTGAATTTCGAGACTCCGCCTTTCTTCTCTGCGCTCGAGGAAGTTATTCTTTTGTAATTTGTCCTCTCTGAGGCGTTTGGCCATGGACGTGATCGCCCCAGCCAGTCTTATCCAATACCAGCCAAGCCAAATCACGCCCACAGCCCCAACGATGTGGCACGCCGATGCAACGGGAATCCATTGCACATAACCGGCGAAACGCCCACCCTCTTCCACGCCAGAGTTCAGCCACCGGGCGAAGCCTCCAGCAAGGAGGCTAATCGCCACAACAGCCGTTACTACCAAATATAAGCTTCTTACCGATTTCACAAAGACAACTCCAATCGATCTTTAATCCCTTATTGGGATTAAATTTACGGTCGACTTTGTCCGCTGTTTATTTTCTCTCAAATCTTTCCGTATCTTTCCGTTCAAAATCCTCGAGCATAATCCTATCGATGTTCAGGTCAGCAGCAGGATCAGTTTCGTGGATGATTTTTTCCTTCAGCCGTATAGCCTCAAGGTATGACGGGCGAATCTCAAGCGCGATATTCAGCTCCCGCATCGCAGATTCACTATTACCTTCAATATAGTATCTTGCGGCCATCGCGTACCGGTCTTCAGCCAATCTTCCTCTGGTTATCCACTGCAATTCATCCCTGGCTCCAAATCTTTTACGCCTGACATCATCAGATCTTGCATCACTTCTTGTATCTTCCGGCTCATTAATAATATGAGGGGTAAGCAACACTATCACTTCCTGGCGTGAAGTTTGGTCACGATTGTACCTAAAAAATGCACCTACAAATGGAATGTCTCCCAACACAGGAATCTGGCTTCGGCCGGCAATGATACCATCTCTAAAAAGACCGCCAATAACAATAGTTTCACCATCTTTAACTATCACATTTGTCGCCAGTTCAGTTGAGAACTCGTCAGGGATGTTATTTTCCTTCAAAGTACCATCACTGTTCTTTGGATGGATATCCATCCGGATATAGCCATCGTTACCTATATAGGGCCTGAAAGACAGCTTGGTGCCCGTATCAAGGAACTCAACCTGCGAAGTTGAAGTACCACCCTCAGAAACTGTTGTCTGTGACTCGTAGCCAATCTTGTTGCCGATGTAAACCTGGCCAAGCTGCTTATTTACGGCCAGAATCTTTGGATTAGCAAGGAGAATAGTGTCTGTTACCTCTTCCAAAGCACGAATGAACACCTGAAAATGATCCTGAGTTATGCCAACAGTCAGACCGGCAACCCCACCTTCATCGACGGCACCGGCAAATAAATCCTGCATCAAGCCATCGGGATTTGCCTTGGTAACTGCCACACCATCTATTGTGTTCCAGTCAATTCCAAACTGCATATCTTCGTTCAAAATAGCGCTTAGAATAGTCGCTTCAACCAAGACCTGCCTTGGACGAACGTCCAACTCTTTAAGCAGCTTTCCCACTCGATCTATATTCTCAGGATAGTCGAGGATAACAAGGGTATCATTCAACGCCATATTATCGCCACCGCCTGTGCCCACACTGATAGACTCACCGGTCGGCACTACGAGTTCGGCAGGTGTACTGCCTTGAATGGTCCCGGCCTCACTAAGTACCGGCTTGATGAGCTTCTCTGCTTCAGCAGCGCTGATATAGTAAAGCGTAAAAACCTTGCATACCATACGTTCTTTGTCTTCCTTGATCTTTTTGAATTCATCTGCGGTATACACCCAGATAACACCGTCCCTCTCTTCATACTTATGACCATGACCCAAAATCGCATTAAGAGCGCTCTCAAAAGTCATATCATAAAGAGTGGCAGCAGTAACCATCCCGTCTACTTTCGCGGAGGGCACAATATTTTTCTGGTACTTTGTGCCTAAAAATCGAAGCGCATCCCTGATTGTCATGTCACTCTTGAAACTGATTGACTGAATGGGCTTTGCGGGATCACTCTCACCACCACTTGTTTCAACACCTACGGGCTCAATACCTTCATCGGCAACGGCAGCAGCCGAACTTTGCCCAGCACCGCCGACCACAGTTGCCGCTATCAGAGAAAATACAAAAGCCCACACCAACAAGTCTTTTCTGATTTTTACATTCCTTCTACAATACATAATTTACCTCTCTTTCTTAAACACTCATTTCCAAACATACTTCAAAACAAGATACTGATTAACACTTACTCAGTAACTTCAACAGCCTTCATAACTTTTAATTTTATTTCCGCTTGTCCGCATTTTATAACCACCACGTTTTCTTCAATCCCTACTACTTCACACTCATATTTAACACCTCCGTTTCTGACGAGAAATTTGTCACCAACTGACAGCAATTTACCATTAATAAAGGCCTGAGGATTTCCATCCTTCACTATTGCTTCGACCCTTAGCCTTTGTGCAACTCGCCTCACAATGTCTTCATTGCCGTCTTCTGAAAAAACACTCACTTCTTTATTACCATAATTCTCTTGCTCTCTATTAAAGTTTCTCCAACCGTTAGCAGCGAAAAAATCTCTTGTGAGCACATCATTACGGCCCGGAATTTTCGGCAACTCTATAAAAGATACGTTTAATTCCACATTTGATCCCGAGCCATCCTGATTTACATTTTCCTGTCTCTGTGATGCGTCAGCAGTCTCCGGGCTCTTTTTGCCGAGAACCCTGGCCCACATCAAGATCATCAACGCAATCAAACACACTGCGGTGACGGTCTTTTTCTTTTCCGCCGCCAAGCGGCTAACAAGTTTATTAGCTCCGTTAACAGTTTTTTTCACATTTTGTTCCATATCTCTTATCCACGCTCGGATTTCGGCCTGTAATAAATAACCACTTGTGCCTTCATACTAACTTCACCGCTAAAATCGCTATCGTTGGCAAGCTCGATATTCTCAATACGAACCAACCTATCCAGTCTCTGCATTTGTTTTTGAAACTCGAACACCTGAGCCAACGTACCTTTACACTGCATATCCACGGGTATACAGTTCAATCCCTTTACGACTGTTTCCTTGCCTGGGGCAATCACCTGATCCTTCAGATTATTCTTACCCATCAAATCCGCAATCTGCTGCAAAAACACACCGAAGTCATTTTGCTCAGGAATATTGGCCTTATAGTTTCCAACCGTAGCTTGGAGGTTTAACAATTGCTCCTTTAGCAACTGCACCTGCACCCTCTCCATTGATGCCTGATTGATTGCCAGCATCTGGGCGGTCCTTTCCCGCTCGACAGCCTTCATTCTTTTTCGCAAAGGCAAATAGCGAAACAGCACAAACGCCGCCACTATTGTTCCTGCCGCAATACATATCGCTATTTGTTTTCTTTCCTGAAACAACATTCTCACTTTATGCCTTTTATAGTTCGCGATAATTTGCCAGATAACAACTTATCTCAAACTCACTGACCTGGAAATTCTTTCCGGTTCCCACCGTCATCTTCCTGTTTCTTGAAAATGACGGGTACACCTGGCAAAAATACGGTGACTCTTCCAATTTGCATATTAATTCCGCTATATCCCCGGCTTTTGTCGCGACACCGCTTATCATCACTCTGAATCGCACGTCATCAAGCGATATTTCACCTTTGCCAGTAACGTTACGATCAACTGCTCTGGCAGCAGTATTAGTGGGTCCGGAGGCTTTCCGCCGTTTTACGTCGGTAAACTTCTCGGCGTCGAATTCGACCTTGCTAAGTACAACATTGTCATCAATCAAATAACTCATCTCAGCCAAAACACTTGCGACATCAATTTTGGAATCCATTTCATCCATAAATTTCACTTTTTTCTTCAAACCGGCCACTTCACTTTTAACTCTTTCGTATTCCATGGATACGGCTTCCGCTTCGGCTTGGACCGCTTTTCTCTGTTGAACGTCCGCCCCAGCCTTCGAAATCGAACGGATGGTAACAAAATTCCATACTATCATTATTAACAGCACACCGCCCATAGCGATTACTTGTGCGCGATAACCAATCTGGCGCTGTCTGCCGCTCTTATACCATTGAGGAAGAAAATCAATTTCTTTCATATCTAAGCACCTACTTTTTGGGCTTCCGAAGTCACCAAATACTCTTTTTCACGTTCGGGATTTTCATTCCACCCTTTGAGACCAAGCCCCACAGCTACCGCCCACTCACACAAAAAACCCCGTCTGTCGCTATCAAAATTTAAGCTCGTCATATCAAAGCCCTTCAACGGCTGAGCCATCTCAATCTCAACCGCCAATTGTCTCTTTAATACATTGAGCAAGATTCTTTCGTATGCCTCTCCACCACTAAAGACCGCCCGCTCTACCCTTTTTCCTCTGAATGTAACCGTATAATATCTAAAGCAAAGTGATATCTCTCTTGCCAACTGTTCAGAAACTGCATTTATGACATCAACCATTACCTGACGTGTCGATGCATCGAGTGTTTCGAAAGCTGCTTCCCGGTTGTTAATACCCGCATGTCCATGCCTACCTTCCGAGGTTTGACCGGAATTCCAAAGACTTCTTTTGGTATACGCAGTTCTTTCCATTCTCAACTTATCTCGAAGCATCTCTGCCTCGTTAATGCCGAATCCCAATTTTGTTGCGACTTCCTGGTTGAAGTTCTCTCCCCCGATCGGTATCTGTTTTACGAAACTAATCTCCCGGCCACGACCGAAAACAACAGTCGTAAAGCGGCTTCCCACATCCACACAAACAGCTGTGTGTTCTTTATCCTCCTGACGCTGCAGCGACCTTCCGAAGCTCCTAAATAGTGCGCATGGGACCATATCAATACCTACGGGCCTAAGCCCCGCCTCTTCAAGCAATTTAATGTGGTATTTAATTGACTCATTATCCGCCGCAAACAGAATAAATTCGCTCTTAATTTCATCACCCTGATGAACATCTCCAACAAGCAAATAGTTAATTGCGTCTGTATCCGGGTCCAATCCAAAACGCTGGGCAGCTTCTTTTCTTAAAGCCTGACCGATCTTTTCACTCTCAGTCCGGGCTAATCGCAGACTTGTTATTTTCAACCTGTTACTGGGTAAGCACGAGATTACTTTTTTCCCGCGAAAGTTACCTTCCGCCAGCATTTGTTTTATCTTCGAAACAACAAAATTTCTTCTTTCATCAGGATCTCCATTTATACGAGAATCAATTCGGGCCTTATCCGCGGCGAGAACACTTATGTGTCCGTCATTGATTGCCAATTGAATCATCTTGATGGAATTATGGCCTATGTCCAATGCTATTGGCCTCTGACCCCGAGTTTTAATTTTCCAATTTATCATCAGCCTCTTTCTCGTCAGTCCACAATGGAGATGAATCCTGTAACAGGCTCTACATTAACCGTTGCGGCCATTTGCCCGGCTTTCAGGGTGATAACACCGCTGTTCAACGGATTGCCTGTGGCATCGTAGGGACTTCCAAGATAATCAAATTGAATCACGCTGGTCGCATCAAAACTAACGTCCTCAATATCCACTTTGCTCAACCTGCCGTCATTTCGAAAGTCTACGATGTAACCAAAGCCTTTTTTCACAGGATGAGGAATAACGGCACCCGCCTGATCCTCTATCCGGTAAGTCTCCGTTGTTTTATCAAACACAACAGAAAAGCTCTGACCTTTGCTGATAGCTATAGTCTTGGCATACTCCAGGTCGGCCGCAATCACATTGGCCGCAGACCGAATCTGAAAACTTGCTCCCGAAGTCATTATTGGTATCGCCATCATTGCCGCTATTGCAAATATCACAATTACAATCACAATCTCTATCAGGGTAAAACCACCGCAAGCAGCTTTTAAATGACCTCTGCCCTTCTGCCTGTCACAGCAACGATTACATTGTATTCCGCATCGCATTCGAGACATCAAACACGACACACTATTTATCATAGTTGACGATCTGAAAGTCATCATTCCCACCAGCCTTTCAGCTATACTTTTGCGCATTATAAAACCCTACCTTTTTTCTATTTTCGTCCCCTTTTAGGCACATCTTTACCAACCAGTAATCCAATAAAGACAAGTATTTATATTCGCTAATACCCCTGCCCCGTTGAGTCCGACAAAAACGCCCCTTTTCTCCCAAATTCCACATTCATTTGATTCGCGCCTAAGGCAATACAACTGTCAAATCCCACACCTTTTACAATAAAGGCCTATAAAACCGATACAATCGTCAAGATAGTATGATATGAAAGCCTGCACTACTTCGATATCACGGGAAGGCTTCGATGTGTGTTTAGTTTATTAATTTACTTCGAATTTTTCTTTTAATTGCATACAAAGGCCGATAAGCATTAATCGTTCGTCTCCAGCAATTAGTTTTGATTCGTCGTGAATTAAAAACCGCTTAAGAATAGTCGTGTGGTCATTGTTTATTCTCTTTTGATGCTTTTAAAAAACGCCCCACCGGCCGGTGTCCATCTTGCGCAATTGCCCGCTACGGGCCAGGTTTGAATCGCGGCTATAGCAGGTTTCGCTGTGATAACAATAG
>JABAHP010000533.1_pt2 | contig 23327 bp, 18 predicted proteins | sample 7062081 | NCBI WGS metagenome assembly JABAHP01 (sample SAMN14534357, study PRJNA622989) | marine sediment metagenome | biome: marine biome [ENVO:00000428]; feature: marine pelagic biome [ENVO:01000023]; material: deep marine sediment [ENVO:00002113] | place: India: Gulf of Kutch | collected...
AGCTACTGGCGATTGTAATTATACCAAACGCGGCCGGAATGTTCAATATAAAATGAACTTTTTTTGAAAAAATTTACCGCAGAGAACGCAGAGGATTCGATAATATTTAATCGCAGATTTCGCTGATTTACGCTGTTTTTTGCCAACTTGGCGTTTTCGGTAAATTCAACTCTCAAAGCAAGCTTTGTCATAGAATTTTGCCTTCGTCCACAAGGCCAACGAAATGGCCTTATTTAAAGCTGGCAAAAACCAAGCATTCTACCGTAGGCCCCCCAAAAAAGACGGGTAGGGGCAGGCCGCGATTCGCATCGTACAGTTTCACGTAGGCCCGTTTGGGCCGGAGTGAGTAAAGACAATGCGAACCGAAGGTAGAAGTGCTGTATTTAAGGATATTTAAGGATATGCCGGCAACCGGCAAAAAAATCTTCCTCGGTATGTTCAAAAACGAAATAGACGCCGCAAAAGCCTATGACCAGGCGGCAATAAAGTACCATCGAGATTTTCCTTACCTAAATTTCCCTCCGTAAATACACCGTTACTCCACTGCGAAATACGATTCACGATACACGTTTCACGAATTATGAATTCGCATATTTGAACTTCGAATACCCGCGAAAGCGGGGACACAAATTAAACAATCATTAAAAATTCGCGAAGTTTTACTTTTTAACTTGGCCGAAAAACATTTAATGATCAAATAACGGCTAATATATTATCATACAAAAAGAAAAAGAAGTATATTTTATGTCAATATGCCATTGACAAATATGAATGTAAAATTAATAATAGTTTTGCCTATAGCGTAGTTTTAAATAAATCATATTCTAGATTTAAGACATTCTGGAGGGTCTATTATGAGGAATATCTCACCAGAAGATGCTGAAAAAAACCATGGCATTAAAACAAATCACAAAGAAATGGACAATGGCCAACTTCGTTTCCGCCTTGAAAAAGACGATGGAACAAAATACGTGCTGACAATTGCAGGAGATCATCGTGCTTGGCAAGACAGTCACTTCCACCAATTTGTTAACGAAACGTACATTGTACAAAGAGGATGGATGGGATATGCAGAACTTGTGGAATCTAAACGTAAAATAAAAATATATTGGGAAGGCGAAATTTTTACTACTAAGCAATATGGTATCCACAACGTGTATTTACCCTGTGGAGCTGTAATTCACACTGTAAAGCATGGAAATGCTTCAGACAACGATTGGCATCCATTTAAGAAATTCGATGAAATGACAAAAAATCTTACAGAGAAAGAGATTTTTCAGTTAGCTGAAAAATCTTCAGAATCTGGGAAGCGCACTACTCTCGGAAGTTACTCGGAGGAGTATCGTCATTTTGATAAGTTGATATGGCAGGCACCGGCTTGGTGTACTGCGATCTTTGTAGGTGCATTGATTGGTGGAACCAGAATCACTGAAAATAGTACAATTGTTACTAAAACAAACTTGACAGAAAAATCGCTCTTAGGAATTTTTTTGGGGATTGTCTTCCTTTTCATAATTGCTCTAATGCACTCTATATACCGTTTTCGTAAACATCAGGAACCATTTAAAGAACACAGAACTCCCTTTTGGGCAAGTGGACAGTTTTATCTACATTCAATGGTTAGGCTACAAGCGTTCTCTATATTAGCAGTTATCATAATCTTAACTGGAATTTCGCATCGTCTTGCAGTTTCGATTTCATTAGTTTTTTTCGTTGCATTTACCTGTTACCACGAATTGAGTGTTAGGTGGAAAAAGTTTCTAGATAAAATTAAACCAAGGACATAATAAAAGTATATTAAGTGTGATATAAAATGTTATCGGTAATAAATTATTTCTATTAGAAGTTTAAATTTACGGCCCATTCATTCTCTCAATCATCTGAAAATAAAATTGACTGTGTATCATCAGTAGCAGGTATTACGCCAAGGACTTTTATAACATCATACTTAACGGATATATCTTTACCGTCATATCCTTTACTAAGCTCAGTTCTAACACGAGCTTTTAACGAATCACCTGGCCTAAGTGTAATTTTACGTTTTTGGAAACAGGTTAACCACTCTTTATCCTCTATTTTTGCTTCCATAGGATGTTTTTCCCATTGAAACATCCATTTTGATTCGCCTAGATAATCTGGCTTCTTCACTCTGAGGACTAGAGTTGTCTCATCAATTATTTTTTCTTCTGTTAGTATATCTTCCTTCATCTCATCTGATATTGTTTTTCCTTTTGGAAGAGTAATTTCTCCATGACTGCTTATATATTTAGCCCTATCCAAGTCGCTAAGCCATGAAGTAGATTCTAGCGTTCTTACTGAAAATTCTACTAACTTTTCCCTTTTAACAGGCGCATAGGAAGGTATTCTTTTTACTTCTGTTTTCTCTGCTATTTTCTGCAGTTTGTCCTGCAACTCCTTTATATTTGGTTCCTTAAGACTATCCTCATCTTTAAGGTATTTTAAAATCCAGTGTTTAGCCTCAAGAAGATATTTACCTAATATAACTTTGAATTTGCCGCTCTTGAGATCTTCATCATCAGATATCTCTACAAAATTTCGAAACCATGATCTAAGAGAACCTGTTTCAATTGTTCTCAATATAAGTTGAGTCTGTATGTTTACATTTATTGTTCTTACTAGGCTTGAATCAATCAATTGCATTCCTTCGATTAATCCGGTCATAGCTTTAAAAACGCGCGATGGATTTCCCGGATCATCTTTCTTATAATCAATCTCAAGGCAGAAATCAGATTCTAGTGTTTCTTTCATAACTGCTTTTAGTCACTATATATAACTTGTTTACAAAATATACTAAATTAAATCAATTATCATCAAAATCCTGCTTAAACTGTGTAATCTATAGTTAACAAAAATACTAACTGTTTACCTTATAGCCGTTTCTGGGGCGGCAAATGTTGATAGAAAAAAGAAAATAATTTCATATTTCAGATCTCAGATTTCAAATTGGCGAATCAGTGGAAGATTTCGATCAAAGATGTACCACGCCGTAATGGACGAAGGATAATATAGAACTTGCCAAAGGGCAAGTTAATTTAGAATTAAGAATTGAGATTGCCGCGTCGCTTCGCTCCTCGCAATGACGGATGATGAAGCATTTCTACCGTAGGCCGCGATTCGCATCGTACGGTTTCATGTAGGCCCGTTAGGGCCGGAGTGAATAAAGAAAATGCGAACCGAAGGTAGAAATGCGGTATTCACCATCCCCAAACGAAGTTTGAGGCTGCCACCCGGAGAAATGATTAAGGATTATTGATGATTGATTCAAAAAGACGTCTGGATCCCTGCCATGTAAATGATTAAGGATTATTTATGATTGATTATTTATTGGAGATCCTTCACTGCGTTCAGGATGATATTTTTTTTGGTTCGGACTGGCGGGGAAAAGGGAGAAAAGAAAGGGATAAGTGATATCAATTGTATTTAATAATTGCGATCTGCATAACTGGAAAGAAACCATCCCCAAGCTTCGCTTGAGGCTGCCACTCGTCGAATATTTGAGATTGCCACGGCCATCTTCGATGGCCTCGCAATGACATAGAATAGCGCATTAACTAAGCACAATCGGTATGATAAGGGAAAAGTGAAAAAGCAGAAGGGAGGGGATTTAATGGTTTCCGCAGCGGGCTGGTTGAAGAGTGGTCAAGACTTCTATAAAATTTGGCGCTGCTACAGGAGTTGGCGCCGGTAGGCATCACATCGCCGGCGAAGACTCCTGAGAGTCGCCTGGTGATCGGCATCTTTCGCCAAGTCCTCCAGCTCGCAGGGGTCTTTCGACAAGTTAAACAACTGCTCATATACAGGATTCTCTTTGGGAAACCTGACGTATTTGAATTTTCCTGTCCTCACGCCCTCGGTCGGCCTGATATTGCCCTTGTGTTCGTAGAAATGCTCGTAATAGAAGTCTTCCCGGAGTTTCCGGCCGGATCCTGCGACTATCGGGGCGAGGCTTCTGCCCTGCATTCCTGCCGGGATAGGCACAGAAGCAAAGTCGAGCATCGTCGGGGCCAAGTCTATATTCAAAGCCATTTGGCCGGCGCGCCTGCGAGGGCGGGAGGCACTTTGACGGCCGTCACGGATTATAAGCGGGATACGAATCGACTCCTCGTACATGAGCCACTTGCCTTTTAGTCCGTGGGCGCCGAGGAGACTGCCGTGATCCGACGACCAGATGACTATCGTGTTGTCGTCGAGTCCGAGTTTGCGAAGAGCCGACATGATTTGCCCCACAGCCAGATCCATTCTTGATATCAGAGCGTAGACGGTTTTCAGGTTTTTCTGATAGCTCCGGGGATTGGCCAACCATCCGACTTTATCACCCGTTCCGTTCAGCGAGTGACGAATGAAGCCGGGCACCTTCTCATAGGCATCCTTTGTCAGCGTCTTTGCCGGCGGTATTGTCAGGTCCTCGTAAGGATTCGGGAAATCCGGGTCAAAGTAGTCGAAGGGCCCGTGTGGTTCCTTGAATGCGATAGTCAGGCAGAAAGGCTTATCGGCCGGATTGGTCCGCAGGAAATCGATGGCTTTTTCCGTCATCACAGAAGTGAGGTAACGGCTTTTGCCGTCGATCTTCTGCTCGAAGCCGAAGACCTGTGGGAAGCCGTACCAGTAGTCGAACTGATCCGCCGGCAAAGATAAGTGCCTGATATCCCTGTTGGGCCAACCCACGGCGAACTTGCCCAGATAGCCCGTCCTGTATCCGGCCTTCCTCAAGAGCACCGGATAGCTTTGCGCGAACGCCTCGGCCGAGAGAGGCTTATGGAAATCTATAATACCATGCCGCCTCGTGTATTGTCCGGTCAGGATACTCGCCCTGCTCGAACAGCAGATTGCGGTGGTGACGAACGCATTCTCGAAATAGACGCCCTCTTCCGCAAGCCGATCCATATTCGGTGTCTTGATGACTTTATTGCCGGCATAGCCCAAGCAGCTTTGAGCCTGATCGTCGGCAAACATAAAGAGAATATTAGGCCGCCTTCGACCAGCACCAAGAGAACGCCCGCATATACCCCCCAATATACCACCGATGCCAACAGTCTTGAGAAATTCACGTCTATCCATAACCAGAGTCTATACAAAATCCCCCGGATTTCAACAAAAATCGATACCGAACATCGCATTTCGGTGCGCGTTGCACACGCTACCGGGCTGTTGTTAGTATTCTTCAATCCTTATAGTCAAGAACATCATCTTTACGAACATATCCTGGGGGGATTGGGCCGGTCTTTTGCCTGTTATTTGAGGGTATTGGATAATTTTTTAAGTTTATGGAACCATCATTGTTAAGAGCAGACGGAGCAGTAGTAAAGCACCAGACATCACCCTTGTAAATCGTTCGTACACAGAAGAACGGGTCCCAGTAGTGACAATCGGCCTGGTCAACCCGCCAGTAGTACGTGGTGTTATCCAAGAGGCCGGTCACTAATATGTTCGGTTCCTCCACAGTGGCCACAAATTCCGGCGGCGGATTAAAGCGATCGCATACGACATTATTAACATCTTCCCAACTGGTACCCATGAAAATATCGTGCTCTACAACGCCGAAACCAGGCTGCCAGGAAAGGAAAACATCCGTTTCTACAAATGCGGCCTCATTAGGCGGGCTCGGCTCAAAGGCATAAAAGCCCAGAACAGTAAACTCCCAGATATCACCGGCAAACATGCTGCCTTGAGCATCGGTCTCATCGACAGTCCAGTAGTATTTTTGGCCTCGAACAAGAGTTTCATCAGCCGGGGGAACCTGGGGATTACCTGCAAAAAACACGTATTCCCACCCCGATACATATGCGAATGGTGGTGAGCCGAGATTGGCGTCCTCGGCGCGGCTTTCCACCTTGGTGTAATCTTCGTTGAAGTAGCCGGTGTGCTCGACCGCGGTCGGGCCCGGAATGAAAGAAAGCTTGGTCCATATGTACCAGTTCCAGCTATTCGGAGGATACTCAATCTTAACGCCGGGAACCACAGTTCCATGAGCAGGGAAGTCCGGCAAGGCCTCTCCGAAGTTACAGCAGGGAGGATCATACGGATTAGCACAATCAAGCCAGTACTGTACAAAAACTGCCAGGTCATTGATATCCTTCCCGCCGGGAACATTCCAGCCGGCGGCAATAATTGAAAAATCACCGAAGTCTATGTAACAATCTCCATTCCAGTCGCCTAAAACGTCAGACATGCATCGATGTATGCGAAACGAATCGTCACTTTGGTCACTGGCGTTTGGGTCATTAGCGTCGGTGATTCGAATCAGGCACTGGTTGGAAAAAATTGACGGAACCAGCCAATCGTAAGAGCATGTATTAGAGACAGGATTAAAGTCCATCGTAATCCAGTTGTTTCCATCGTCGATGGAATAATCTAACAGGTAATTGCCGGCGCAACTCTCACTTCCGGAATCCTTCCACCTGATTGCATACGTAGAGCCTGCGAGCAACCGTTCGTTTCCGTTAGGATTTAGTATGGTAAGGGTTTGATCCGGGGCCTCGACGTGAAAATTAATTTTGAAACCTCCGTACGTGGCTGCTGTTAATACGAGTAGCCATATAAGAATTGATTGCCTTTTCATTTGTTTTCCCTCACAAAAAAACAAAAAGACGATACAATGCAAATATATCCGCTGATGCAATTTATTATTATATATGTTTATGACTGAAAGTCAAATGATTTTTTGCCCCGGGGAGCACCCCGAAGAGATAACGCTACTCTATCTCATGGGGCAGGCATGTTTTTAGCCAGCTTTCCACGGAAGCCGGGATTTGGGGTAAAATGTTGTTACTGGCACGAGGACTCGGTAAAATGACGGGATGAAATGAGCGGGTAACAAATCTGATTAACGGTAACGAATATATTCCGCTATGCGGCTCGGTGTGATTTTGCGATTATTGTTGCAGGAATATCTTTGAGACGAAGTAAAAATCTTGATTTTCCGAGATAGATTTGATATTCTAAATGAAATAGGGCAAAGCAGTATAGCGATGTAGCTAAGCCTTTAATATGGGAAATTCCCAATAGAGTTTTAAAAAGGAGAGGAAAAATGCATAAAAAGCTCATATTCCTGTTGACCTTAAACCTTATAACAATTCAAACCGCTAACGCTGCGATTTATTTGGATGTCTGGACAGACCAACATGTTTATTACCTCGGAGAGCCTATAACAGTTTATATCTATGGCACTGGCTCTGGTCTTGGTGGTCCGACACTGCAATTCCTATCATCTTGTCAGGTTGATTACATTATGGATGGCACATATGATTCTTTCACTGGAATATGCCTTCATGTGATAACATATGTAACTCTGCCGCACATCTGAAAGAGACAACATGACTTTTCAAGATATGTTCCAGGCTTGGGTTATCACTCAATAAGTGCCTATATGCATCCTCCACATGGCAGGTTTTGCTCGTCTTCAACATGCTATTTCCTTGTGATTCCAAATCCAGACATAAATCGGGATGGCCGTGTTGATTTTATAGATGTCTCAATCTTTGGAAAGGCATGGAGGTCTACACCATCGGATGAAAACTGGGATCCTTCCTGTAACCTGGCACCCCCGAACAATATCATTGACGAATCCGACCTAAAGGTAATTGCTGACAATTGGCTCATAGAGCTTTAATATTGAAGATTTTGATATGTATGTGATAAAGGTAGCCGACGAAGCGGAGGGCGGGCAAAAACCATAAATATCGAGACACCCAGCGTCAATCGTTAAAATGGTATAGTAAGATGAGGAGAAATTGATTATGAACAGGAAACAAAAGATTTGTCTTTTGGCGGGGATAATTTTATTTGCCGTGCTGGGTTTTTATCCGCGATGCTGGGTTTCGGCCGGGCCGGGTACAAATCCCTTACCCCGCCGCTGGTTTATACTGAACAACTCAAGGGCTTTCGTGATTAGAGACCGCAATTATTTTTACATTCAGCAGGCTGTGATTGGCCTTGCTACCGGAGGATTGTTTCTTGCGTTCAGGGACAAGAAAATGAAAGTCGAGAAGGATAATGATAATTGTGGGGAGATGGAATTTAGAAGTTAGAGTGTAGAAGGCTTTTCAGTGTGCAGAGTAGACACTATCGCTCTGATTTATAAAATATATTTTTATAAGAGCCTTCTTCGATGTTTCAGAAATGGAGATATTCAATGAGGCACATACTTACCTTCAAAACATCATTTACTGAATCAACTGAATATACCCATCCTAAGGGATATTCTATTTGTAAGTTTTTAGAGACAGAGTTATCCCGATCTGGATTCAAAGTCCAGCCGCTGGACAACTACAGAGACATTGCTTGGTCTGTAGACTGCGACATAAACTCCAAGAGGATTTTTTTTCTTCGTTGGTTACCTAGGTACCAAAGTAACCGATTGGCAACTTATCGTATGTTCGAACATTGGATTCATTAGTAAGATACTGGGACGTAAAGATGAAAATGAGCGCATCGAGCTTGCAAGGGCAATACATGCGATCTTGTCAAGGGACGGAAGGTTCAGCAATATGAAATGGTTCTCTCGATATACTGACAGACCAACAGACGTATGGGCCCCAGAGCCAGAGGGTGCATAGGAGCACATCTTTGGGGGCAGGTATTAAATTGGATGGAATCACTTGTCTCTAACATAAATTCCATCCAGCCATAAGTGCTAAAATCTTTTTATCTAAAGACAATTGATTACTTCGCAGACGATTAAAGGCGTCAAATTAGTTCCTTTTTCACAGGATTTCCTTAGCTTTTGTATATTGGGTGTCATGCTCGCCAGGGGCGGTTTCTGGTCAAGTTTTTCAATGTGTCTTTTGTGATGATTACATCTTCTCTAATCTGGAAGTCGAACATGCCCACGCAGATAAAGTCAGCTCCGTTTTCAAAGGCGTATTTGAAGCCGTCTCTTGGGTGGATAGCACCGGCGGCCAGGACCTTATAGGCAATCCAGGGTTTTTTGACCCGGCTCATAAATTCGGCGGTTTTTTCCGGGTACTTGTCCCAGAAGTTGTCGGCCCGACCGTTGTCGATAACATCCTGCGTCTGGTCCGGCCGACGCGAAGACCAGTAATTGGTGCTGTGGAATGTCTTCATGTAAAAGTCCGCATCCACGCCTTCTTTCTCGCAGGTCATTGGAGTATTGATGTTATGTCCGGCGACGCCGGCGATGAGTCCGTTTTGTTTTATAAAAGCCACGGCTTTTGCAATGACATCGACTTGCCCGTTTCTTACCATATTGTCAGCAACGCCGCCCTGTACAAAGGCGCCGACGGCACCGGTATCGACGGCCTTTTTTATACTTGTCGTTATATCATCCGTCTGTGGATTTGTTTGTGCAATCCACTGGATCTCGCCGCCCCTTTCGTTCCAGTATTTTTTGAATATTCTAACGGTGTTTTCGACCAGGTCATCACCTTTTCCGCCCCGGACGTTGGCTATGACGGTATTTATACCGTTTTCTTCACTTATCTCGTAGGTTTCCATCACCTTTTCATCTGTGAAGTAGTGCTTTAGTAAATCAGAGACGTAGGTCAGATCCCTGCTGTGAGCGTAACCGTTGGTGAGGTTGCCGCCGCAGATTAATCGGCTGATTTTGACGTTACCGATTTTACCCATCGGCATACCTTTAACAGCATCGGTGGTTGGTGTAGCCGGTTTTTTTGCCGCGGCCAATAAGGTCTTTTCCTCGAGGCTCAAAGCCGAAGCCGCCGCAGCGGAACCTATAATTGATTTCTTTAGAAAATCACGGCGATTCAGGTCATTTAACATTTTAAGCATCCCTTTTATGATTTTAGTAATTTTGTGTTGTTTATACGGAAACTTAGCATATTTGTTCTGGTTTGTCAAGCAAATGTCTGACAGCGTGCCGTCTTACTACAATCGAATCAGAATCAGCGTGTGCAAGAGTGAATTTCCAAGACGTAATCTCGCGTAATATCTCTCGACAGCGATGTGTAATAATATATAATAATATCACTTTTAGTGAATTTGCCGGAGGCAGTCAAACTGTGGAAGCATAGTATTATCCCTGATAACGGTTATTTATGGTGTGGTGGGAAGACAAGGAAAAGTATAGATGGTTCGAGACATAACACGCAGGAATTTTCTAAAGCAATCTGTGATTGGAAGCATTGGAGCGGCGGCCGCTTCGATGCCTATTACTTCGCTGTATGCAGGGGACAAAGGCCGGAGCAGACGACCGAATATTGTTATGTACATATCCGATGACCACGGCATTGATTTTCTTGGATGTTACGGCAATTCCGATATTGAGACTCCCAACATCGATGCTCTTGCCAAAAAGGGGACGTTGTTTAATAATATGTTTGCCGCTTCTCCGACATGCGCGCCATCACGTTCGGTATTGTGGACGGGATTGTATCCCGCCCGCAACGGCTGTATGGGCAACCATACCATCTGCCGAACCGATATCACGGCACTTCCGACATATCTGAGGAAATTGGGTTATCGAGTTGTACTTGCCCATAAGTTTCACGCCAAGCCTCGAAAGGAGGTCTTCGATTTCGAGTACATTAACGCCGGCCTGCCTCGCAATCCGGCCAACCGCAGGGTATATCGCAGAGAGGGTCTTAATACGAAGGCGGTGGACGAGTTTCTTGCCGAACATTCCAAGAACCGGCCGGATACGCCTTTGTGTCTGATATTCGGTGACAGCAGCCCGCACGTGACGTGGGAGCCCAACAAAATATACGAGCCGGCAAAGTTGAAGCTGCCGCCTTTTATTGTTGATACGAAACTGACCCGCCAAGCCATGGCTAACTATTATCAGGATATTACAACCATGGACAAGCGCGTCGGGGAAGTGGGGGCAATGTTGGAGAAGTACGGTTTAAAGGAGAACACACTTTTTATTTATACGACGGACCAGGGTTCTGAGTGGCCTCATTCGAAATGGACTTTGTATGATGCCGGTATTCACGTTCCCTTTATTGCCGTATGGCCCGGCAAAATCAAACCCGCGTCGGTGTGCGATGCAATGATTTCATTTGTCGATATTACGCCGACCTTTATCGATATTGCGGGTGGAGAGCAGCCGAAAGGGCTGGATGGTAAGAGTTTCCTGGATGTGATACTGGCGAAAAGCAAAACCTTCCGCCAATATATTTACGCCAGCCATACAAGAGATGGGAATAAAAACGTATTTCCACAGCGGTGCGTTCGAGACCGCCGTTACAAATACATTCTGAATCTGATGCCGGAAAATACCTGGACGACCCATTTTACGTTAGTTCCTGACATTCCAGAGAGCCATAAACAGGTTTGGGACACCTGGGTTGAAAAGGGTAAAACCGACACTAAAGTCGCCAAGCTGCTCGATATTATTCAGCATCATCCAGTTGAAGAATTATACGATTTGCAGACCGATCCTTATGAGCTTAATAATATTGCCTACAAGGGCGATAGGAAGATTATGGAAAGGTTACAGCGCAAACTGAAGGACTGGATGCTCTCACAAGATGATCCGGGCCTCAAAGAAAGCCATAAGAGTGAGGCCAAATCCTGATTGTTATCAGACCTTTAACTGTTATATACGCCTCGAACACGACCTTTTGACTAATTTTAACGGTTTGTTTTTGTTCATTAGATGTATAATAGGGTGTATATCGAGTAAATTTGCAAAGGTGAGCTTGCTTTGTTGTGACGGCATAGACTGCTAAAATTGAGATTATAGGAGTAAAATCAGCCGATACTTTAATTTTAGGGTTCTGTATTTGCAATGCCTTTGAGAACAGGTATAATACCTTAGATTCGTTAATATTAACAAAGGTATGCGATGTCCATATACAAAATCAGAGTTCTAATGGCTTTGGCCGTGATTTTGCCGGTTTCAGTATGTCCTTTAGTATGGGCCGAAACACAGCCTTTGAAGAAGGCACTGGAATCCATTTCGGTCTCGGAGCAAAATCAGGACAGCTATAAGTTATCAGCTGGTGAAATAGAGAAATTGATTGATGCAGGCAAGTGTAAAGCAGCCTCAAAGGCCTTTAAGAGGCTGAAAACAGACTTTCCCGAAATTATAAAGCCCGATTCAAATGATTTGGACCTGCTCATAGGGGCAGAGATTCTGCTTTGCAAAGGGAAATTGGACAAGGCGGCCAGACAGTACGACAAACTGCTCGATGAGATTCCTACCGGAAGCAGGTTCTATCTTCCGGCCCTGGAGCGGCAGTTTGAGATAGCAACGGCTTTCCTTGCCGGCGCCAAAAAGCCCGTATTGCGTATCTTCAAAATCAAAGGATATGCCGAAGGTGTCAGGATAATGGAGGATATTGGTTACAGGCTTGCCCTTGATGATCCATATGGTATGGGATTACAAGCAGAATTGGCGGTTGCAAAAAGCTATCAGGCAAGGAAAAAGTACGATGAGGCCTTTTACAGGTGGGCACAGATTAAAGACAAGCATCAGAATGATGAACTCGGCAAGGAGGCCCTGCTGGCTATGGCTGATTGTAAACTTGCCATGTATAAAGGACCAGACTATGATAATTCGGATTTGAACGGGAGGCCGCTTAATCCAAGCAGCTTTTATGAGAGTGCAAAGAGCTGTTACGAAGAATTCAGATTAAAGTATCCACAAGACATTGAAAAATATAACATAGAGGAAAAGATTAAAGATCTGGATGAAACACTGGCGTCCAAACAATTTAAGATAGGACAGTATTATCAGGGAACGGGCAATAAACTTTCTGCTAACCTTTACTTCCAAATGGTTGTAAACCGCTGGCCTGACACGGTCACCGCTAAAATTGCAGGGCAAATGCTTATTCAAAACACCGGTAGGCAAGAGAAAGCCGAATGAAAAAAGAAAATATCAACGCTACTTATAAGGACAAATCGGGACTTCGGTCATTGCTTTTTGTTCCGGTCTGCACTTTCACGTTGCTTTGTTTTTGCGGATGCGCCGAAATGACGGGTTATTCAAACCAGTCGCTCTTTCCCGGAGAAGTCAGCAGTGTGTGCCTGGAGATGTTTGACAACAAAAGCTTTCGTCGCGGGGTCGAATACAAACTTACCGATGCGCTTGCAAAGAGGATCGAAGCCTCGACACCTTACAAGATAATATCAAGCAAAGACCGCGCTGACTCAGTAATGAGCGGTCAAATCGTGCGGGTCAGTGAATTGTTGCTCAGCGTCGAGCGTGAGACGGGTCAGGCACTGGAAAAAGAACTGCAACTGGAAGCGTTGGTTAATTGGAAAAACCTCAAGACCGGCGAATTGCTGATAGATAACAAGTCCGTCACTTCCCAGGCAACCTATTCTACCTACCAAAATCAGGACTTTAACTATGCATCGGCCCTTGCGGCAAACAATTTGGCCCGAGGAATCGTAGAATTAATGGAACAAGAATGGTAGAAATCCGGATTTGTTAATGAATTGTCAGGTAAACGTATCAGCCCATAGATTAATACATATACGGAATATGAGGTATGAGTAACGGTAAAAACAAAAAGCCGGTTCGACCGGTAGAAGACCCGGAACAAAGGGGCCCCAAAAAACCATCCCTGCAGAGCTATAGACGGAGCCCGTTTAGCTTTTTGATAGTTGTGCTAATCGTCTTATCAGCGATAATGATGCTTCAACAATTTCGCAAGATTGAGAATATAGATTGGGGTGATTTCGAAAGGCATATTCAAAATAAAGAGATCGCCAGTGTCGAAATAGGAGAAACCAGGATTACCGGGAAGTTTAAAGAAACCGCCAGGGGAGAGAAAGAGCCCCTTTCTTTTGAGGTTGACTACAATCCCAATGTTGTAGGAGAACGTCTTACGAAGCTTCTTGCAGACAGCGATGTCGAGTGGAAATTTACCAGGCAGAATATATGGCTTCCTTTTCTTCTAACGTGGCTTTTGCCCTTTGTTTTAATCCTGGGTGTCTTATATTTCTTCTTTGCCCGCCCTCTTCGCGGCGGAGCCGGCGGCATGCTGATGTCATTTGGCAGGAGTAAACATAGAGTGCAAAACAAAGACCGCGTGAAGGTTACCTTTAAAGACGTAGCCGGTATCGAAGAAGCCAAGGAGGAAGTGGCTGAAATAATCGAGTTTCTGAAAAATCCGAAGAAATTTCAACGCCTTGGCGGCCGTATCCCTCGGGGCGTTTTGCTCATAGGCCCGCCTGGCTGCGGAAAAACATTGCTTGCCAAGGCGATAGCCGGGCAGGCTGACGTTCCGTTCTTCAGTATATCAGGTAGCGATTTTGTTGAGATGTTTGTTGGTGTTGGGGCCTCCCGAGTTCGCGATTTGTTCAAGCAGGCCAAGGACAATTCCCCATGTATTATCTTCCTCGATGAGGTTGATGCCATTGGCCGCAAACGTGGGGCCAGCTTTGTTGGCGGCGGTCACGATGAGCGTGAACAAACGCTCAATGCCATTTTAGTGGAGATGGACGGTTTTGATACGAATGACCAGGTGATAGTCATAGCGGCGACGAACCGCTCGGATATTTTAGACCATGCGCTGACTCGGCCGGGGAGATTTGACCGGCAGATTTTTGTCCCGCTGCCTGATTTGAAAGGGCGCGTCGATATCCTGAAGGTGCACGCGAAGAATGTAAAAATGGGTCCAGAAGCAAATCTTGAAAGACTGGCTCGCGGCACTCCCATGTTTTCCGGTGCGGACCTTGCCGCGATTATTAACGAGGCCGCACTGGCTGCGACTATGGCAAATAAAGACCATATAGAGATGGCGGACCTGGAAGAAGCACGAGACAAGGTTAGATGGGGGCGGGCGAAGAGGAGCAGGGTGATCGACCAGAAGGAAAAGGAAGTTACCGCTTATCACGAAGCCGGCCATACTCTTGTTCAATCTATGCTCAAAGATGCGGATCCGTTGCACAAGGTAAGTATTATTCCACGCGGTCCGATGGGCGGAGCTACTTTTGCACTGCCTGAAAAAGACAGGACCATGTTTACGAAAAAATACTGTATGGCACTTTTGCAGGTCTGTTTCGGGGGCCGAATAGCGGAAGAAATGTTCTGTGGCGACATATCCAGCGGCGCCCAGTCTGACATTCAGCAGGCCACCAAGATCGCAAAGCAGATGATATTGACCTGGGGTATGTCGGATCAACTTGGCCCTATTAGTTACGGTCCTGATTCTGGAATTAAGGACATGGTTTATATCATGCCGGGCGAGAAGGAGTATTCCGAGAAGACCGCAGAAGCCATCGATAAGGAAGTAAAAAAGATCACAGACCATGCGTATAAGGACGCGAAAGATTTAGTAGAATCACACAAAGATGAACTCGACCGAATAGCAAAGGCCCTGCTCAAATATGAAACTCTTGATGCTGAAGATGTCGATTTGATTTTGAAAGGGGGGCAGTTGGACAAGCCTACTGTCTCTGATTTGCTGGCGGCCGAGCAGGCAAAGAACGAAGAGGATTCAGAAAATAAGAGTTAAAGAATAGCACTATTCACACTTTTATTTTTTCCTTTTGTTTTTTTATATTTGTTGGGGTTTCCATGAGGACAATAGCTTCTGCCATTTTGTTGACAGTTATTCTTGTCGGAGTCAATACCGGCGTTCAAGCCGCGGCCGAGCCAAATTCTTCAAGGCCAAATGGTTCAACAAATGTTATTGATACTTCAGTTGAAATGGCAAGATCGGAAAATGAGTTTTCCTCGGCACAACTTGTGCCTGCTCGAATGTCCGAAACACGCGGTATAGCGGTTATTTTCGAAGGCACCGACGACCTTCACTACTATGCCAGCGCCGATACCGCCCCGGCAGGATATAAACTTAAGGTTGAAGCGAAATCGGATTTTCTTATGTTTGGTGATGCCGTATATCCCCAATGGGAAACTTTCTATGATAAGGCTTTGGAAAAGAGTGTTGAGGTATACAGCGGCAACTTCAGCGTTTTTGTTCCTATTGCATCAGTTACAGCCAAGCCAGGTGCCGAGGGGGCAATTAAAGAGGTTGATGTTGAGGTCAAAATCACCGGGATTGCCTGTACGAGCAAGATATGTCTGCCGCCCTTTGAGAAAACCCTGATGACTACGATTGACTGGGGTCAGCGTGAATCGTGGAAACAGATTAGTCTTGAAAAGGCCGCCGATAAGGTAACTCCATATGCGGGACCTTCTTATTCAACATGGTTTGCTCTGGTCCTGGCGATTTTGGCCGGTCTTTCGTTGAATATTATGCCCTGTGTCTGGCCGGTGCTGCCCCTTATCGTGATGCGGCTTGTGGAGCAGGCAAAACAGGGCAGAAAGCAATCGGCAGCTTTGGGTTTGGCTTTTTGCCTTGGCATATTGTTGTTCTTTGCCATCCTTGCCGGCGCCAATATCATTTTGCAGATAGTTTATGGAACAGTATTGCAGTGGGGGGACCAGTTCCGAAATCCGGCATTTGTTGCCGGCATGGCTCTTTTGCTTGTTGTGCTTGCGCTGTTTATGTTTGGCCTTTTTACCTTCACCGTTCCATCTTCCATTGCAAGTAAATCCGGTTCCGGGAAAGGCTATGCCGGTGCCGTAGGGATGGGTTTGCTGGCTGCGGTTTTGAGCACGCCCTGTAGTTTTGGGATTCTGGCAGCCTCCTTTGCCTGGGCCCAGACACAGAACCTGTTCATGGGCACAGTTGCTATAATGTCTATAGGGCTCGGGATGGCCCTGCCATACGCAATACTTACGTCAATGCCGGCACTTTTAAACCGACTACCCAAAGCCGGACAGTGGATGGAGATATTTAAGCAGGCAATTGGATTTGTTCTGCTCCTTATCGCGGTAAAACTTATTGCGTCACTTCCGGAAGTCAGAAGGACGTCTGTTTTGTATTTTGCCGTCGTTCTTGCTTTTTGTGTCTGGATGTGGAGCGGATGGGTATCTTACAACACTAAAGCGGTGCGCAAGTGGCTTGTAAGATTTGTTGCGCTTGCCCTGGGGATTACAGCCGGGTGGACGTTTTTACCTGCGCCAGCGGCCGAGATTATTAACTGGCAGCCTTACGATGCCGCTACGATAAAAACCGCTAACGCCGAATCGAGGCCCGTTCTGATTAAGTTTACGGCCGATTGGTGCTGGAACTGCGAAGTGGTTGAAAAGGTTGTTTTCGGGCGAAAGGACATTGCCAAGCTTATAGAACAAAAAGATGTTCTTGCGATTAAGGCCGATACGACACTTGAAAATTATCCGGCAGCTATAGACCTGAAAGAGAAATATAAAGAACCCGGCGTGCCCGTGACCATAGTGTATGTACCCGGAGTACAAAAGCCGACCAGATTCAATGAGATATTTTTTGGCAATAAACTAAAACAGCTTTTAGAAAAACTTTCTTCCAAAGAGTAAGTATGGCCAAAAAAACTGCGAAAAAATCCAAAAAACAAGTACGCTACAAACGGAACTTAAATGTTGACAAGAAAGAAGCGGCAGGGCGGGCCAAGAAGATTTGGCCGATACTGAATAAGACATACCCCAATGCCAAGAGCGCGCTTAACTTCAGAAATCCATTTCAAATGCTGATTTCAACAATTCTTTCTGCACAGTGTACCGATGTTCGCGTGAATATGGTAACGAAGGTTGTGTTCAAGAAATATAAATCACCTGCTGACTGGGCAAAAGCCGACCTTAAAGATATCGAGTCCGATATCAGAAGTACAGGTTTTTATCACAATAAGGCCCTCAGTATCAAAAATGCTTCCAAAGAGATAGTCGAGCGTTTCGATGGGAAAGTTCCTGATACGATGGAAGAGCTTGTGACACTTCCGGGCGTGGGCAGAAAGACAGCAAATGTGGTACTCGGAAATGCCTTTGGCAAGCCGGCAATCGCCTGCGATACTCACGTAATACGCCTTTCGCGCAGGCTACAGCTTTCCTCGAACAGTGACCCGGTAAAGTTGGAATTTGATTTGGCCGACATACTGCCAAGGACGATATGGACCCTCTTTAGTCACTCATTGATTTTGCACGGCCGAGCCGTGTGCAAGGCGCGTCAGCCTGACTGTGACAATTGTCCAATTTCAAGATATTGTCCTTCTGCCGGTGATCCCGATTTATGGTGACATTTGTATCCGGCTTATTATCGGGCCGGATTTCAAGATACGAAATGTGAGGTAACAGATATGATGGATATTGCAGAGACTCCCGTCAGAGACCTCTGGCGGATATTCAGGGTAATGGCTGAGTTTGTTGAGGGTTTTGATGAGCTTGCTCCGGTAGGCCCGGCGGTTTCAATCTTTGGCTCGTCCCGCGCAGAGCCCGGCCAACCATACTACGAACTCGCCCATAAAACTGCATACGAGATAGCCAAGGCCGACTTCGCGGTAATAACAGGCGGCGGAGGGGGCATCATGGAGGCCGCAAACAAGGGCGCTTCCGAAGCAGGGGGTAAAAGCATCGGCCTGAATATAGAACTGCCTATGGAGCAGATACCGAACAAGTACCAGAATATCTCCCTGCATTTCAGGTATTTCTTTTGCCGAAAGGTCATGTTTTTAAAATACGCCCACGGCTTTATTGTTTTCCCCGGCGGTTACGGAACTATGGACGAGTTTTTCGAGTCACTGGTACTTATACAGACGTTAAAACAGGCCTCTTTCCCGGTCATCCTGATGGGAAGTGAATACTGGGAAGGATTAGTCAAGTGGATGGAGGAACAAATGCTGAAAGACCATGGCTATATTGCTTCCGAAGATTTGGATGTGTTCACCGTCCTTGATGAACCTCAGGCCGCCGTTAAAGTTATAACCGATTTCAGAGAAGCTCAGGGGCCTGTAGGAATAGAACTGCCCACGGGCATGAAGAAAGCATAAATTGTACACCAGTCCGGCCAGTGGCAGGCTAAAGCGGTAACTTGGGTATGGCTCAACTGGTCATCGAGCATCATCCTTAAATTTTTTCATTGTATCTTCAAGGTGTTCAAGCAGATACTTCTTCTCCGGTCCGCCGAGATGCTGCCACGGCAGAATCTGGTCACGTTCGAACTCTCCGGCTGCCAGCTTTTCGAGATCCATCCCGAACTTTCCAAACGCCTTTTTCCAGATATCATAGTCAAAGCACTCATCCCACAAATCGAACCGCGCCCCGTCCCTCCACGCCGCTTCGATAACGTCGGCCAGCCGGCGGTCACCTCTGCCTATCGCCGATTCCAGCACACTCCGCTCTATCTTATGAAACTTGAACTGCAAAAACCTTGCACGGAGTTTTCTTTTCTCCTCCAGTATTAAATGTTTTGCCTCTTTGAAGTATTCCTTTGGTTTTTGTCCGAGCCAGCCGAAAGGTGTATGAGGCTTTGGAGTAAGCCAGCTTACTGTAATATTAATCTGGCCTGTCTTATTATCAACTTTTTTCCTCAGTTTCGCCAGTTGAAATGAAAGCTGCACAATTTGTTTGATATCATTTTCAGTTTCGCCCGGCAGGCCGACCATAAAGTACAGTTTCAATCGCTGCCAGCCGGCTTTGTAGGCCGCCAAGGCGGCTGCGAACAAGTTCTCATCTTTTAGCGGCTTATTGATAATCAGTCTTAGTTTTTCACTGGCTGCTTCAATGGCGATTGTCAATCCGCCTTTTCTGACCGAGCTTAGTGATTCGGCAAGATTGGTAATGGCCGACTGGTCTACGCGCAGACTCGGCAGTGAGAGGCCGACATGCTTGTCTTCAAAATATTCCTGTAGCCCGGCGACTAATTCTTCGAGCTTAGGGTAATCGGCCGTGGATAAGCTTAGCAGGCTCACCGTATCAAATCCCGTTGCCTCGTAACAGGCCTTAGCGATATCTATAATCTTTTGAACACCGCGGTACCTAATGGGCCTTCTGCAAAAGCTGGCTTTACAAAATCTGCACCGTCCGGGGCATCCCCGCATAATCTCGACGCTCACCCGTTCGTGGACGGCCTTTGCAAAGGGAACAATCGGCCTAAGAGGAACAGCAGCGTTTTCATAATCTTCAACAACGGCATTGTTGAATCGCTCTCGCAGCCCCGACACCTTCGGCTCAAATGATTTTATCTTTGCGTCGTCATATTCGAATTCATAAAACGCCGGGACATACACCCACTCGAACTTGTGAGCAGCCGAGATAAGGATTTCCCTTTTTGTCATGCCGGATTCTTTACCCCGCTTAACCATCTCAATCAGATCAACCACAGCTTCTTCGCCTTCACCGAGTACGAACAGGTCGATAAAATCCGCCACAGGTTCACAACAGTTGGCCTGACCGCCGCCTGCGATGACCAGTGGTTCCTTTTCGCTTCGATTGCTGCTGCGAATATTGACACCTCCCAAGTCGAGCATGTTAAGAACATTCGTATAGCACAACTCGTTGGTCAGGCTAAAGCCGATGATATCAAAGCTATTCAGTGCCGCCTTCGATTCCAGACTGAACAGCGGTATTTTTTTCTCAAGCAGCACTTTTTCCGCATCGGTCCACGGCGTAAACACCCGCTCGGCAGCCACACCGTCTATTTTGTTGATAATATCGTAGATAATCATCAATCCCGTATGGCTCATCCCCACTTCGTAGATATCGGGAAAGCACAAGGCGACGGTCAAATCGCATTGGGCCAGGTCTTTTTTGACTTGATTGACCTCACCGCTGATGTATCTGCTCGGCCTGCGAACGAACGGAAGAAACTGTCGCTCTACGCGCTCTGCCAATATTGTCACTTCTTTCTTATTCACAAAGACATTATACAGTATAATGTGTATATTGCGAACACGCTGTTTGCCGTGGTTCATTAACAGTTTTTTGTTGAGTGATTCTTATGTGCAGTGAAAATATTAAGACTGTGAGAGGTTTTGTTTTCCACCGCTTTGTAAAATACAATCCCCTTGTCCTTCTTGCTGCTGTTTCTTTGATTGCCACTGTGATGGTACCGTTGTTACTTAGCCTGAGGGGTCAGGGGCAGCATGATAGCGGTTATCGGCTTGTGATGGGGACGTTCGCCCACTTAAAGGCAATTGCCAAAGACCAGGAAACGGCCAAAAACTGTGTTGAAAGTGCTTTTGAAGAACTTCAAAAAGTTGATGATCTGATGAGCGATTATAAAAGTGATTCCGAGATAAGCGAGGTCAATAGGGATTCTTTCAGTCGAGCAGTGAAAGTCAGCAAATCGACTCTTGAAGTTTTGCAGAAAAGTGTCGAATTCAGCCGACTCTCCGAAGGGGCGTTCGATATTACAATTGCGCCGCTGGCGGACCTCTGGCGTTCGGCGGCCGAAGTTAATTCCATCCCTACCGGCGCCGAACTGGCTGTTGCGCGTTCAAAAGTGGGCTATGAGAAGTTGTTACTCGATGCGAACGAAATGACAGTCCGGTTTGCTGTTGAAGGTATGAAACTGGATTTGGGGGGCATAGCAAAAGGATACGCGATTGACAGGGCCGTTGAAGCAATGCAGGCCGGCGGTTCCGTCGGCGGTATGGTCGACGTGGGCGGTGACATTCGATGCTTTGGTAAACCGCCACGGGGCAAAAAAACCTGGCGAATCGGACTCGAAAATCCGGCCGAAATTAAGGGAGGCGACGAGATTCTATCTGCCGGTGCGGATAGGCTTTTGCTAATTTTGAAATTGAATAACGCCGCGATTGCTACAAGCGGAGGCTATCGGCGATATGTTTTGATAGAAGGCAAAATGTATAGCCATATTATGGATCGTGACACCGGAACAAGCGCCCAAGGCATGTCAAGCGTGACAATTATTTCTCAAAGTGCAATTAACGCAGACGCCCTGGCCACAGCAGTAAGTGTAATGGGATTTGAAAGAGGGCTTTCCTTAATCGAGCGCACGCCGCAAACCGAGGCGATTTTAATTACTCCATCGCCTGAATACCAACTGATAAAAACCACCGGTGCGGGCAGGTATGTCTCTGATTGATCTTTGACGGGAGAAAAGCATCAAAAAGCCTTAAGTTCGTGAAAATTCCTTTGACAGAGTACCATCTTTTATTGTATATTCGTTTTATAGTTGTTTTTTTTGTCTCCATTATAAAGCTTATTTTTTCTTCGGAGGATGAAGTGGTGAATATAAAGCATTTCTGTATAACGACTTATGAGAACAACAGTAAAATGGGCCGTTTTCAACCCTGGGACTTAATGTGTTTGTTTTTAAGCCGTTCCCCTCCGTAGGAATATATGTTCCGGGGGTAAATGTCTCGTTTTATTGTCACGATTGGTTGTACGAGAACTGAAAGGAGAGTTGCAACATGGGAAGAGAAATAAATTACAATATTGTTTTTTTAACAGGGCTTTTTGTATTCCTTAACGTTTTCGCTGTTGTGTGGGCCCAGCAGCAGGGTGTTGAAAATCCTGTTATTATCGAAGGTAATAATACCATTGATTCCGTTGTCCAGAAGACCTACGATGATACCGAGGGAATAGGAGACGGGCAAAGCGAGATAGTAATCGGGCCTTTGGGCAGGATTGAGCCAATCCTGGAGCAGGAGTCACTGACTCAAGAGGTGCTCAATGTTATTGTTTACCTCTGGGAACCAGGTCTTGAAGATATTGCACGCCAAGCAAAGGCCCCCTTCAAGGCTGAAATAGACTCACTGAGTTCACAATTAAAGCAGATGGATTTAGAGGGCCGTGCTGAAGGGTCGCTGAAGCCGGAACATGAGAAACTCGCTGTGCTGGCACAACAATTTATGAGGACGGAGGACGAATGGGATAAAATTACCAGATTTCGAAACGAGCTTGATAATAAAATGGATGAGAAGCGAAAGGCTGTTGGGGCTGCGTTAAACAAAGCGACCCAGCCGAAACTAAAAGCACTCGAGGCTTTCATTGCTGCAAACGGTGGTGAAGTTACGGCTCAGGTCAGCGTTGTTCCTGCTCTGGGCGCGTTAATCCCGTCAACATTGCTCAAAACGCTTGCCAACCACCCCCTTGTGCTTGCCGTAATGAAAAACCGTCCAACTGAGTACGAGCTTGACATTAGTATTCTGTCAGTGGATTATGACACCTGGTGGGCGGCAGGTTTTGACGGCGGTGCGTTTGATTTTGGGATTGTTGATGATGGCGTACAGGAGGACCATCCGTCATTTTCCGGAATCACTTTTTACTCAAAGCCCGGCAGTTCTGTCCTGGACGACCATGGCACGCATGTCACAGGTATCGTAGCCAGTGGACACGACATATACGTCGGAGGAGCTTACGGACTCGATGCCATTATCTGGGCAAACGCAGGTACGAGTTTTGATCCGGCTGTAGCACAGGCCACTACTATTGATAACATGGAATGGCTGGCTTCAGGTGCAGCACAGTCGCCGGAAGTAGTCAACCATAGTTTAGGTTACGGAGTTGCAGATGACACTGATTACAGCGATAGTGATTCATTCTACGATGCCTACATCAGCTATTACGATATCATGGTCACCAAGTCATG
>JABAHP010002333.1_pt3 | contig 23169 bp, 12 predicted proteins | sample 7062081 | NCBI WGS metagenome assembly JABAHP01 (sample SAMN14534357, study PRJNA622989) | marine sediment metagenome | biome: marine biome [ENVO:00000428]; feature: marine pelagic biome [ENVO:01000023]; material: deep marine sediment [ENVO:00002113] | place: India: Gulf of Kutch | collected...
CCCCACTCCGCTCCATGACTACGTCTCCATATCGCAAGCAAATCAATTTCCGGATAAAGCCCAAACAAAGCCTTCACCTGCTCCTTGTAGAATTCATAGCCTCCCTTCCTGTCAGGACGAGGAAGCCATATCCTCCCATTATGGACGCGGTCACTTTCGGCAATACTCTTAATCATTTCCTGCGGCAGCATCGATTCTATATCAACATCAAGCGCAAAACACACCTGCATCCCGCGCTTCTCTGCGAAAGAAAACACGCTTTTCATAAGCTTTTGTTTTGCTTCGATTCGTTCGTTGTCTCCTACAAGCGCCGCTTCGCTTCCAAATTCCGCTGATTTGAAAATCTCACCGCCCGGCATACGCCTTACATCATTAATATGCTGGTTGCCCCAGTCACGTCCGCGCTTGGTCGTACACACATAACCAACCGGCTTTTCGATACCTTTGAATGAAAATGTGAACATCGGGTTGTTCCCATACGCATGGACCATAATAGTGTTGTAGCCCATCTTCTGAGATTGGCTCACCCACGAAAGCCAGTGTTTCTTGTCCCATCCCGTACAGCCCGAAAGAAAATTGTGCCAGTTAAAAACCACACGGTCTTTAACCAGTGGCCGGTTCCGCAAATCCCAGCCATTGAACGAAAACAGATTCCGGGATTCCGGAAATGTATCCCCCGTAAGATAAAATCCACAGCCCAGCTTCTCCAGCAACTGATAGACTCCATAAACAACAGCCCTCCCTGTCCTGCCTGCAATAACACCGATACGCCTTCCGTTCTTCACGGCATTCTTTATTACAAAACTCTCATCGCCTTTCAATTCACTCTCGGGAACATAATCACACACTTGCGGCAGCGATCCCGGTGTTCCCACGAGTATGCCAAAAGGTGCACCTGAATCTTTTATCCTTACCTTAAATCGCTGATTCGGATAGAGTCTCGAAAGTACCTGTTCAAGTTCGTCACCGGCAATTCTTTCCGGATTGGATGCCTCCCCGCCGATAACGATAGACACGCTCTGAGCCTGACAGAACTGCGAAAAAAGCACAAACATAAATACAAAAAAGGCCGCCGCTCTCCACTTATTACAAATTCTTATGTCATCAAACATATTCATTCTCCGAAATATCTAAATTAGTCTTCTATTTCGAATCATGTCTCATGTCAAGCTGTGTCCGGCAGTCAGATTACTTTTAAAGCCCTCTGTCACTGCAACGGGCCCCATATATCGATTAGAAGGTCATGCAGCTCCGGATCGTGCTCTTTCAATTCCGCCCGAACAAACGGATAAAAGTCATTGCGGTAAAAGTAGGCTTCGGTCCCTTCTGCGAAATACTCTTTATGATCCGTCATGCCGTAATGACGAACTTTCCTGCCGGTGTAAAGAAGCACCTTTTCGTAGATACCCGCCGCCTTCGCCTTCTTGTAAACCTCTATTATGCGCGGATTGTCGAAACTTAGGTACAGGTCGTGATAGGCGTGGGCCAATTCGTGAAGCACGACTGCCGGATGCTTGATCATTTGGTGCCGGGAGAGAAGACTTTTCGCACGCGGAATGTGTACCTTCTTGGCTAAACGCGGATCATGGCCGTGCGATTTTAACCAACCGATATTCGGATGATATTGCATGGCGCCCAGCGTGGGATGGTGATGTTCGATCCAGATTTCCAGTTTCCGCATCTTGGCCAGTTGCTCTTCCGGCAGCAGGATAACAATCCTTTGCAGGTGATTAGCCAGCATCTTTAGAGCACGGGCTCCATGCTCACTATGCTCTCCCTCAAGAAGTTGTGGATCGACGTGGACGGTCCAGCCCTCAATCTGCTGTACAACAGGATCGAACCGGACAGCCTTACTCTTTGTCGTCACCGGCTTGGCATGGGATTTTGACTTCGTCTCCGGTTGCCTGAGTTGTTCATGCTCCGAACAAGCAGGTCCATACGTTGAAAAAGAAATTTTCCAGCTAACTCTTCCTGTTGCCGATGGAATCAATCGAACTATGGCGGTACGGCCTAGTTTCTCTGTTTCCATATCTTCACCATCGACCTCGGCTGTCTTTACACGAAAACCTTCCGGCACATAGAACGTCATCAGGTAGGGATCTTCCTTCACAACAGAACTGCTCCCTGAAAGAGTATTCTTACGGTCATTCCATTTCACCTCCAGCAAGTCAACTCCTCCCTGCGAAATATGCCTGCTGGTTGAAATGATCCAGGGATAGGTCCTCGCCTCGCGAATAGCAAAAACCTGAAGCCCGTTGTTCATATCTTGTGCCGGTGCTGTAAACGAACCTTTGGATTTGCCCAGAAACGTCTGAGTCCAGAACTCGAATACCAGGTACTCCCGGTCCGCCGGGAGGCCCAGGTCCGCGAACTTGACCTCCTGCTCCGGCGTGCCCTTGAAATGATACACATGCTTATCCTTCTCTTTCGCCCCCCACTGGATCCGTGCCAGTACAGACCAGTGGTCGAAGGGCCGGTTAATCTCCTGCAGCCACCACGAAACCGGACGACGCCCGCAGCTGTAGAGCTGTCCGGGCACGGTAAAGAGCACCGGAGCGCTGCGTTTCATGCCCTCGATGTTCCGGTCATCCTGATAGACCTCCAGCTTGTCGCTGACCATGAGCATGCCGCCCGACATGGCGCAAATCGCCGGCCGGATGATGGTTCGAGCCGGTACAGGTGCATCCATGGCGAAGACCGGCATCATGGCATCCGTATCCATGAGCCATTCCCCCAGAACATCACAATGGTCGGGATCGTTCCGCCAAACCACGCCTTCCATGAAGTTATATTGAGCCAGAGTCCGGGGTTGAAATCCGTCGTTACTCAGTCGGGCGCCGTTCACTAATCCGATCACATGTCGGGCGTTTCCTACTGTGTGGCAAGCAAGTATGTAGACATCCGGTCCCAATTCTTCGCGGGCAACAATGTCCCATTTGCGAAGCGACTGCTCCGGAGTGGTGGGATTATTCTCGAAAAACTCGGCGCATTCGGCGTTCTGGTATGCACGAAGCAGGTCACCCGTTCCGTCGATCTTCACGTAGTCCCAGCCCTGCTTGCTCAGCCCGCTGTAGAGTTTTCGGACCATGTTGTCCACGGCCTCCTCGTTCGTGGTGTTGAGCACATGGAATCCGCGGTGGGTTAAGAGCGAGCCGTCAGATTTATGCACGAACCAGTCAGGATGTTCTCTGGCGATGTCGGCGACGTGCGGATCGCTTGGGCGATGGACGCGGTGTACCCAGATGCCCGGTTTCATCCCGGCATCGCGGATGGCCTTGATGGAATACTTCCAGCCGCCGGGAAATTTCCTCTTGTCCCAGTTCAACCAGTTCTCCGGACAACTCCCGTTGCCCTGCTGGTAGGTGTCGTCAAACTGCATGTAGTCGTATCCGAAGTCGGGAAGATGCTTTTCGACGAACAGTTCCAGCATCGCGTCTAGCGTCTCCTGCGTAAAGCCACCACGGTACGCCCACCAGGTGCAATATCCTGTGAGCGATCCCTCCCAGACCTTGTATGTCCAGGGTTCAAAGTAGGGCAAATTCTTGTGCCTTTGATAGAAACGAGGACGGAAGATGAGTTCGATGCCCTCTCCTTTGCTTTCGAAGGTGAAGGTACGCCTCCGGTCCTCATCGGTCTTAGGTTGGATCCGAGTTCTGCCATCACCAGAACCAATCAGGACCCAGTCCCAGCGGCGGTCATAAACCGCATTGTTACGTAAGTTGCGACTTAAGCCCACGCTGTTGCGAACATAGGGGAAGCACTTCTGCGCTTCGGAAAACGTCTCGGCCCCGAACGCCTCTTCGCTGCCGGTGACCGTACCGCGCAGGATCAACTTCACGCCCTCTCGCGGCTTGGCCGCCACAAACTTCAGCCGCTGCTCCACTTTCTCGCCGGAAGTAATTGTCGGCTCCAGGTTTACGACAATACCCTCAATCACATCCCCATCGGCCTTTTCCGCTCGAACTGTGGCATCGAGAATCAACATCCCGTGATATCGCAGAGACAACCTCCCCTTCTCTTCACTCCATTCCACCTTTGCCGGAGCATTCGCAGGTGGTTCAGCCTCAAGTTCCGTAACCGCAAGACATATTCCGGCAGTTAAAATCACAATAACGACAGTAACCAAACACCTTCTCATGAACATACACACCTTCTCTCTTTCCATATCCGAAATTTACCCTATGTCACTACCAAGACATGCAGGCTAATCCAATGATACCGGGCCTTATTCCCGGCCCTTACCACACGAACAGAATTCCAAGCCCCTTTATAATACCAGAATCTCCTTAAAACTCCAGTTATTCTCACTCATTGTCATCCCACGACTTTCTTAATTATCGACTCTAAATTCCCATAACAAACATTCATAAATTATCATTAACCATTTATGTGGCGTGCTGAGTTACTCGGAAAGTTATTGAAATCGCGATGTAGTTTTGCTATTATATGGCGTACATTTTAAAGGAGTGTCTCAGGAAAAGTGAAAAAATGTGTAGAAATGCCGTTTATGAAGTTAAAGGTGAAATCTCGGATATAATGTCTTTACAGCATACTGTATTCAGGAAGGAAAAGTCATGGAAACAAAACGAATCGCTCTTATAGCTGTGCTGCTGCTCGTCGCATTCATCCGCACTCCATTTTCGCAAGCCGCCGATATTGGCGCCGGTGCCCATTGGCCCGAACATCACGGTCCCGGCAGGACGAACATATCTCCGGATAAGGGCCTCTTGAAAAAATGGCCTGAAGGCGGGCCCAGAAAGCTCTGGACATTTTCGCAATGCGGCAAAGGGTTTTCGGGAGTGACGATTGCCGATGGAATGATTTTCACGGCAGGAGACTTTGACCGCCGGGAGATAATAATTGCTCTCGGTATGGACGGAAAGCTGCTCTGGAAGCAACCCAACGGCGATTCATGGCGACGGGCGAGTCCGGGCTCACGCGCAACACCCACCTACAGCGAAGGCGCCGTATATCACATGAATCCCACCGGCAGATTAGCCGCATACAAGGCAAAATCGGGCGAACCCGTTTGGGTCGTGGACCTCAAAGAAAAATTCGATGCAAAGTACGGCATCTGGGCCCTGGCAGAGAATGTAATTATCGAGGGTGAAAAAGTCCTGTGCATGCCAGGCGGCCCGAAAGGCCGCGTCGTCGCCCTGGATAAACGGACTGGAAAAACCCTCTGGACCAATAAGGAAATCGAGCACTCGGCCGCTTATTGCTCTGGCCTTGTCGTCAACCACGCCGGCCTTCGCCAGTTGATCACACTAACGCAAAGATCAGTCGTCGGCGTTGACGTTAAGACCGGAAAACTCCTTTGGTCGGCGCCTTTTGTGCCCCGCTCCCCCCAGAATTCCCTCACCCCCGTTTTTAATGACGGTTATGTGTACATCGCATGTGGCCACTCCTCAGGCGGAAGACTCATAAAACCGGATCTATCTACCTGTTCGGCCGAGACTGTTTGGCATCGTGAAGACCTCGACGACTGCCACAGCGGAGCCCTGCTTGTGGACGGCAGGCTCTACGGCAGTGCATGTCGCCAGGGAGGCAGACAGTTTTACTGCGTCGACTTCCTCACGGGCAAAAATATCAAGATCGATAAAACTATGGGCAAGGTGGGCATTACCGTCGCCGATGGAATGATATATGCCCTGAACTTCCAGGGCACGATGTCCCTGCTGGCTATTACTCCTGAAGGCTTCGAACTGGTCAGCCGATTCGAACTCAAAAGAAAGCCGGTAAACTCTTACCTCGCGCATCCCGTCGTCTGTGGAGGAAGACTATACATCCGATGCGACAATGACCTACATGCCTTCGACGTCCGCGCGAATTGAAACTGATTACATAAAAGTTCTATATTCTCTACTATTCTTTATCCGGCAGACAACTCTCTCTATTTAGTGTACTCATTGGGCTTACTGAATCGCCCCACAAAACCACCGCCGCCTTTGAGTTGGGTGGAAATGGTCTGTCCTTTCTGCACAGAACGGCCCGCTTCAATTCGTACCGATGAGGAAGGCCCCTGTGCGTCATGGTAGAGAGTGGCCGTGTACTCACCTTCACCCAGAAATGAAAGTGGGATAGAGTATTTCCTTTCCTTATCTTTACAGTTTAACACGGCCACGTACCAGTCCTTTCCTGAACGTCTGGCAAAAGCAACAAATGCGCCGATCTCAGAATCCTTTAGCACGCGGCTCTCATCCCAGACGGCAGGCATGGTTCGAATCAAAGGAAGAAAGGGGCTTTCAAGATATGCCTCCGGGTGGTCGGGCCAACAAATGAAAGATGATTGAAAAACTATCGCAGTAGCCAGTTGAAACACCGCTGTAGTATTCTTGAGGTACTTGGGACGAACATAGGTGGGCAGAAAATCACCATGTCCTGCTATCATTCGCGTAAACGGCAGGACGGCGTAGTGATGCAGGGGTAACTTATCCCACAATACATACTCCTGTTCTCGAATCCCTTCGCGTGTAATCTCGTGCGGCCAGGTACGCGCTTCGCCCGTCGGTTTATTGGCCCCATGGAAATTGACCATCAGTTGATACCTGGCGGTCATCCGCAGAATATCCTCATAAGCGTCCACAATTTTTTTGCTTTCCGAATTAAAGAAATCAATTTTTACACCCTTTACACCTGCCGCCTTGCATCTTCGTAAAAATTCTTCGCGTTTAGCGCGATTGGTGAGGCCGGGGCCGTCATTTCGTCCCTCAGGATATGCATGCCATACAAAGATACCCACATTGCGCTCCGCTGCATACCGGCACAACTCTTCCAGCCGGGCCCACAAATCACCACCGTCTTTGAGCCATCCCCATCGCTCGGAGCGCCATCCGCCATCAACTAATAGATACTCGCAGTTCATTTTCGCGCACATATCCACGAACCATTTTTGACGATACCACTGCGCCCCATCGTTACCGAACACTGCCCATGTGATAAGCCCCTTACCCGGCTGGATCCAATCGGTATGAATACCATCAGGAAATAGGTTGGCGTCCGGCGGTTCACACAGGTTGGGAATCAGGTCAGAATTGACAAGATCATGGAGATTTTCGGTTATTATAGTAACACGCCAGGGTGATACAATCGGACCATCCAAAATGAATCCTTTAGGATCATCTTCAAAAGTTACTTCAAATATGCGAGTACCTGTGGGTTTCAAAGTCATACCGCTGTAGTTGTATAAGCCGGCTTCACTCAAAAGGGCATACCCCCCCTGCGGCAATTCCACCGTGACCGGACAACCAAGAAAGACACTGCGCCGGCCTTTACGTTCCTGCCTTTCTTGAGGGATTTTTTCAGGTTCGCTTCGATTGTACACTCCCTCATAGCTGGACGTGTTCGTTTGATACCACACGGAAGAACCTTTCGGTAATTGCCAACAGGTAGTCTCACGATTGATACGCCGCTTGCCGGTGCCGGGAATCCGATAACGACAGGCCACTCCGTCATCAAAGACTCGAACCTCCAGAATCCAGGTCAAATCGCTTCCCTTATGGACAATCGGTAAATCAAACGCATTGCAGTGATTTACAGCCTCGTTCTTCCCACCGCGCCAGGGATAACGCATCAGGATTTCCTTGTGTGCAGGAGTTCCGATTTTAACCTTCAATCCCAAAGTATGGCCATCCACCGTAATACCAAGCTCAGAGGTTTCGATCACCGCCTTTCCCTTATGGGTCACCCGATAAGTCAACTGCCCCTGCGCTTCGGTTGAGACAAACACCTTGACCCGGCCGTCGGGACTTACCAGACTAATCTCATCCGCGGCAATACTCACAGTAGATACCGACATCATGAGTAAAAAAAAGCTTACGCTCGATAAGAAAATCAGGTTTAGTTGTCGTTTTTTCATATCAACAATCCTCCATATTATTGTTTATAAATCTTCTCTATCTGCAGGGCTTGAACCGCATAGTCCGCAAATGAAGAGCATCGTATCCCATTTATCTACCTCTCTGTTTTTTGCATGTCCGCGTCCGCAAATGAAGATTCCGGCAGTTCGTCCAACGGCAGCACCACGACGTTATCGAACCAAGCTTCAACGCGGTGCGCCCGAACACCAACGGCCCCGGAGAGAATCGGATTCTTCCTGTCCGTGAAATCGATCCGAAGGCCACGGTCAGGATCGGACGATGGGTGCATGCGGTTGAACCAAACGCGAATCCGGGGACCCTCTACTGCTATGCGGATCAGGTGCCACACCTCCGGCACCACCTTGCAGTCAAGCTTGCCAAGGTCGAACTCGGCCAGCGGCTGCCAGTTGTTGTTCATTTTGCCGAGGTAAAGCTTGCGAGTGTCGAGGCCGACGTAGTAACCCCGCATTTGGTCATAACCGGGCCCTGCCCTGTTGACGCGAAATATTAGACCGGCGTTACCCCTTGTCTCTGATTTGAGCATCACCCGGCCTTCAAGGACATAGTCGGTCCACTTCGCATCGCCGGCGACCATCTTCATAACCGGCTCCAACGCAAGATACCCGCTCTCACCCTGGCCGCCCCCGCCGTAAACCGTCCAGCCGGAACGACTCGGAGGTGGTGGAGCGTCCTGGAAGTCATCGAAGAACATGGCCCGCGGCCGGCCGGTCACGTAGCGTCGGATTGCTTCGGCCTCGGCCAGCGAGACGGGCGTTGCGTCCGGCCACATCAGGCCGCACCAGGGAATGGTTGGCTCGGGTGAGTCCGGTTTGGTACCCCAGTACCACCGACAGTTGGAATTGCCCACCATCAATTCCCAGCACAGATAGACACCGGGCGTGGATTTACCCGATGCACGACGACGTTGCAGCCATTTTATCACCTCGCAAGGCTCGCCATTACTCGGTCTCGGTGCGTACCAGCGCGCACCCGCTTCCGTAAATACCGTTCCCTTCTTTACGTTTGCGACGGCCAGCTTGTCCCAGGCGGATGGATTCCACCTGTAGATGTGAGCATCAACTATGTCCGTAACGTCGGTGTCGGTCCAGCCCTTGTTATGATAGCAATTTAGCACCGGCTGTATTGGTTTTACCTCTTTGGCCCAATGGTAGCCTGCCACGCTCAGTCGTCTGCTGTATTGCGCCCCGGGTGCCGGCTCGTTGAAGATTTCCCACCAGAGGACCCGTTTGTCCTTTCGGTGAGCACGAATCACCTCCTGCACGTACGGCTTGAACTTCTCTAAATCCTCCGGATCACGCTGCCGCTTCTGTGGACACCACGCCCATCGGCCATTGTGAAATCCCTTTACAGGTGTTGTTGGTCTATCAAGGAAAATACCGTCTTCCCGGTGGCAATCGTCAAAGAATACGAAGCCCGGCCTGATCCCGTGTTTTTCACAAATCGTCAGGAACTTCTCCAAATAGGCAAAGAAAACATCCTTTTCCTCGTCGAAGTTTATATTATGCAGATATACTCGAAGCGTCTTTATGCCGAAGTATTTATGTGCGGCCGCCAATTCCCTCTCTACGACTTCAGCACGAAAATCATGCCAGAACTGGACCTGGTTGACTGCATAGGCCGGAGTGTAGTTGGCGCCGACCAGCCCATCCGTCGGTGGTTTTGGCCTGGCGTTGTACACTTCATACGCCCCAGTGGCTTGCCAGCCAACGGCCCCAAACAATGCAGTAACCGCGCACAGATCCAGAGCCAACACCGTCCATGTTGTCAGGATTAAGATCGACTGTTTCATTTCGATCCTTTCATCGCTCGTTTTTTTCACAACCGTTCACGGACATTTACTACCGACCCGTCCATTGTCGAGACAAAGACCCCCTCCTCCGTCAGGGCCATACCGTCCAGAACCGGAGGAGCGGGAAGCGAGCATGAGGCTGTTGTTGAGCCGTCTTCGCGTGAAGCGATCCAGAAGGTGCCCGGGCCGTGCTTTTCGGCGCTTTCTGTCGGCGACTTCCCACCAGCGACCAGCAGGGCATCGCGGGTCAGCACGATCGACCTGGCGACGAAGGGTAGTTGCGCGGTCCACTTTATCCGGCGTTTTCTGTCCTCATGTTTCGTGGACGGGGGCGCTGGCGCCAAGACCTCTGCGAAAAGCTTGTAGCCGGTCGTCATGTCCGGGCGGACGTGTCCGTCACCGGCACGGTAGCCCATTCGACCGTATCCGTAGATCATGCTCCCACCGTCAAAGACCAGCAACCGTCCGGCAGGCGAGCGGTTGCCAACCAGTGGCCAGTACGTGTAACCACCTCCTATCTCTGTACCATAGACCCAGTAGGTCCGGTGCCACCACGTGTCATCCAGGAATCCGCGCGGAGCAAACAAGTGCGGCACATCTTTGACCGGGACAAAGTTCTTGTCAATCCCCAGACCGCGCATCCAGACCGCGTCATTCTGGATGGAGAGAATATCCGGCAGTATCCTCTGCCTGATTTTGACATCACCCCTGTCCATGCTCACGTTCGTTCTATTAATCACTTTGCCGGTCTTCAACTCCAGTGCATACAAGTGGATTCCCCCGTCGATTCGGGAGGACCTGCCGGCCGCGAAGTATACCGCCGCCACACCATCCGCGAGTTTGTCGTCGACCAGCACCGATCCGTGCACCGGCCATACCGATTCAAGCTGCTCGTAAGCAAAGATGCGCTGGTCCCGCTGCGCAGCGCGGAAGCGCCAGACCACCTCCCCGTCGGAAGCCCGCAGGCAGTAGACGAAGCCGTTTCGCGTCCCGAATAAACACAAGCCGTTAAACAGGGTAGGCGGGGAATCGATCCTGCCATCGGCGATGAACGTCCACGCCTGTTTGCCGTCCACTGCCAACAGGGCACGCAGGGTATGGCGGTCCCTCTCGGCCACAACGACGAAACCACCGGCCGCGACCGGAGCAGTGATGGGCGCTGAGAGCATTCTCATCCATCTGACCTTGGGTGCGACTGGCGCCGGCAAATCCTGGTACCCGCTTCGCCGCACGTCTCGGCGGTAAGTCGGCCATGCGGTCTTCGCGGAGCAAGACTTCAGATTCGTAATTTCATCGTATACCGGGCCCTTCTCCAGTTGCACCGAGCCTTTTCCCTCACTGGACTGCGGAGAAAGGGCATTTAATCCGATGAGTAGCTCCTCGGGCTGGCATGCACAGGAATGCTGAGGCGAGTATATAAGGCCGTTTGCCGGCATGATGCCATACTGGCAAGTTCCTCGAATCCATGAGCAATTTCTGTAGGTCCCTTTCCCGGGATCGATGAACTGGACGCCGCCGCGGCCCACCATAATCCATCTAACAGTCGCCTTGTTCCGGTAGCAACGATGGTGTCCCCACGCTTTTTGGGCCGGTAACGTGGCGGTGACCCTGCCGGTTTTCAGATCGCGTCCTTGCGTAAAACCGGAGTCGTCGCCATGGCGCAGGTTGCCAACCCACACCACGCCGTTAATCACGAAAATATCCAGTGGAACATTGTAATTCTCTGAGCAGGGCGCACGCCATAGCTCACTGCCATTATCAAGAGAGAATGCAACCATCTCGCCCTGCTGCTTCTTCTGTGAGTCGCCGCTGGACATAATCCATTTGCTGCCCCGGGCCGGCGGGGAATTGTCCGCATTGTCGCTTGCATTGCGGTCTACAGTCAGTACAACACCATCGTGGATGACCAGCGTGGGCGTCGACCAGGAGAACCGGCTCGTCGCAACAGGACGCTCACCGCGCCAAACTTCGTTTCCTCCGACAGCATCCAGGCAAACCACGTGTGAAACACTCTGAAAACAGATTTTTCCATCATCGACAGCCATAGTAGTTGGTGCGATCTCGCCCGGCGCCTTGAATTGCCGCTTCCATAGCAGCTCGTCGGTAGCAGTATTTATCGCGACTATCCGCTGGGTTCCGTACATACCGAACGTTTTGCGCGGAAAGCGATACCAGATATCCAGAGTTGGCCAGGTCTGTTCGATCCACTTTTTCCTCTCTTCATGTTGAGCCGCCGTCATATCGTCAGCGAGAACATAAAGCACCCCGCCTGTCAGAAGCAGTTCACGCGCGCCGCCGGTTCCGGCAAGTGTCATGATCTTCTCTCCGGTTGAGGCATCCAAAACCGTAACAGGTTCTCCGTAACCGAGGCAAACGTATACCCGCTCACTCTCTGCCACCATACGTCGTCCGATCTCCGGTGGCCCGCTGCGAAATCCCCTAAGGTGGGATTCCCAGTTTATTATGGGCCGCTTCCATAGCAGTACTCCGCTAAATGCATCCCTTGCCACCAGATTCCACTGTGACGGCAGGTAGACAGAACTGATGGGGCCCTCGTCAATGATGTAAAAGATCCGGCCGCCGGCCGTGACCATCGCGCTCATACTGGCCAAATTCTCGTGGCTCCTGGCATACGAAGGACCACACGTCCAGCGCAAACCCTGCGGCGGACCGACCACTGTGTCCTTCGATACGGCGTTGTTGGAGGCGTCATAGAGGTAGTGGCTCCACTCGTCCAGTTCCCTAAGCCATTCTTTCCGCATGATCTCAACTTTCGACTTTCGAACGTCCACAACTGCACCCCCCGGCGCCAGCACTCTGTTCATCTCCTCGGCTGGAATCTGTGTATAACCGGTCACAACAATCATATTGACAAGGCTGTCCACGTAGGGAAGCTTTTCTTCCCAAAGACGGGAGACGGTGACTTGGCCGTACAGATCCTTTTGCAGGAGGTGTTTTCGTGCGGCAGCAATCTTTACCTGATCGCCGTCAAGACCGTGGACCAGATAGGGACCGGCCCTAAGAAGATCCGCCAACAGTGCCGGTGCATCGCATCCGATCACCACGACCAGCCCCCCCTTTATACCTGACTCTCCAACGATTGCCTTTGCTGAATTCGCCGCCGCTCCAGGAGACCCCGAGTCGACCCGACCGCCGGCCACAGCACTACACTGCCCCAGGGCCAATAGCATAAACACCGTTAGAAATACGGCCAACTGCTTACTCATTCCGCATAATCCCTTCCGGCTCTCTGGTCGTATGCCACTTTAGTCCTTTCGTAATCCTCAGCAATGCAGTAGAGATGGGTGAGTGACCGTAGAATGATGTTGTCCCCTGCAATCGCGGGGGAGGCGATAAAGCTTGCCTCGAATCTGTTCTCGGCGAGCAATCTAAATTTTCGTTCCGCAGCAATGACCGACACTATTCCTTTCTTGCCACAAAAGTATATCTTGCCGTCGGCATACAAGGGAGAAGCCCAGTGATAGCCTCCGGCACGGAGTCGCTCTTTCCAAAGCTCGCGTCCGGTCCCGGCTTCCAAACAGGATGCGAAACCCTGGTCACTGACCATATACAACAGATCACCCACAATCAGAGGCGATGGAATTGAGGGCGCGCTCCTTTTAGCGCTCCAAACAACGTGCGTTTCGGTGACGTCGCCGGTTCCTGAGGGTCTAACGGCCAGCAGGTGTTTGGAAAAGCCGGTAGTAAAATAGACAAGACCGTGCTCGAAAATCGGACGGCATGCCGCGTTCCAGCCCCAGCCTGGATGACGAACTCGCCAGAGTTCTTCGCCGTCAGTTGGGTCGTAGGAGAAGGTGACCTCAGCCGCAGGGCTAATGAGCTGCTGCCGCCCCTGAAACTCGATGATTGTCGGCGTTGCGTAAGCCTTCCTGTTGTCACCGGGTTTTTCCTCTTTGGTGGCTTCAATTTCCCCGTCAGAGAGGCCCTCCGCCTTAAGAACGGCACCTAAATCTGAATCAACCTCTCGATTCTTTTGCCACAGGGTACGGCCGGTTTTCTTCTCGAGTGCTGCTATAAACTGAACATCGACTCCATCGAAATGGAGGAAAAGTGAATCGCCATCGATGATCGGTGAAGATGCCGGGCGCACCCGGTGATCGCAGTTAAAGTCCCGGCGCCCCCAGATTTTCTTCCCTGTTTTCGTATCCAGACAGGCGGTGCCGTAGGTCCCAAAGTGAACATAGATGCGTTCATCCTCGACAATCGGAGTAGGCGTTGCATGAGTGTTGAGTCCCCCATATGCCTTCTGAGGATTCGCCACATCGAATACCTTAATATCGTGCACTATGTCTCCGCTTTCGAGGTCAACACAGATAGCGAACAGTTCCGATCCATCTTCACGGCCGGTCGTAAGCCAAATCTGGTTGCCCCAGACAACCGGAGAGGACCACCCCTCGTCGTGAATCGGCGTTTTCCAACGCACATTTTTCGTTTCACTAAACTCGATCGGAAGATTCCTCGCGACGCTCTTACCGTCTCCATTTGGTCCACGAAACTGGTTCCAGTAGTCTTTCTCTTTCACCTGGACTTTTTTCGTACCGGATGTCTTTGTGGTGGCATCCTTGGCTAATGCGACGCCAGGAGGAAGTACGAGCAACGCGCAAAGCAGGACACATGCCAGCAACAATTGTAAGTTTAATCGGTTTTTTTTACTCGATATCACTATTTTGAATCTCTTTTATAAAGACGTTGCGATACTCGATGGGGCAGGGATTTTCTTTTCCGAGATTATCACCGTGCACAACGATATGCTTCTGTAGCCTGATAGGTGCCGGCTTCATGTTTATCATCCAGTCGTGGTACTCGAAGTTATCATAAAGAACCTCACCGTCATACTCGGCTGAGAAGGTCCGGCCTTTCATGGTCAGCTTGACCGTATGCCAGATGCCGACTTCCGGGTCAATATGTCTGACATGAGGTTTCTCTTGTTCCTTAAGTCCCATCTTCTTGGCAGTCTCTTTCGGCAGAAAATAGTAACTTTCAAGATGTCCCATTCCGCCCCTGGATCTCACGTTAAACTGCTCCATATCTCCAAAGCCCGGAATTTCCGGAATCAGTCTGCGAAAGTTGATGCCGCTGTCCGAAATCGTCGGCATCCTGAAATCGAGCATCAGTACGAAATCCCGGTAATGCTTCTTTGTTGCCAGGCACGCGCCCCATTGCTTGAGAAGACCCGGAGACTTGAGTACGCCATTCTCAATGGACCAGTATTCTTTGACTAAGGGCGGCGTATGCCAGCCGGTGAAGTCCTTACCGTTAAACAGGACTGTGAATCCTTCCGGTGGTATAGGTACGTGCTCGGTGCCGGCCTCGTAGGGCCGTATACGAACGTTGCGAACAGCTACAGGGCCGTAATCGCCCTGGATAATGATGGGGCCCTGTGGATACTGTTTGCGGTCCCAGTTCGTACCGCAGGCGTACGGCACTTCCACATCTTCCTGGATCACCACACCGTTATGCACAACCTTAACAAACCGGGCATGGGCCGTCTTCTTACCGGCCTTGTCGAATCTCGGCGACTGAAAAATGATGTCCAGCGTCTGCCATTGGCCTGGTGGTTTGGCGGCATTGATCCGGGGTGGAGAACCCTTATCGATATGGTGGTATTTTGGCTTGGCCTCAGCCCTCGGATATACCCCTCCGCAATGTCCAGCTGACGGCTTCTTTATGCCGTAGCTGTCGAGTATCTGGATTTCATAGTTGCCGTGAAATATCACGCCGGAATTAGAGCCCTTGGCGACCATGAATTCCACGTGGACTTCGACGTCACGGTAATCACGCCGTTTAGTGACGAGACTGGGGCACTTGCCTTCTTTGCCGTTTATCAGGACGCCGGTGCCCGGTTTGCCGGCAAGGCGCCTGTTGTTGTCCGGATTGAGCACAGCGTCGCCGGCCATATCCCATTTGTCGCTATTATACCAGGCATCATACCAGTCATTTGCTTTGGCGGCAGTGCTCAAAGCCGACATTAATATAATCGTAAAAATAATCCTTCTCATGTTCACTCCTTTTGCGCTGAAATCCAAACCTGAATTCCGATCCCTGTTCCTCCGTTCGAAAATCTTACCAATAGCTATATTTCCCACCCCTTTCGGTATGTATCACGTCTGATGAATCGTTCCGCTTCCGGTTTGTTGGTAATCTTGAGGTTTTCCGCGTCCCAGTGAAGCTTTTCGCCTGCACGATATGCGACGATTCCAAGCAGGACCGTCTCTGTGAGCGGACCTGAATAGTTGAAATTAGTACCGGGCCGGAGTGGATCGTTGGTCTTGCATGCCTCTACCCAATCGTACACATGGGAAGGCTTACGCGGCATCTTAGGCCGTCTTACGCCTTCATATTTGTCTTCCGGGAATAGCTTGAAACGCCCGTAGTCGGCTATCAGCATACCTTTGGAACCAACGAAGAGTGTCCCTTCGGGCCAGTCCGGCATATTGTGCTCTTTCTGCAGCGGCGGGCGCTTACCGGCGTTGCCATCATACCATGTCAGATGCACCGGTGGCAGGTCGACCCTGGCTCCGAAGGTCCATTTGCTTATCAGCCAGCCCGGTGCGCTTTCCTCATGGGCGGATTTAGCGCTATGGGCTTCAACTGTGAGCGGGTGTTTTAGATCAAGCGCCATAAACGGAAGATCTATCATGTGGCAGCCCATATCGCCAAGTCGGCCGTTGCCGAAGTCCCACCAATTTCTCCAGCCGTCCGGGTGGTAGGTGGGGTGGTAAGGGCGAACGGGAGCCGGGCCCAGCCAAAGGTCCCACTTCAGATGCCCCGGTACGGGCGGATTATGCTTCGGTCGGTCGCCGGGTGGCCATGCCTGATCGCACCAGCAGTGGACTTCCCTGACCTGGCCTATGACCCCGTCCTTAATCATCTTTGAAACACTGCGATAGTTGTAGCCGGTGTGAGCTGCATTTCCCATCTGAGTAACCACTCCCGTTTCTTTTGCTACTCTGGTTGCCAGTCGGATTTCAGTTATGTTCTGGCCAAGAGGCTTCTCGCAGTAGACATGCTTGCCCATTTTCATGGCCATCACGCTGGCGGGGATGTGTACGTGGTCGGGCGTGCTGACCACAACCGCATCGATGTTACCGGCTTCCTTATCGAGCATCCTGCGGTAATCGCTGTATTTCTTTGCCTTGGAAAACATCTTAAAAGCCTCGCCCGCGTGTTTCGTGTCAACGTCGCAAATAGCGACAACGTTCTCGCTCATGACGTTCCTGACGTTATCGAATCCTTTGCCGCCGACACCGATACAGACAATATCGAGTTTTTCACTCGGCGGCGTGTTGCCGGGGCCGCCCAGCACGTGGCTCGGAACAATCGAAAATGCGGCCGCCACTCCGGCAGCACCAATGAACCGGCGTCTTGTAATTACTGATTTGCAGCTTGATTTGTTGTTTTGCATATTCGAATCCTATTAGTGTAAGTGTTCTCGATGGAATCCCCTTTATTTACTCATCATTTCTCTCCGATTCGTTCAATGCAGGAACCTCAACTGAGTTCAATAGAGAGGCGTTAGCTTGATGTTCCTGAACACGATGGGGACGCCTTCGCTTTGGAAACCGATGTAACCCTTGCGAACGCCTACACCGGTCGCCTTGTTCTGAAGTTGGCCGTTGATGGTCACCTCTATACTATCGCCTTTGCAGATGATCTCGTACTTGTTCCAGCCGCCGGTTTCTTTCTCGTTGGAGTCATTCATACGCGGCGTATAGCTGATGGGCCCGCCCTTTTTAACCTTGTTTTCATTGAAATCGCAGCCCATTCCAATCAAATCGCCGGCGCGATTGTGCATGAGTTGTGCTTCCATGCACAGGGGCCAGATTTTTTCCTGCCCTCCCATTCTCAGCAGGACACCGCTGTTGCCGGGCTTTTCAGCCCATCGCCATTCAAAGACAAGTTTGTAATCACTATACTCCTGCCTCGTACGCAAAAAGCTAACGGGATTTCCCGAACAACGAAGTTCGCCGTCCCGGACCTTCCATACACTCATCGGATCGACATCTGCATCCGTATCCTTTAGATACACATACCCGTCTTTGAGGTCCTTCTTGTTAAACAGGTTAATCGCATCGCCTTCCTGCAATTCTGCCGTAGCGATTGTTTCCTGCTTTTTGTAATCACCCACAATTTTCGCCACACCGATCGGGAAGCATTTTTTCAGCACAGATTTTAGGCTGCTCGGCAGTTCCTCTCCTTCCATCAACGTCGCCTCGGGATCGCCAACGCCAAGTGCTTTCGCCGTTTCACTTTCTTCTTCATACGTGGTGAGCAACACTTCACCATAAAGAAACTTGTCGACCAGGGCACGTCCGTTCAAAATATATAACATAGGAGTGCCGCCATCTTCGTTCACCATAAACACAATCACGATTTTTCTGGTGAAGAAACCGGGGAAATCATATTGCTTTGGTTCGGTAGAGAAAACATGCTTTATTCTGGCCATCCCGTTTTCACTGCTTGTCTGTCCCTTAACCACCCCCTGCTCGTCAACTGATAGTTCGAATTGAAATTCCAGTTCTTCAACTCCCCCCTCGCTGATGAATGAACCGGTACCTTTCCCTACCCACGTAAAAGGTGGTTCCACGTCCTGAGCTATGCAGGGCATCGCCGTCATCACGGCTGCAACACATGCCAGAACAAGTTTTTTTGTCAAGCGTTTCATAATTTTCCTCCAAAATTTGAATGAATGTTGATTAGGTATTTCACATTTAAATTTCAATTATACATATTCCTGCTTTTTAAGCAACTAACAGTTGGATATCCATAATAAATCCATCGGAGGGCATCTGCCTGCGGGCATCTTACTCTTACCGACCGATTAATCAACTCTCATCTTCTTGATTGCTTCGCTGTCGTACGCTTTTGCGCAAAACTCCGTAAGCAGCGCCCGATCGTCCAGGGTGTACGTTGCATCATCAGAGAGTATCTTGATGTTAGCGTCGACTTCTTCCTTCAGACGCATGCCGATTGTTAGCAGATGGATCCGCTCATCCTGCACCACCCAGCGGATGGCGGCCGAGGGCAATTGCTTAAGGCGTTTGGCGTCGAATCCCGGCACAACGTATCCGGCCCATGCGCCGAGAATCCCTGCCCCGATGACCTTCATGGCAACGATACCCATACCGCGTTCATGGGCCTTGGCCATGCATGCGTTACGCAGTTCGGTCATTCTGGCGGTCCATATCTGATTATGCCCTCTGGGAATGTATCCGTAAGACAACATACACAGGTCGAAATCCCCGGACTCAATCAAACCCAGGGCTTTATCAAAATAAGAGTGCGCCGAGAAACCGACAAACCTAACGGCACCTTCGTCCCGGAGTTTGACCAGTTCCCCATGAACCTTCATGGCTTTGCTGACGGTCATTTGTTCCAGTCCCGGCGTGCCGTGGATCAGAACCGCGTCCAGATAATCCGTTTTCAATTCCCCGAGGACTTTTTCAAACGCTTTCCTTGTCTTGTTAGCTTTGGTCACTTCAACCTTCGAAGTCAGGAAAACTTTATCGCGTACGTCCCTGAGTGCCTCGCCGAGCAGGGCCTGGCTTTCCATGTAGTTGCCGGCCGTGTCGAAATACCGCACACCTTGCTCATAGGCGTAGCGAATCAGCTTCACACGATCCTCAAGCGAAAGAGGACTGCCCCAAAATTTGACAAGCCCGGCGCCCCCGTAACCGAGAATCGGAAGTTTCACTCCGGTATTGCCTAGCAAGCGCGTTGGAATTCCATCACCGGTATCGATCTTCTTTTCATTCGGTACTGCCCCGAATGCAACGCCACTGGAAACCACACCGGCTATAGCCATCTGCGCAGCCGTTTTGAGAAACTCGCGGCGTCCCGGATTATCTTTCATTCCACTGGCTCCTTCCTGACAGGTACACCAATTTTAACAAGTTTGCACTATTTTAGCCAGAAATTATATAAGGATCTATTGCACCGCTTCTATCGGGTCCATATAAGCAGCTCGAATGGCCTCCACAGACCCTTATCAACCGGGATTTCACATGTACACTTCATATATAAACTCTCCCACAAACTCGAAGGACCTTAATATCAAAATCCCGCTAAGATTTCATCAATTCTCCAACAGCACATTTAATCAAAAATCAATCCCCCCTGCCGATTGGAAACTAAAATATAGTCAATCACTTGTGCCGCCGGGACTACATTAAGTCTTCTTTTTTATCGCTTTCTGCATAAGATCAAACACCCAATCCTCGAAGAATAGAGGGTAAAGATGTAGTTTCTCAGTTGCCAACCTGATGCCTTCTTTGGATAACCAGGCTTTCAATTGATCTTTATGGTGTGGAAATTGCTCTGCAATTCTCTTCTTGTATAGGCTTCTCAGTTTTTCCAATCTCTTTTTCTTAATTGTCTCTGGTTTGTCAATGGCTCTGAAGGAACGTCGTATTTTGTCCACGCTTACATCCTGATCCTCCTTGAAATATGGAATAAACCTTCTCGGGATCTTTTCCGGCAGGACAAATTCTTCATGCATCTTTTGCAGTTTGGTCTCATTGGGCTCATAATGAAGGAACGGGTCATAAAAGAACACCGCCGGATGATAATCCACCCTGTGAGCGGAAAGATGGGAAACAAAAACATCCAAAGACTTCCCTGCCTGAAATAAGCTCACAGGCCCGTCTCCAATTAATATGGTAAAGCATAGCTTGTTAAAGTCCCTTCGATTATACCCGACTATTTTATTATAGATCCTTTGAAGCTTAAACCGTGTAACTCTCCGAACATCCATAATCAACAACCTGGAGGAGACCGTGTCCTGTGCCATTTCTTCCATTTCTATTAAGATTTCTCTGGTTTTGCTTTTTTGCGGCTTTATCAACTGAAAAGTTTTCATCTCTGGATGGTGATGTATCCGTTCATAAACATCAGTGGCTAAAGCGCTGTCCAGAGTGAGAATATGGATCTTATTTTCTCTTCTCGGGTGACTTAATATATCATGCTTCGTATCTTTGATATGGTAAATAGGATCCAACTTTCTTCTGCCTTTCCATATTTTACATTTGCGTTAAAGCATAACTTACCACGTATTCATTCAACTTCTCTACTTGTGAGTTTTAGCCTAAATCCCCTGAGTCATCTTGTTTGAACACAGGCAAGTTGGCAACCGGAATAGATTCTTCAGATGTGTCCTAAAATGAAAACTAACCTATTAGCTGTACCTAAACTTCTATCCGGGATACACAACGATCTGTCCCGGCAAAACAAAACATCAATTCAATGGCGATGTCTCCGAATCCGTGTCCGTTGAGGAAACAGCATTCTTTCCGACATTTAAGAGAACCACAAATTAAACATCTTTACGCTTCTTCGATCACTTTATAGCCCAGCGCATCTGCCAGTTCATATACCGGCTCTTTCAAATTGCCATAGAACGTCACCCTGTGCCAGCCCCACCGATCCCACTCGGTAAAGAGCTTCTCCAAATCACCTGCCGGTTCTACGGCAAGTTTCGTCCGACATGCCCGGTCATTCCTGTCATTGTCTACTGCCTTGCCTTGATGAAACAGGACCTCTTTCTTTTCCTGGGCAAACTCAAGTGTCGTTGTCATATACCCAACCGGAAGTATTGAACGGACCGACGCCCCCTGCCGATCCTCCGAGTGCGTAAGGATCTCATATGGATTCGTCCTTCTCTTCGGGCCGAACATCCGATTCGGTGCCACACAGTGAGCATAAATGATCTGACGTTTGGCTGTGTCGATAACAGGATCTGAAATAAATCCCGGCCGGCCCTGAGTCAACGCAGCGACAGCAACCATCGTTGCCGCCGAACGAAGGTCGCACTCACAACCGCCAACAAGGCCCTCGTTCAAAAGTTCATGAAAACCCAGACAAGGATACGCGTGAATATGTCCGCCATAAAAGCCGCCTAAGCAGTTCATGGAGATCGCGTTAGCGCCATGCTTTTTCAGGACCGCTTTCTGGGCCAGGTACATCGCCGCCGATTGCTCGAGCGTCTCACGGCTCACCCCCTCGACCTTTGTGGCGTTCTTGGCCCAGCGCTCCGCAATTTCCTTCGCTTCGTTTTTGTCCGCAGCCTTCCACGCCTCATTGACTTCAGCGAACGAGACCCGCTCTACAGGAATGCCCATGATTGGTGCCGCAGGTCCGGATTGCTGGTCGCGGACAGCCAGAATCTTCGACTCTTTCATTCGTTTGAGGCATTCCTTCGCCGAAATCGATTTAGGCTCGTCCGGCTTACATGCCATATCCCCGGACTTTGGCGTCCGCTTCATCCGTATCCGTGCCGTCGCGGCCACGAACTCCGCAGGCGTCCCGCCTTTCTTAACAAGCTCAAAGCACTTCACTGCCTCAACTAAATCTTCGATTCTCGACGACGAAACAAAACCCACATTGGGTGAATTCTGGCGCAGAAAGCCTGCCGTGTAAACAAGGAAACCACCGCTGCCGGCGTACAGAAAGTCTGCGTACAGCACCGGCTTGCCGGATGTCGCCATCGTCTGTACAACACGGTTCCAGCAGTTCATCTGGTAAACAAGGTAGCCGTCGATCCCGCCCGACTTGTCCTGCTCAAGAATCTTCTTGGCCGCCTCCGGCCCATTTGCCATCGAAGTTACGAACTCGAATCCACGACAGCGATTCTCCAGCGTCTTATTAATTCGCGTCATCACCGGACCAAAATCGAAACCTATATTCGGCCAGTCCGGTCTCGGCTGTTTGACCGCGTGAAGTGAATACACTATGCGGATTCGCACCTTGCCGTTATTCTCACCCGCACGGACCGGCTCCGGTTTTCCCGATAGAACAGCAGCTCCCGCGCACATAGCGCAACTGGTCAGGAACTGTCTCCGGCTTATACCACAACCGGCACAATCGGAATTTAATACATACCTCTTCATATCTAACCTCCTATGATTACCACCAGCACTTCCAAAATGAATACTGAATAGTAACTGCCAATATGCCCTTATCCTTAATTCTATTCCATTCCCCCATTCTCACTGCCCTATCATACCATACTTCCTCTCAAATGCAAGCTTACTAATTAATAAATTGCCGGTCTGTTACTCCCGGATTTCCCAAAACCACTACCATTGATTTGCCGGATAATTACAAAACCTGAGATATTTCTGCCAACTTTTCACCCGGCTTCCCTGGAGGTGGTTACTAAGCTTCGGAAAGCTTATCGATTCCGGACACTTTTATCATTTCAGGAATTGACAATACGTGTAACAACTTCTTCTCTTACAAACACAAAAAAAATACGCCCGGCAGGATTCGAACCTGCGACCTTCGGTTTAGGAAACCGACGCTCTATCCTACTGAGCTACGAGCGCTTTATTTACGGCCTGCAAATATAACAACTTACACAACATCTTGTCAAGACCGGCGACACATGCCATTCGTCGTACCAAAATGTACCATAATAAGTACATTCTAAAACAATTTCATATCTGTAACCATCATTTTTCTACCTAAAAAAGGGGCCAAATA
>JABAHP010002641.1_pt2 | contig 23090 bp, 38 predicted proteins | sample 7062081 | NCBI WGS metagenome assembly JABAHP01 (sample SAMN14534357, study PRJNA622989) | marine sediment metagenome | biome: marine biome [ENVO:00000428]; feature: marine pelagic biome [ENVO:01000023]; material: deep marine sediment [ENVO:00002113] | place: India: Gulf of Kutch | collected...
CTATCAAGCCTAATCGTCATAGGGCTACTGGCTACAGTTGCTTGGCTCTACATGTATATTAGACGTAGATACTTCAGCACAGAGGAGGCGTACTATAGTTGATCTTCCACGTAGGCGTATTCTTCCTAATGCTATTCAGTGGGGGAGTAGTATGGTTTTTCCTAGGGTACTTCGCGGATTATATCATCAACTGGCATATCGTAAACTATCCGCAGTGGAGTAGCGGAGCAAGCGTAGGATTCATGATCGCGTTCATTGATTGGGGTTTATTCATACTCTGTATGCTACCAGCCATGATCTACCTACTAACCAACACACAAAGACCAGAGGACCAGCGATGAAGTTGAAGATATGCCCAAAGAAACTATGCGGAATCGGTATACTCCTCTGTTACATACTCACATTCCTACTGCACAACTATATGCACTTCTACACCCTAGCTAGACCAGATAACCCATTAACTGGAACAGATATAGTAGAAGACGGATACATAACCGCAGCAGTAGGACCACAGTATAATCTAACCAATAACACAAACACAATCCAATTAACAGTAGGTAGACACGGATACTTCGAGTTCAACATAAGTAGCATACCAGATACCGCATTAGTACACCAGATAAGATTAAGGTTCTACGCGAACATAACCGCAGCAGGAAACAACAACTTTACATTCAGACAACTAAACGTACAACCAACCACGTTCCCAGATAACAACCAATCAAACTACTGGTTATGGAATAACATAACAAGTGGGAATAGCTATGGACAGATGCAACAGGTGAACGAGTCAGGAATATGGTACACCGTAGAACTACAAGATGCCCATAATGACATAAACCTAACCCTAGATTGGTTCGCTGTAGGAGTAAACGCTAGTGATCCAAGCGGAGGAGGGGTTTCCCAGATATATACAAGTGAACACGCCAACGAACCAAGCCTTATAATACGTACCTATAACTCGGGAGATTACCGTATAAACTTCACAGGGTTATACTATGAGAACGGTTCAAGAGCTGACCCAGATTATGCCCAAGTAACCGCAGCTATAACGGGTGGTAATGAACAGTTCGTGGTAAACAATAGGTTATATAACCAGACAGAATACTACCCCACATTACCTATATTATGGCAATATAGCCTAAGCGGAGGAGGAACACGTAGAATCTACGCAATAGGAAACGAGTCAATATTATTAACCACACCAGACGATACCTATGCAACCTACCAATTCACCATAAGAGACTACACGAATAAACTAAGACTAGGAGACGCATACCTAGAAGCACTACGCACAATTAATGGAACAGACTACATCATAGAGCGGGGAATCATAACAACAGGAACCCCAGTACCCCTAACCCTAGTAACAGGAGAAGTATACCTACTCAGAGTACGGTGGGGAGATGGAACATACACCACATGGGGATACTATGTAACAAGCACAGACACCACAGAGACTATAATCCTAAGAGGAATCGGGTTCAGTGACCAAGCATACACAATAAACCGATTCATAACCGTAGAATGTCAAAGACCCACAACAAGCACCATCACGGTACAGTACAACGACTCACGGCTAAGAACCACATGGGTAAACATAACCGTAAGAGTAAGAGGAGGAGCAATCGCAGCAACAAGCAACAGTGGAAACAACAGCCAATTCGTAACCTTCGGAGGCTTAACACCAAGCGCAAACTATATCGTATCTATAGCGGGATACCACCAAGACATAGGAACATGGGGATACAGCAAAATATTTGACGCATCAGAAAACTTCCCCAACGTACCAAACCTAACAGGCATACTCACATTCGGAGGCATAGACGTAACACAAATAATCGCCTACACCCTAACCATAGCAACCCTACTAACATTCAGCTACCAGTACCGAGGCAGAGCATTACTAGCAGCAATGGCAGTAGCATCATTCTTCACATACCTAGACTGGCTCTCATGGAGCTGGAACCTAATCTGGGTAGGGTGGATATTCAGTGGATTCGTAGCGATACTAGCGGAGGGAAGAACCTAATGGACCTAAGAAAAAGCAGCACATACCTACTCGTACTCCTAGTCTGCATAAACGCATGGTGTACTATACTAAACGAAGTGGGGATAACTGGAGAAATAACAACACCCACATGGAACCAAACAGCATGGGAAGACAACCTAGACGCAAACGCAACCCTAACCGAGTATAGCTGGGATGTAGCCTACAGCGACTTCGTAACAGGAACCCTACGGGTACTAGGTGTAGTATGGGGATTAGTGCTTGGCGCGCCTATGTTATTCACAAGTCTTGGAGTACCTAGCTTCATAGTGACTACTATATATGGTGCATGGATCTTAATGTGGTTCATGGTTGTGTTGATGTACTGGATAGGTGGTAGAGACATATAGGTTAAATAAGCATTTATCTAAGTATTTACTTAGATATAGTATGTATAATCTTAGTAAATCAACTAGGACTAGAATTAGTTTATTAACACTTTTCCTATTTGCAGGAGGCATAATAGCCTACGCGCAAGTAATAGGTCCAACAGGAATAGAGGGGTTCCCCTGGGTTAATGCTACAAATGGGTTGTTTAGTGGAGATCTAACCAGTTCTACATTAAACACTACAGGTATACATGTTCTAGGCTCAGATTTAGATGTGAATGTAACCATTAACGTGAATTTTGAGTGGGCTGGAACCGCAGCCGTATTAAGAGCTGGAGAAAACGTAGAACAAGGAGATTTAGTTTACTTAGGTTTTAACGGAAACATAAGAGAAGTAGACGCAGATAGTAATGTCTCAATGCCATGTATAGGAATAGCTTTAGAAAATATAAACAATGGAAACAAAGGTCTAGTCTTACTACAGGGGTGGGTGTACAACTCAGCATGGACTATAGAGGAAGGCGACTTTATGTATGTAAGCACCACTACGGGAGAAATGACAGGAACCGCGCCTAGCGGAAGCGGAGATCAGGTTCAAGTCATAGGGACAGGCATCTCAGAGGATCTATTATGGTTTAACCCAGATTTCACGGTATTGGAGATAAGTTAAAGTGAATAAAAGAAAAACAACACTACTATGTGTTTTTCTTTTAATGTTATATGTTCCAACAGTTAGTGCATGGTATAAACTCGATGGAGTATACAAGATAAACGGTGTACGAAAATCAGAGGTAAAAAAAATCTCTGAAATATACGAATATACCGTAGAGAATATTCACGGTTCTGAGGTAAACCACCTACTATACGGTTTTAGCGGTACACCTGATAATGAACAAGATTGTTGGGATATTATAACAAACAGCACCAAATACCAGATGAACACATATCGAATAGCCTTCACAATGGAAGGAGAAGCGGGTACAAGAACTTGGAACAAAACAAGAGTGGATTTCCTATTAAACAACTCAGAACTTAATATAATCGTAGATCGCAATCATATTACGGATGGTTCATGTAACTGGACACAGGTAAATGCAAGTATATTTAGTGATGTATTAGGTAATTGGCCTAACAATAGTAGAGTAATAGTTGAAATTATTAACGAGTTTACGTGGGATGGGCAAAACGTATGGGATAGAATAGATCCAATAGTCGATAGCATTATTGCACACGGATACACCAACCCCATTCTAAACAACAAACACTCAGACAGTGACGATTGGGGAACAACAGGGCAATTCGTAGATCTAGATTATCACGGTAGACACAGCTATTTTAACAACCACTATATTGCAGATAACCGAACCCAGACAATAGGGTGGGCGCAAAACAACATGATAAACGCGACAAACGGAAATTGCATACCGTTAGTAAACACAGAAGTAGGCGCACATACCCTTGGTGCGCCACAATTTAATCAAACTATGGTAGATGCTCTAAAAGACTATATAATATGGTGTAGGCAAAGAGGTATCGGTAACATGATATGGTTAAACAAACATAGTGGCTCACCAACAAACCACTTGGCTACATACGAATCATTCAACTTATTTGATGGGTTGTAAGGAAATGAATAAGAAACTACTACAAGTCGGGTTCATAACCACAGTAGTAGTTTTAACATTTATAACCACAGCCTACGCAATAGACTTCGGACAAGGAACCGTGTTTCTAAGCGAAGCGGGTGGAGGAAACATAACCTTCGCAGCAGACATAAGCGCAGATAACGTAACCTGGGCTTCAAATAGAGTAATCTTCGCAAACTTTACATACGATACCTATTGGTGGAATTATAGCTTCGGAATACGATCACCAAACACAAGTTTAGCTTTTAACATCACAGACGTAAACGCAACCCACATCGTAATTGATATTACCCAAAGCAGTAATACAACTTACGAGGTCTATCTACCAAGCGTAACACAGCCAAATAGCGTTATAGGCGTAATATCTGATAACTACATCGCATCAGTACAATATTTCACAATGGGAGGAAACGGAACCGTTATTATTTCATGGCTTGGAGGAAATTACACTATCAACCTCTATGCGTTGAATGATGAAGTTGAGGAAGATATGTATGCCTTACTCTACGCAACTTGTATAAATGGTGGAACCCAACACGAAGATAATGTAACCTTTACAATAGATGGGGTAGGTTTCACTTGGAATACATATACTGATCGATATGAAGGGATCGTGAGAAGAACCACTCCTACGACAGTAACATTTGATACAATTAACGCTTTTTCTGATAGTGAAGATCCCTCTGCATCAGCAACCGTTAATCAAACTGTAACTGTTACTTGGACTCTTAGCGCACAGACAACTATTCTAGGGTTTATGCAAGTTGGAGACTACACAGGCGCAGCTATATCCCTGTTCACACAAACCATAGGAGGATTATTATTTAACACGTTTATAATAACCGCAATATCACTAGCAATCTATAACTATACTGGACCAGAAGCAACCCTACTAGCATGGATCTTAGGGTGGGGATTATTCAGCTCAGTGGTACATGGATCAGCCGTAATGTTCGGAATAATCATGCTCGCAATAGGAGGTGGTCTAATCCTAGCGAAGATACTGATAGACAGGAGAACAGCATAATGGGTACTCGTAGAACGGTAAATGGAAAACGTATGAGTAGGAATTTAAGCGATGCTGAATACCAGTTCCTCCGTTCTCATGATAAGAGTGAAAAACAGTTTTTAAACGCATGTAAAAAAATAGGAGTTACGATTGATCCTGCTTGGTTAAAAATGGTTAAATGGATAGCTAAAACATTTTAAATTCTTACATTTGTTAGGATGGATTATATACTTAGTAAATTCTAAGTAACATGATCCACATGGCTCGAACAGGAGTAATCTCTGTAGTTCTTGGCTTGATGATCGCGGTCTTCATTGGAGGCATCCTTGTCAATGAATTTGAAGGCGTAATCGATGATCAGCGGCCAGGAGCAAGCACAGAGTTTAACGACACAGCAGATGACATAGTGGCTTACACATGGGTCACATTCACCTTCCTAGCATTAGGGATACTGCTAGTTGGTGGTGCATGGATACTCAGACAGTCAGGTATGATCGGCTAGTACCCAATCTAAGCCACCTTTTTTTTTATATTTCAACTTTGGAAGTGTTTACCATAACTCCGCCAGTGTTTTTAAATAGATTATACTAAGTAAGGGTTATATAATTATAAACAATTAATAGTATTATGGAAATACGGAAACACCTACTTCCTCTACTTGCAACTATACTTTTCATAAGCAACATATACGTTATGGGTAACTTAATATCCACAACAGATACAGTAATCGAAAACCAACAGATAATCGCAGACAACCAGGTACTACTCTCACAGCAACTAGAAGCCATGATGGAGTACCAAGACAAGATCATAGGCGAATCACTAGAGACAGACGCAACAGATGTAGAGTTCGACATACACCTAAAAGTATGGCAATACCGTGATGGCGTACCCATAATGTATAGCGAACACGCAGGAGCAATGACAAACATCGGTCTTGATTGGGTTGAAACCATGCTTGGAAACAACGACACCGATCCATCAGCTCAGTGGATAAGCCTAACAACCAACAACACACTACCAGACGGAACATGCACACAGCTAACCCCAGAACTGGCTGCAAACAACCTATCACGCGCACAGGGAGCCTACGCATCAGCAGGAACAGGATCATGGACCATAACATATACCTTTACAGCTTCGGGTGCTTCGACTGTAGAAGTTGTTGGCTTGAACTGGATGGCTGGTGGCGATAACAACCTATTCGCGTATGACGATATTGCTAGTGCTGCCATGCAAGCATCAGACACGTTAGAGGTAGAATGGACTATAACCGCGAGCTAAAAGTAGTGGTGAAAATTGAGATGGCAAAGACTAGCACCCCTAATCTTACTTATCATAGCTAGTCTAACCATAGCCGTAGTTATTGCAGAGCCAACCTATACTCCGCTTAAAACCCACACCTACAGCGATGATTCAATTAACTCCACTATGGTTTATGATGGAGCCAACTACATCTACGTCACACCATACGGTAACTATACTTGGCTACAACCAGGAAACATACTAAGTTTCACAGATCATAACGGTATAGAGACAATAGAGAAAAGCGTATTCATAACCCAATATAACAGTACGGGATCATGGTTGCCCTTACTAGACTTCTATGATAAAACCCTTGGTGATCCCGTAGTTACGGTGGCGAATGAGACATATTACAGATGGGATTACAACGTCTACGATAAGAAAGAGCCTATTGGGGTAGGTTATCTAGCTTTCAACACCGCAACTGGTCTACCTAAGATAACCGTAGAGTTCACACGTAACGAAAACTGGCAACATGGATCATATCGCTGGATATGGGATATAGTACCCTACACCGATGTATCAGGAAACGGGTTTACCCACTACTATAACCAATCAAGCGGAGAAATAGTAGATATTCAAGACTTAACAGGACTCCAAGAGTTATACACATCACACCCAAACACAACTGCTGGTGAGACATGGGAGGAAGTAAACTATCAGCGTAAAATCAAGATACTTGATAATGAATCGAGGAACTTCGCTGGAATCCTAGATGTATCAAGCTATAACGCTACAATATGGTATGGTGGAGATGAACCCAACTGGAACAGCAAAGGGTTCGTGACCATATTCCCAGTAAATGAATCGCTAATTGATCCTATTACATATACTGAAGAAACACCTAACACAATTCTGGTAGGTAATGATGGTAGTGGATGGGATGAGATTAATTTAACGGCACAGTCAGGTGTTCCCTTTAACTCTTTGGTTGAGATCATGGGGTGCAATTTTCAAACTGTCAACAACCTATATTTAGGTGCAAGACAAATTGGGAGTTCTCTATCAAGGTTGATTTTATTAAATGAAGCTGAAGATGGCGGTGAAACCGTCAGTAGGTTTTTAGTAAATGTCAATGCTTCAGGATACGCCGAACTTCATGACGGGGGTTCTAATGGTTTCTTTGTTCGATACAGAGTTGTTGGTTACTGGGAGGATTTGACGTTCACCGAGCAATGGGTTACATATCAAGTAGGTGCTGCGGAGGATGACATGTGGCATGAAACCGATGGCTCAGAGTTAAGCCTTATGGTTAATACGACTCACTTGATAACCATAACCAATGATGATGCTGGTAAAAACTTCTGGGGTGGCGTAAGGAACACTACAAGTAGTTTAGATCGTAGGTTGAACATAATGGAGGCAGAGGGAGGAGGCAACCAGACAACCAGCATGTTTGTTCAAGCCGATGGATCAAAGAAAATAGATGTATACAGTGAACAAGATAATGATATATGGTTTATCAACCAAGGGTATTTCGATAACTCTAGTATTAGCTATGTGGAGAACTGGGTTCAAATAAGCCCAGGTGTTAGCGGATCATGGGAAAAAGAAGATTTATCAGCACATCTTGACGAAGATGGAAGAATAGTAGACACCATAATCGCTAACATAGAAGCAAATACGGAAAATCAAAAAGGGATAAGAACGGGGGGTAGTGCGCTATCAAGATATATAGATCTCCGTGAAGCGGAAGGAGATGGAAACTCTAGTTATGGTGTATGTACTTTAACTAATAGCACAGGACATGTAGAATTATATGCAGAGGACAACGCAAACGAATATTTTGTTTTCCTTGGTTATTTTGTTCCTGTAAGTGGGGTTACGAATTTTGAACGAAGCGTAACACAGGCACTAGGACTAGCCGTAGACGCGACAAGGTTGGTGGTGTATGGTAGGGATGATACCCTTGGAATAACCCTTAGCAATGACGCTACAAGAGTAGTATTCTTCCCAAGAGCATCAACCCTAGCAGTGTCCTACGCATTATCAACAGTAAGAAGCTATAGCGGTGTAAGGGATATTACACAGAGTTTAACACTAAACAACGATGCAACAAGAGAAGCCGATTATCAACGGGCATCTACACAAGCCTTGGGGTTAGCCGTAGACGCAGCGAGTATTAAAGGTATGAGTAGGGCTGCAACACAAGCTATAGGGTTCGTAGTAGACGCGATTCGAGACTTTGATATGCAAAGAACCGCATCACAAGCACTAGGAATAGCCATTGATGGTGATAGACTCGTAGAGTATGGTAGAACTAGCACCCAAACCATAGGGTTTGCGGTAGACGCGGTTCGAGTTAAGGGAATTGTTCGTACAATATCACAGGGAATAACCTTAGTTGTAGACGCGGTTAGAAGTTATGTTGGTTCACGTAGCGCAACACAAAGCATAGGGTTTACCGTAGATGCAGATAGAGTTGTAGGATTCACCCGCAACCTATCACAGAGTATCGGATTCGCGGTGGATGCAGCAAGTGTTAAGGGGTTATATCGAGCAGCAACCCAGGGAATCACATTCGTAGTCGATGCAGTAAGAGTTCAAGGACACCTCCGCAGCTTATCACAGAGTTTAGGGCTAGCGGTAGATGCAGTTAGGGAAGTGGATTATGGTAGACTAGCGACACAAGCACTAGGTATCGTGGTAGACGCTGATCGTATAAAGGGAATGACTAGAGCAATAACACAAGGAATATCGTTTACCGTAGATGCGGTTAGAAGTCTTGGTTATCTAAGATCCCCATCACAAGCTATCGGGTTAGTTGTTGATGCGGTTGCTACACTTACCGAAGCTGCGGAGGAATTTATACGAAACGTAACCCTTTCACTATCACTTGCTAACGATGCGACAAGAACCACAGTATTAGGCAGGGCCATAACACAAGGAATATCGTTTACCGTAGATGCGGTAAGTGACTTCTCAGGAGATATAACCGAGTTTGTGCGAAACGTAACCCTATCAATCACAGCCACGATAAACACCGCGAGAAGCTACCAAGGAGAACGTGGAGCTACACTACTACTAGACATATTCGTAAGAGGAATAGAAGGAGATGGCATAACACCCACCACAACAACAAGTGTAACCCTAATCTTCATACTACCAATAATAATGATGGGTTTCATAATATACGCATTAAGTCGATACAACGATTAAATACTACAAACAGTATACATTAAATATGTCTGAGGTTATCTGGACAGGGCTAATTAGTATAGCAGTAATGACATTCTATCTAGGTTGGTTCGAGAAAGAACCCACACGCAAGATAATCAACTACGCATCAAGCCTAGTTTTCTGGATAGGAACCGCAATAGTATGGACCCAAGACAACAGCCAAGACATGACACTAACCTGGATATACGTACTACCCATAACCACATGTTTATTTATGTTATACCAAAGCGCGACAGAGTACCTAGAGGCAGGGTTCACAGGTTACAAGAACGATCCTTGGCAGAGTTAGTTACAAACTACGACAACCTTTTATTACTTAGTAAACACTTAATTTAACAGTGGCTTCCGCTTGTCTGAGGATAATATAGACGTACAAGTAAATGAACCTTATATGGCGCAGAGTGCGCTAGACAGTGACATAACCGTAGGAGAGCCAAGAATCGCGCAACTTGATAACATAGGCGATTTCAGGATAACAAGACTACTATACCGATGGGAGATCAGAAAACACCCAATAACGGAAGAACTGGAAAAAGTACCCGTAGATGTACGATACCCAGATATAGAAAACGCATTAGGAACCTTAATCAGCCACCTAAACATGGTAATGAACTTTTCATTTGAAGAACGATGCAGCATGATTATCTCAGCTCGTAAAAAAATCATAGCCCCACTAAAATTCAAATACCGTAGAGATGCAGACGCATTACAGATACTATCTACAGCAGAGGAAATACACCGTAGAAACGTAGTTGAATCAGGAAGCGGTAGCCACCAAGCATACATAGGGAGATTAATGGGATCACACCGTACCGTAGAAACCATTACTCCCCAGGAGCAACAGAAACGAAGATGGGGTTTATAGAATGGATCTAAGATTAACAGGAATAACATTGAGTAACGCAGGAACCTTGATAATGATATTTGGTGGCTTTGCGGTATTCTTTTTCGTAATATGGTTACTAACATTCATGTTTATGGGTCCAGAAGGCAGATACCACCTAAAACGAGGATTCAGTAAGAAAGGCGTGGATCTCCTCCTCTATAACCCCATGAGTAACGACTTTGAGCCTAAGACAATAAAATACAACGGCAAGTTCTGGGAGTTTGGAAAAGAGGCTATATTCTTTGGCCTAGAATCAATAAAGAACCCAGCCACAATAACCGAAGAACAATACAACGAAGCAATCAGCAAAACACCACACTGGAAAGGATCACGTAGACCCGTACTAATAGCGACAACAGAGCTATTCTACACGTTTACACCTGAGTTTATAAGTTTCCTAAGTAAAGCAGTAAAAACCCGCATGGTAGACGTTATACCAGACATAGAGGGAAGTGACAAAAAATGGAAATACACCAACCAGAACACACAACCATCCAAAAAAGCCCTAGATGCGGGGTTAATGCACAGTCTATTAGAGCTGGCGAAACGAGGATATGGTAAAGTAAACGTATTAGCGGTATCCAACATAGAAACCGTGTTAAAACACATAGACGGAACAACAGCATGGTATATACGGGAATCCTTCGATATGGGTGAAGACTCAGGCATTCAACTAATGACTAGACCCAAGAAGCCAATAATCAAGCCTATAACCATAATTATAGGTGCAGCAGTGATAATCGCCATAATGCTACTAATAGCCGTACTACAACGCGGTGGTATCCCTAACCCATTCCAGCGATGATAACCTTCCTCCTAATATTCACCCTAATAACATTGTTAATAGAGTTTGAAGCCTATGTAAACTATGGATCAATTATATTAAGCAAACACGTATTCATAACACCCGTACTACTAGGAGTATGCGCACAGGGTTTAGTCGTGGTGTTAAAGTTTCTAGTAGAAGAAGATAAAAAGGAAAAAGAACAATAAATAACCATGAGTCGAGGTAAACTATTACACCTATGTTTATGGTTAGGTTTTCTAATCGCAGCTACGGTATTACCGTTGGTTAAAGCGGAGTGTGAGACACCTGATTGGTGGGGGCCAACGTATGAGTATAAAACCACAGTGAAAAACCCAGGATGGATCTATATATGGGATGGCGAAAAATGGGTTTGGAACACACCAATCGTAGAAATAGTTGGAAACAGGATCTTAGTGACATACCCTAAACTTTTGTAAAGTTAGGGCATTTTTCATAGTCTCCGTTATAACAGGAAGGCGTACAAGTGCTATAGTTGTTTTTCTTTTTATAGGATACCTTATTTTTAATTACGCTGGTTTTACATCCACGAATAACGGAGTATCCCGACATTTTAAAAGCGTATGGGCAAGTTATTACCTCCACACCCTTACACCCATTTCTTGTAATCTAAACGCTATCTCGTTTGCTACATCAACAAAGTGGAATCTTGAGTGATTACCACTATTATGTGCAATATTGACGATTTTACGGTATTGTATTTCTTCATCGATTACGTCTTGTAAAGTTCTTTGCACTAGAACCTCTACAGTCGCATATAACCTAGTGTGTGATTTTAGATACCTACTAACAGCTCTTTGTACCTCCGTTTCAGTACAGTCTATTAAACCATATACTGTACATGGCGCACCACCTAATTTTTTTCCTGATTTAACTTTAATCTTGTACTCTATAACGTCTGCTTCTATAAATTGTTCAATAATTTTGTAATAATAGGTATGTGATCCTTTTATGTTTTTACTTAACTCCCTTATGGTAGTAGCACCATGTTTAAGAAAATATCTAAAAACCTCTATCCCTTTTTTCGTGGAAGGGATTTTCTCAAAAAAAGATAATAACTCTAGCATAACCTCTCGTTTTTTTTCGAGGGTGTTATTCTCTTTTAATAATAATAACTTATTTTGTATATCATTATTATATTGGGGGTTTTTATCTTTTTTTTCTAAAAACCTATTCATGGTACTATTTTCGTACTCAGAATCATTTATAATAATTCTTTCATCAGATGAGAGAATTTGGGCTACCATCGCAGAACTCCCCAGTTCGACATAGTATATTTAGATTGTAAAAAAATATTTATAATTATCGATAAATAGATACATTGGGCATGGATTGTTAAAACCAAACATAATCATTATATCTATATGTGATTATTTAGTTACTTGAGTCTAGGTGGTTGAACCGCATATTGGGCATTGTTTTTCCTCTTTCATAACAATAGCTATGCTGGTTCAACGTATTCAACTCGCCTAGACTCACTTTCTCCATAATACTTAAATAAAATATCGATATTGTAGTATTGGTTGAATATGGTCGTAGATACAAGCCTAGCAGCCTATGACATGATAAAACACTTACTTAGCGAAAAACAAGGCGAAGTCTTGAAGGTGTTTTTAAAACATAGGGATAGAACATACACTAATATGGAGCTTGCAGACGCGCTTGGATGGAGCATAAACCGTGTAACTCCAAGGACAAACGAGCTTCGTAAAATAGGTGTAATAAAAACAGTTGGAAAACGTGCATGTAGAGTAACGGGTAACACCGCATACGCAATGGATCTAAGGTGGATACCATGACACCAGACGAGGAACAGTTATTGTTGAACATGATATGGCTTTACATTAACGATACAAAACGATGGAAAATTGCATTAAAAATATGTAAATTATCAGAAGATTGGTTCTGGGAGGCATTATAGAGTTGTCTCAAAGTTATGAGACATACCAACACTTTGAGGTACGTATGCGTAATTTGGGGTGGCAACGTAAACGGTTTAGTTTCGCACTTGATGGTAGAGGTTTCAGTAAAGCACTTCATAAATGGTATGATCCTATACTATACAAGATTAGCCCAGATTTTCATCCAGAATACATAAACGAAGTATGGTATAAGGCGAGAACATGAAACAAGCATTAGATGATCAAAACTATTGTTATGGCCTACCAAGCCCAGACGTATACTACCCAATAAAATATGATCAACAAACCGTGTGGAGTGGATTATTTTTCATAGGCGATGATAAATTCTTTGCAAACGAATTAAGAGAACTAATAGAACAGATACATGGCATAAGTTTCGCTACAGCTAAAGTTGCTCATCACCTTAAAGGCTTCTGTAACATGGGTTATGTTCTTCGTACAAGGATAAGAAACGATACAGCCATGTATATTTACGAAGTTACTGACAAAATGAAAAAAATAAGAGGAAGTTGGATAGATGCCTAGAAGGACATATGCTCAGATATATGAACAGGGCTTGGTTTTTCATAATAGAGACACTTTACCGCTATCTCCGTCTTGTGGATGGTGTATTAAAAAACATGGTGACTTGCCATGTAAAGACGTTCCAAGATGTATTTACGTAAAAAAGGAGTCTTGGTTATGATATGTCAGATATGCGGATCTATAACCCCAGACTCAGGGCTATATTGTTTAAACTGCGGGAAGATGCACAACTCTGGTACAAGAAAAGCGTCTACCAAGTCAAAAAAATCGAGAAAAAGAAAAAGTGGAAACCGTCAGGTAGATGGAGGAGATTAAAACGACACCGCTAAAAGTAGATCTTGAAGATCCTAAACCTACTTGGGCAGAGAAACGACACATTAGAATATTTGGATACCTCTACGTAGGAACCTACATTAAACCAGGGTGGACTGCACCGATTAAGCATTATATGTTTCTCTGTAGAAAACACGGATACGTTGTAGACTACCCACATGGATACTATTCACCGTTTAAGGGAACCATACCCATAAAGATAGATGGACACCTAAGCCAACTCTACTGCCCTAAATGTGAGGAAGATAGGCGTGGTTCGTAAACGTAAACCTCCTCCTGAAACACTACGTCCACTACCACGTAAAGACCAGATTGCACTAATATTCAGTATGTTAGTAGTGTGTCTACCTATGGCTATGGCAGCCTACGAGGTATATCTAAACAATCAACCAATAATTATAGAGTTTAAAGTATTTAAGAAAACCGTGTACTATTACCCAAACCTCAAGGACCATCAGACCCAGATACTTACTTGGGGTAGCGGTAAATACTTCTTCGTAGGCAACTGGACAAACAACTTTGAACTAGATCATACATACCGTGTAAAATGCGTTCACCGAACAGATGCACCTAGAGAGTATCAATACTTAATCATATTAGAGCTGGAGGACATAACATGATACCTACACACATTTCTACGGTAATGTGGCCTCCTGGGTACTATATAATGCGTGATCGTATACCGTTTTTCTTAACCCTAGTCTATATGCACCGTAAACAGTTTAATTTTAACCTAGACTATCTAGGTGCTTTGCTATTAGCCATGACCAGCCTATTTACGGGAATAGCGGGTGCAATGTATTTTAAACACGATAGTATGGCTAACTTGTTTGGGATACATTGGAGTGCGCCTAGTCCTATAGAGTGGGGTTTATTTATAATTATTAGTACCTTATTACTGTATTACCGTAAAACACCGATCTTTGAATCCTATTATATTGCATTTATCACAGCGATGGCAGGAGGATGGGTATACGAGTTTATACCAATCATATTCTATAGGTGGGATTACTTTGTCTTCTTTAAGATAAACGCATATAAAGTATTTTTCATGGAATTCCAGCTACTATGCCTACCAATATTAGCATACGTAATACAAGAAACAAAAAAATTCAAACCACACTGGCTACTACTACCCACAAGCATAATCTTTACCGCGTTTAGCGTTTTTAACGTACAGATAATGCAGTATTTTAGAGACACCCTAAACTATAGTTACAGGTGGTGGGTAAGACTACCAACAATCTCCTTACTATTTGCAACACTCATGGGGGTGTATGAAAAATGAGCCACGCTGGTACGGAGGATAAGTTCATTAAAACATTATTCCCAGATAACATGCACAGATTACGGGTTCTCGACATAGGATGTGGTTACGGTGCTACTGGACTGTATATTAGAACACGTACCTACAAGAATGGGTGGTGTCACCTAGTAGGAATAGATCCCTTTCAAGAATATGTCTCACTACAACGTAGAATGAACATATACGATGAAGTCTACCAAGACTACGGGGAAAACCTAGAATTCCTAGATAAAGAATTTGACATAGCCATAGCGCAACACACCATAGAACACTGCACCAAAGAAATAGGCTTTAAACTACTTGATAACATGGAACGCATGGCCAAACGAGTGATAATATGCACACCAAACGGTTACACCGAATCAGGACCACTAGACAATAACCAAGACAACCACCACCGTAGCGGATGGCATAGTGAAGATTTCAAGAAACGTGGATACCATACACGAATCATAACTAAGAACGTGAATAGCCGATTACTCGTAGCCTTCGCAAAACTTGTGTTTTGGCTTAAACGTAAAAGATGGGATAACGAGGTGCTTGTAGCATGGAAAGACCAATAGACCTAGTTAGAGCTAGAATCAACAAACCATACAAATACACTACCATTATGCACATTAAAGACGAAGAAGACCATCTACGCTACGTATTTGATGCAGTTAATAGGCAAACAGTAGAACCCTTAGAGATAATCGTAGTAGATGATGGCTCAATAGACTCTACACCAGACATAATCCACGAATACGGGTATATCCACGAACACCTAAACCAAAGCACATATCTTCCTAAATACAAACGTAGAGCATACGCCTTTAACAAAGCAGTATCGTTAGCCAAACAACACACACCAGAAGCAGACTACTATATGAAGGTAGACGGAGACACCTACATATACGACACATACGCAGAGTACACCATAGACTATATGGAACAAAACCCAAGATGCTGTGCATGTAGCGGAGTCTCAGTACGCTACATAAAGACACGCGACTTGAATAACGGTGCAGTAACTTACCGCACACAAACCCTACCCGTAGCACTCCCCCGCTACGGGTGGGATCGTGAGATCCAGCTAGAACTTGTACGCAGAGGCTACACATTCCACGTAATAAGAACCCTTGGATATGGTGAGATGCGGATACCAACCGTAAGTGCTAGCCCTGGACTTAAACGGGTAGCTGTAAATCGCAGCAAGTCTCGAATAGCCGAAATACAGGGATTCTTTAACAGACTACGAGGGTTACCTAATGAATAAAATAATACACTACATTAAACGCTTACCCAAAAAAATAAAGCACTACGGCTACAATGTAACTGCTACAAAGGTACTCGTAGATGCCTGCCTTCATTTTGGAGTANNGGAATACCGTTACCTCCTAAACTTAGATGGATGGCAGCACATAGTTTTCATACACAGTGGAAAAAGACACAGCGAAACTACTATGGATTAGAGGAATATAATAGACGAATAGACGAGAAAAGCCTAGAAGTTCTAAACGAGTTCTACGAGATAGGAACAGACTTCAAAGATAAAACCGTAATAGACGTAGGCTGTGGAACAAGAGGAATACTACCTATAATAGAAGCAGATATAAAAATAGGTGTAGACCCCACACTACGTAAACTAAAAGATTTCCCACTACCACTAGACGTTACGTATTTACCGTTTAAAGCGGAGAACTTATTGTTTAACGGAAACTTCGCAGACATAATATGTTGTAACAACACGCTTAACCACGTAGAGGATTGGAAACAAGCGATAAGGGAATTCTACCGTGTACTAAAAAAAGGTGGCTTACTATTGATTGAGGTCTTTATAGAGCCACGTAACATAGCCCACACCTTTGAGTTCACGCCAAGCGAACTAGAACAATACATACATGGATACTTTACACCAGTACGGGAAAAGTATGAACAACTCCAGGTAAAAGTCACGATAGATGAACAACTAGACGGTGAACTACCTATGCGGTGGGGAGGAGTATACAAAAAATGAATATACAGAAAATCTTAATGGATGAATTCAACTACATAAAAAACGCATACCAATACTATATAGGCATATTCGTAACCGTAACCACGTTCCTAACAGTAACCTACCGAAGCATACCGCAAACACTCGTAACCATAACAACCCTATTCATAATAGCACACTTCCTTGGAAAATGGAACTTTCAAAACATAAACAGTGGGTTTAACAGACAAAACTACCTAATCGGAAAATATAGCCCACCTTGGCAGACACTATTCAAGGTTTTATGGGTACTATCAGAAAACCATCCAGAAGCAAAAAAAGAGTTGGAGCAGTGGGTAAATGAAACTTAAAATAGGGAAATACCAGCTACGCAGAGAGACACCGAATATAATATGGCATAAACGAATTAGGCCATTATGGGATGAACGACTACGAGACAACAATATATGGAGTAACCGATTCCTCATAATTACCAACAACTTCTGCAACCAGGCGTGCTACTCATGCAGTGCGTTATGTAACAAACCAATGGGTTCAAACCCATTCAGGTTCAGAAGGTATATTACACCGCTACGAAGTATTGAAACCTTCCTAGAACGCATAGAAGGATATAGACCTAAACACTGGATTAGGCTTAGTGGTGGTGAAGTAACCCTATGTGAACCAGACTATATACGGGAGATAACCGAACTAAGTCACCAATATAACCGTAACATTAGCCTACTTACAAACGCAGCACGCATAGAGTTAATAGATCCACATTGGTTCGACTTCATACACCTAGACCAGCATATACTAAATCGTGGTAAAATAGAGGAAGCACGATACCAATTCAAGAGACAGAACTATAAACGCTACCAGGTGTGGATAACCGAGGAACACCGAGACTTAGAGCTACAGCGCACAGACCACGTAACCAAAGGGCTAAGGTGTTCAGCTTGGCTCGAAGCAATAAGCCTATGGCGTGATACCGTGTATCCTTGCTGTGTTATCTGTTTTCTAGATGGATGGAACAACAACACCAAAATAAGAACCGCATTACGCAACTACGGATGGCACGTAGATAACCCAGACCTTGTTCAAGTAATCAAGGACTATAAACAAACCACGCCACCACAAGTAGCATACGCCTGTCAATTACAGTGCTGGAAGGATGGTCCTAACCTTGAATACCACCCAGTATCAGGAGGGAGATAATGGACCAAATGCTATTCGTACCTATAGCGTTAATTATTATCTTATGCTTAATAGTATTGTTAAGGAGAGATGAATTTGGCGAAGGGTGATCCACGAAAAACCGCATACGATGATCCAGCATTCTGTTTAGAGGAAATGACGTTAATAGCGAAAATAGTTGATTCAAACCTACAGACACCACATAGCACACTCTACGGTAATAAACAACGTAAATGGTTTCATCGAGAAATAACGGATATACTTAGAAGATACAAGGAGGCCACAACATGAATCTAAAACAGATAAGCGAAGCATTCCAAGAAGCACAAAACTGTGGATATGAAGGTACATTCCTAGACTATTGTAAGAAGGTTGGTGTAAAGTGGGATCTGGTTGATAGGCAATGTTCAACCAAAACTTTGCCAAAAAAGGAGGAATCCCCATAGAAATCTATGAACAAAAACCCGAAGCTCGAATATTGGATGCTACTGCAGCAAATAGGGCATTTTGGCGAACAAAGGAATCAAATCACATTCTTTGGATCGATATAGAACCAGAATTAGAAATACCTCCAGACATGGTTCTTGATTGCACCAATACTGGCTTTCCTGATGAATCCGTAATGATGTTGATCTTTGATCCTCCTCATTGGTGGGGAGATAAAACGGGTGAAAACTATTTCTCTTGTAGAAACAAAGAGGAAAAACAAAAATTTCTAGACAAATACAACATGGGTTCTGCAGGATGTGCTTATTATGGAACAGATAAATACCAATCAAAAAGGGAATTGTTAAACTTTATTCATCGGTCACAAAAAGAGTTTAATCGCATTCTTTATCCAGACGGAGTTTTATGGCTTAACTGGAGTGAAGTAAAACTAGAACTAGATAGGATTATGCCTTTTTTCCGTGATTGGGATGAAATGTTAAGACTTCCCATAGGAAGCAAGTTCCAAACTCTAAGTAAATATCAAAACTGGTGGGTCATGTTGATGAAAAAGGATAGACCAGATCCACAAATGATGCTAACAAATTGGCAGAGTTCAGATACAACTACGACAGAGGAGATTGAATAATGATATTGCATGGTAAACCTCATTGTGATGTTTGTAAAAGTGAATTAAAACACGCATTAGATGAAGAAACCCATTATGCAGAAGGCAAACATGACGGGTTTTTTTGGAAAAGTGCAATAAAACATTACTGTAGAGAATGTTCAGAAAAACTTTGTGACCAAGTAAATTATCCACCGTGTGGTGAGTGTAGGACACAGCCCTGTGAAAAAGGTAGAGATTGTTGGGCTTCCCCACCACTACACTTGTTTCCTTATGAAACATATTGTGCTGATAAACAGACAAGACTAACTGGGTATGAATCTAAACTTAGTATATGGCAAACAGAGTTGGAGGTAAAAGAATGAAGTATGGTGGCTTTATCCCTGTTTACCCATTCATTAGAAACATATTTGTCATAATAGGTGTTTCACTGTTTTTTAATCATTTGATGAATTGGTTTAGTGAGAGAAGAATGAATAACGAGGTTATGACAGAGGAAGAATACATCTCTAAATATTATCCTGATGATGAGGACCAAAGGGGGTGAATAAATGAAAAGCGGTCAATGTTATTACTGTAAAAACCTTTTTACGGATACTGAGCAAGAAATTCAGGTTTGTGGTTATGAAAACGAGGTCAATAAATTAGACGTTGATTTAGATAAACAAGACTGTAATTTCTTTGAGTTTGATGGAGGAAAAACGAATGAGTAAACTTAGGTTATTCAAATATCGTTTTATCGCTCCATATATGAAACATGGCAAAATATGTAAAAGACGTAGAACACAGAAATTTAAAACTGACTCAATGGAATCTGCTAAAGAATATGCGGATAATATGGTTCGTTATCATGGGTGTGAATTATTATGGATGAAAGAGGTACATGAAGATGGAACAGAAACAAAAATCTTGGCGTAGTTCTATAGCAACTTTACCAGGAGATGAAAACAATGAGTGATTTATTTATGCTACCCATGATGCTTGTAATGATTATTTTTACAATATTAGTGCTTAAATTTATACCTAGAGAGAACATCGTGAGTGAGTTTTCCGCACAACGATGGTGGGTAGCACCATTATTTCTAATAATAAGTCTTGTAGGTTTACCCATATATCTTATTTGGCAAGAATCAAAAAGTAGTGGTATTCCTTTTAGAATTGTAGCACAAAGTTTTTGGGAATATATTAACGCAAAAAACATTACAGAACGAAGACTTGCTACTTTAAAATTACTCATAAATGAAAAGGAATTAGAGGATAACAAATAATGGCGTAGTTTATAGCTAACATTGCCAATCGATAGTTTATTTACTATGTAAACTCTAAGTATAAATATGGGATTCCTCCAAAAATTTAAGGATCGTATGACAAAGAGAGAGGAACAACGCTACCAGAAACTTCTCAAAGAAAAAGAAAAACTAGAAGAAAAAAAACGTAAACTTGAAGCAAAAAAAGCCAAGAAAGCGAAACGTGCCAAAGTCAAACAAGAAGTAAAAGAACTACGTAAAGAAACAAGCGTAGTAGGTAAAGCAATTACCGCAATACAGAAAAAAGTCAAAGAACGAGAAAAACCAAAAACAACGAGAAAAAAAACAGGAACAAGGACAAGTAAATCAAAGGGTGTTAGTGGTTATCGACTCGTTCAGACACATAAAACTAAATCGGCAGCTACAGAACACGCTAGTATGCTTCGTGATAAAACGACAAACGCACAAGTAAAGAAAACTTCGGATGGTTGGGGTGTATATATGTCAAAGAAGAAGGTTACTAAAAAAAAGAAAACAACAAAAACCAAAACCAAGAAGAAGACAAAGCGTAAAAAGAAAGACACCACCCCAGATTGGCTAAAACCCATAATCTAGGTGATGTTATGAGTTCCTTTATGGATTCTCTTGTAGCCCTTGGAGGAGCTATAGGGTATACAGACATAGTTACTGGAAATGATCCTAAATTCGGTGCATTAGCGATTAGTTTAGTTATAGGATACTATATCTTACGAATCTATGAAACGTTCAACCGATAACTTTATACTAAAACTTGATCTTAGTATAATTATGGCTAGATTACGTGTTTATAAAGTAACTGGGAATTATATTCCATATAATGAAGTTATTATTGTTCAATCAACCTCAGAACGTGGTGCGGTTACAGTGGCTAAGAAAATATTTAGAGAACGGGGGTATGATAACTATACCATAAATGAGATGGAGTTATTCGTTTGGGAGGAGTTATATCAACCTAGAACTAAGGCTTATGGTAAAAAAAGAACAAAAACAAAAAAGAAAACAAAAAAGAAAACAAAAAAGAAAACCAAAAAACCAAAAACAAGTAAAATTCCTCAAATGAAGGTAAAACGAATAAAACTATAAAGATGAGTTCCTACGCGCGCGCCTCTATGAGATACTCAACCGATAGGTAAAATAAAACTTTAGGGATTATAGTAAGACTTTTACATACATTATTACTATTATATTGTATGGGTAAACGTACACGTGTACGAAAAATGTATCTCCAAAGAGATAAACACGGCAGATTCAAAGAATGGACCAACATAGGGAGAAGCATACACGCAGACGCACGAAAACACGCATTACATAAACCAACAAAAACAGGATACGGACACACAGGAGACTATGACAGAGGAACACCAGCAGCACGAAAAACATCCAACAAATTAACAAACATACCACAGATGAAGATCACAAAGATCGGGAAAGGAAAAAAACTTACAAAACCTAAAGTAATCAAAGTATGACTTCTTGGGTAAAGTTCATATTATTCGTGGTTGGGTATCCTATCCTATGCTTAGGGATGCTTGTAATTATAGCCAAAATTTTCTCACTCATTTGGTATAGACCAAATGAGTAAAAGATCCTTTGTAATAAAACGATAGTTTTTTACCTAGATAATACTAAGTAAATATATGCCAAAAAGGAAGACAAGTTCTAGGGTTACAAAACAAAAGGCTTGTGATTATGGACACTTCGCGAACAAAGTAAGGCGTTTGNNTTGGTTCAGAGAAGGATACACTAAAAAAGACCATGTTTATGACCCTAAATCAAGACAATGGTATCATAAAAACAAAAAACCATATTGGATGAAATAAAGTAGGCAAACTTCTTATCAAACTACGACAATCTTAAATACNNCCTATGCTTAGGGATGCTTGTAATTATAGCTAAAATTTTCTCATTCATTTACCCTAGTCCAGATGGCTAAATATTTGTTGGCATTGTTCTTATCAAACTACGACAATCTTAAATACCTAGTTATTACTTAGATTATTGGCATCTTTTGATACGCCGAGGTTGCGGTGTCCTGGGCACGACACTCTAAACTGTCCAAGTTCATTCTCAACATTGCCATAGGTTTAATTACATAGACAGTCTTAGTAATAGTGTACTACCATGCGTAGGAAAAAACGTAGATTCGAGAAACCCTGGGGAGAATTCGGAAGGGAAATGAACCGTAAAACCAAGGTACTGAAAAAACCTAAAAAACTTAAAGGGAGATAGCCCTTGCCTACGAGTAGACACTTCAACAAGAAGGCAGCATTGAAAGCTGCTAA
>JABAHP010001312.1_pt2 | contig 23085 bp, 17 predicted proteins | sample 7062081 | NCBI WGS metagenome assembly JABAHP01 (sample SAMN14534357, study PRJNA622989) | marine sediment metagenome | biome: marine biome [ENVO:00000428]; feature: marine pelagic biome [ENVO:01000023]; material: deep marine sediment [ENVO:00002113] | place: India: Gulf of Kutch | collected...
AGCACGTAGTGTTTGTGGATGTCGCCGAGCATGATGCGGGTCCGCTCTCCCCTGTAGCGGTTGCCAGAGTCCACGTCGTAGTGTCCTGGCTCCTCGAATATCATGTAGAAGCCCCGGAGCCACGTCTTGGTACGGACCTTGTCCTTCGCCATGATGCCCATACCGAGCCCCAGGGCCTGCATGATCGACCTTAGGTCGCAAACCCCCCGGCTGAGGCTGGGGCTGAGCACGGCGGTCCTGTAGTCGAAGGTCTCTACCTGGAGGGTCGTGAACTTGTCCCTCCTAGTGTCTCCNNACATCTCGTTTATGACGGCGCCGATCCCCTCGTTGCCGCGACTGATGGTGATGCCCTTGGTCCGCCCCGTCCTACGGACGATGTTGATGCCAAGGGGGTATATCCCGGTGATCTGGTCCCATGTGTAGAACAAGGTCCTGTATTCGGTCACGTACCGCCTCTGGATGCCAGTGGAGGGTCTGGCCAGGGTTATCTCGTCGACCTTTACGAACCGGGCCTGTATACCGTTCTTGTACACTCTGATTGGTCCATGGTCCCGTTCGCTGAAGAGGGGCTTCCCTGAGGGTGAGAACCTTCCGTCGCCCCTCGAGACGGTCGCGGCATCCTGGATGTGTGAGATCCAGCGGTACTCCTCCTCCGTCAGGTCGATCACCTCCCTTCTCTTCCTCAAGACGACGGCAGCCACGATCCAGATGATGACCATAACGAACGCTGCGACGTAGAATATCCACAGGTTATCGCTCAGGAGGACCCCAACCCATTACGTCAACTATATCCTTGGAGGACGTAATATCAGTATCGACAGGTCCCTTGGGCCCTCGCCTGCTTCTCGTTCCTTGGGAATCAGCCCTCCCGAGGCCGTCCTGCTTGGTATCGGAATCCTGCCGCGCTGCGGAGCCCTGGCACCGTCCTCGCGCGTTTAAGAATCCAATCGGCAATGTTAATTACCAGTCGTCGAAATCTAAACCACAGCCTTATTAAAGGCGATTACCGTTAAGATGGACGAGGTTGTGCTCTCAATGGAACAAGGGGATATCAAGTCCTGGTACCAGCAGGGAGAGAGGGCCTGGCAGAACGGCGACTACCAGGAGGCGGTCGCCGCCTACGACAACGTGCTGCAGGCCCGCCCCAAGGATGACAAGGCCTGGTACAACAAGGCCCTGGCGCTCCGACGCCTGGGCAACCTGGAAGAGGCCGTGATGTGCTACAACAAGGCCATCGAGATCAACATCGAGAACGACAAGGCCTGGGTCAACACCGGCTACGCCCTGTTCCAGCTGGGAAGGCACGACAACGCCGTGGCCTGCTACGACAAGGCCCTGGAGTACAACGGCAACAACGACAAGGCCTGGTACAACAAGGGTCTGGCGCTCCGCCACATGGGCCAGATGGAGGATGCCATCACCTGCTACAACAAGGCCATCGAGCTGAACATCTCCAACGACAAGGCCTGGGTCAACGTGGGCTTCGTCCTTTACAAGATGGAGAAGTCCGACGAGGCGATATCCTGCTTCGACAAGGCCATCGAGATCAACGACAAGAACGGTGTGGTGTGGTACAACAAGGGCGTGGTCCTGGACAGGATGGATCGGTCCACCGAGGCCATCCCCTGCTTCCGCAAGTCCCTCCAGCTTGGCCCGAACGCCCAGTACGCCGAGAAGGCCCGGGAGATCCTTGCATACCTGGCGCCCGACGAGCCCATCCCCGAGGGGGACGAGTTCTTCGACGAGGGCCCGGCCGTGGCCCTCGCCCCCGAGGCTCCCGTGGAGGAGTTCGGTGTGGAGGCCATGACCGAGGAGGAGGGCGCCTTCGAGGTGGCCGAGGAGGAGGGTGCCTTCGAGGTGGCCGAGGAGGAGGGTGCCTTCGAGGTGGCCGAGGATGCAGCCTTCGAGGTGGCCGAGGACGGTGCCTTCGAGGTTGACACCGAGGCGGCCCCGACGGAGATGGAGGAGCCAGTCTTCGAGGCGGAGCCCGTCATAGAGGAGGTGGGTGACGCCGAGGCGGCGTTCGCCGTCGAGGCCGTGGCAGCCCTGGCAGAGGAGCCCTCGGTCGCAGATGAGGCAGCCCCCTTCGAGATCGCCGAGCCAGTCACCACCGATGAGACCATGGACGAGGCCTTTGCCTTCGAGGACGTCACTGAGGAACCGGCACCGGAGACCCCTGCCCTCGAACCACCGACCCCACCCGTTCCCGAGGCAGTTCCCGCTCCCGTGCCACCCCCACCGCCTGCACCAGAGGCACCGGCACCGCCTGAACCCGCTCCACCGGCTCCCCCTGAACCCGAACCCCCCGCGCCTGCAGCACCGGCTCCGCCCGAGCCCGCTCCACCGGCTCCCCCTGAACCCGAACCCCCCGCGCCTGCAGCACCGGCTCCGCCCGAGCCGCCAGCACCGGTGGCTCCCCCACCGCCCGAGCCGCAACCGCCGGCACCGCCAGCACCAGAACCCCCCGCTCCAGTTGCTCCGGCACCACCTGAGCCGCAACCTCCCGCGCCTCCGGCACCAGAACCACCGGCACCGGTCGCTCCAGCGCCGCCTGAACCACAGGCCCCCGCACCACCGGCGCCTCAGCCACCGGCACCGACCGCTCCAGCACCGCCCGAGCCGCAACCTCCCGAGCCACAGGCCCCCGCACCCGCACCTCCCGCACCTGCGCCTCCCGCCGAGGAGGGAGAGTTCGCCTTCGTCGAGGAGACCGAGGACTTCGGTGAGTTCACCGAGGACCTGGGGGACTTCGAGGTGCTGGATGAGGAGCCGCCCGCGAAGCGGCCCCCGCCCCAGCAGTGAGACCGAGGGCGCTCGGCGATCACATCGACGTCGCAGCCAGGGCTCCAGATAGTTGGGTGGAGAGGTAGCCCCGGGCAGATTCGAACTGCCGTCACCGGCTCCAAAGGCCGGTATGATTGGCCTCTACACCACGGGGCTGCGCTCCCGCTGAGATAAGTGGTAGCAGAAAAGGCTTGCGGCCTCAGCCATCGATGCCCAGCTCGTCGAGGACCCGTCGGCGCTCAGCATCGTCGATGAGCCCCTTCTCCAGCGCCAGGTCGAGGACCGGCCGGTCCGCCTCCACCGCCTCCTTGGCCAGGGCCGCCGCCTCCAGGTAGCCTATCTTGGGGGCGAGGAGCGTGGCGATGGCGGGGTTTCGGGAGACGGTGGCGGTGGCCCGCTCCACGTTGGCCTCTATGCCCCTGATGCCCCGCTCGGTGAAGGTGGGCAGGTAGTTCACCAGGTACTGCATCGACTGGAGGACCGCGTGGATCATCCCGGGCATCATCACGTTCAGCTCCATCTGGCCCGCCTGGGCGGCCATGGCCACGGCGTGATCGTTGCCCATCACCTGGAAGCAGAGCATGTTCAGGCACTCGGACATCACGGGATTGACCTTGCCAGGCATGATGGAGGAGCCGGGCTGCACGGGAGGGAGCCTGACCTCCGCCAGGCCCGAGGTGGGGCCCGAGCCCAGTAGGCGCAGATCGTTGGCGATGCGAGTGAGCTCGATGGCCAGGGCCCGCAGGCCTCCCGAGTAGGCGGCGATGCCCTGGCGGCTCTGCATCGCCTCCCTCATGTCCCGGGCCGGACGGACCTCCAGGCCTGTCATGCTGGCCAGGTAGCCGATGGCGGTCTCCCTGTACCTGGGGTGGGCGTTGGTGCCCGTGCCCACGGCGGTCCCGCCCAGGGGAAGCTCCAGCAGGTCGTCGCGCAGCGCGTTAAGCCGGGCCCGCACCTTCTCCAGGGTGACGCCGTAAGCGGTGAACTCGTTGCCCAGGGTCGTGGGGACGGCGTCCTGGAGATGGGTGCGACCGCTCTTGACGACCCCGGAGAACTCCTCCCCCTTCGCCTTGAGGGCCGCCTCCAGCTCCGCCACCGCGGCGTCCAGCTCCGGGTGGAGGAGGAGGACCGAAAGGTGCATCGCGGTGGGGAAGGTGTCGTTGGTGGACTGGGCCATGTTCACGTGGTCGTTGGGGGAGATGGCCTCCAGGTCGCCCGGCTCCCTGCCCATCAGTTGCAGGGCACGGTTCGCCAGGACCTCGTTGGTGTTCATGTTGAAGCTGGTTCCCGCGCCGGCGTTGATGGGGTCGACCACGAAGTGCTCCCTGTGGCCGCCCGCCAGTACCTCGTCGGCGGCGGCGATGATGTGCTCCGCCCGCTCCGTGTCCAGCTCCCCCAGCTCGCTGTTGGCCATGGCAGCCGCCTTCTTGATGAGCACGTAGGCCTCTACGAACCTGGGATTGACATGGAGACCGGTCACGGTGAAGTTTAGCAGGGCACGGGCCGTCTGGGCCCCGTAGAGGGCGTCAACGGGCACCTCGACCTCGCCAAGGGAATCGCGCTCGATGCGGTACGGGCCGTCGTCGGTCATGCTCCTCCCTCCATGTCGTTGAGCAGGGGCAACCTCTCCGCATCCTTCTTCATCTTCCTGATGGCTCCGCCCGGGGCCACGTTCCTTGGACAGACCTTGACGCAGTTGAAGATGAGGTCGCAGCCCCGGATGCCCTCCTCGTTGTCAAGCATCTCGATGATCCCGTCCCGGCGCACGTCCCTTGGGTCCTCGTAGAACCTGCGGGCCTTGGCCAGCGCCGCGGGGCCCAGGAACTCCTGGTCCTCGTGGGCGACAGGGCACGAGCCGCTGCAGAGACCGCACAGTATGCAGCCCACGAAGCGCTCCAGCCTGAGCACGTCCTCGTGGTCCATAGGCCGCTCCCTGCCCTCGGGTGCCTCGCCCTCGGGGACCAGCCAAGGCTCCACCTCCTCCAGGGCGTCCCAGAACCGGGTCATGTCGACGACCAGGTCGCGGGTGACGGGGAAGTTGGGGAGGGGCTCGACCAGGACCTCCGTTCCCGGGTCCCATCCCTCGACCACACCGTCCATGGGTCCGAAGGTCTGTAGCTTGGAGGGGGCCTTCTCCATGACCTCCTTCAGCTGGGTCCTGCAGGCCAGGCGGGGCACCTTGTTGATGAGCATGGCGCAGCTGCCGCATACAGCGCCTCGGCAGCTGTAGCGGAAGGCCAGGGAGCCGTCCTGGGTGTCCTGTATCTCGAACAGGGCGCCGAGCACCGTCTGGCCCGGCGTGTCCGACACGTCGTAGACCTGGTACCTGGGGGCTGCGTCCCGGCCGGGCTCGAACCTCTGTATCCTGAGCCTCATCAGTACACACGCTCCTTTACCTCGAAGGTGCCCAGGGTTGGTGGCACGTACTCGAGCTTGGGTCCGTCGGTGGTCTGGTACGCCATCGTATGGACCAGCCAAGTATCGTCGTCGCGCTCGGTGAAGTCGAGCCTGTAGTGGGACCCCCTGCTCTCCTCGCGGGCCATGGACGAGATGGCGATGATCTCCGCAAGCTGGAACATGAATTCCACCTCCAGGTACCCGATCAGCGCCTGGTTGTAGACCCGGCCGTGGTAGTCCACACCCGCCTCTGCCATCCTGGACCGCAGCTCGCGGAGCTTGACGAGCCCCTCCTCCATAGTGGGACCGTCCCGGAAGATGCCGAAGTGGTGGAACATCAGCTCCCTCATCTCCTCCTTGAGGACGCCGGCCCGGATGGGCGAGTCCCTGCTCAGGATCTCGTTGATGCGGGCCACCTCCTCCCTGAGGGCTGCCTCCAGCTCAGCCTCCCGTGGTTCGGGTGCAGCCTCGGCGTGGGCGGCGGCGGCGAAGCCCGCCCGGCGCCCGAACACCAGGGTCTCCAGGAGGCTGTTGCCTCCCAGCCTGTTCGCGCCATGGACCGACACGCAGGCGGCCTCTCCGGCCGCGAATAGCCCCGCGACCTCGGTGGCACCGTCCACGTCGCAGGCCACGCCGCCCATGGAGTAGTGCTGCCCAGGCTGGACGGGGATGGGCCTCTCGATGGGGTCCAGGCCCGCGAAATGGATGCATATCTCCCTGATGCCAGGGAGCCTCTCCTTGATGCGGTCCGCTCCCAGGTGGGTGATGTCCAGGTGCACGTAGGGCTGGCCGTCGATCCCGCGCCCCTCGTTGACCTCCGTCTGGATGGACCGGGCCACGATGTCCCTGGGGGCCAGCTCCATCGCCTTGGCCGCGTACCGCTCCATGAACCTCTCGCCCTCGGAGTTTACCAGGTAACCGCCCTCCCCGCGCACGCCCTCGGACATGAGGATGTTGGTGCCGTATAGGGTGGTGGGGTGGAACTGGATGAACTCCATGTCCTCCAGGGGCACGCCGACCCGGTAGGCCAGGGCGGCGCCGTCGCCGTTGTTGATGACGGCGTTGGTGGACCGGGCGAAGACCCGGCCGTAGCCGCCGGTCGCTATGACAACGGAGCGGGCCTGGATGGAGTGTAGCTCCCCCTCCTTCACGTCCAGGGCTATGAGGCCCGAGCACTGCCCCCCGCTGACCACAAGCTTGGTGACGAAGAACTCGTCGTAGACCCGCACTCCCTCCCGGAGCGCAGTCTCGTACAGGGTGTGGAGCAGGTTGTGGCCCGTGCGGTCCTGGGCGTAGGCGGTCCTGGGGTAACCGGCTCCACCGAAGGGGCGCTGGGCGATGCGACCGTCCTCGGACCGTGAGAACACCGTTCCCCAGTGCTCCATCTCCCGCACCCGGTCAGGGGCCTCGCCGGTGAGCACCAGCACTGCGTCCTGGTCGGCCAGGTAGTCCGAGCCCTTCACGGTGTCGAAGGCGTGACTCTCCACGCTGTCGTCCTCGCGGAGCGCCGCATTGATCCCGCCCTGGGCCGCCACGCTGTGGGACCTCAGGGGCTGCACCTTCGTCACGATGGCCACGTCGGCCCCGGCCTCTGAAGCCGCCAGGGCGGCCCTCAGGCCCGCCAGGCCTCCTCCTATCACAACGACCTCGTGGGAAAGGTGCTCCTGAGCACCCTCGAATCCTCCGGTCGAGCTGGATAGCGGAACGTCCTCCGATCCTGCCAAGGGTATCCCCCAGGGCGGAAGGTAGGGCGTACCATTTGAAGATTGCGACGGACAAGCTAGGCGGGGTCCTCACATCATGTCGTGCATCAGGGCCCAGGCCTCCTTCCGGGTGTCCCGGACGGTGGGCCTGAGGGGGCGGGCCAGCTCGATCTCCTTTAGGTCGATGTCGCCGGTCACCGTCGTCTCCTCGTAGGGCGGACCCTGGACGATGTACTGGCCCCTGGGCCCGACGATGTGGCTGCCGCCCCAGAAGGTGAGCTGCATCTGGGAGCCCACCAGGTTGGCGTAGACGAAGGCGCAGGCGTTCTCTATGGCGCGGGCCATGGCCAGCTTGACGAAGAAGTCCCGTGATGTGGTGGGGGACGCCGATATGCAGACGAGGATGTCGGCACCCTGGAGGGCGTAGGCCTTGCATATCTCGGGGAAGAAGATGTCGTAGCAGATGAGGAGGCCCAGCCTGCCCGCGGGGGTGTCGAACACTGGCAGTTGGTTTCCGTGGCCGAAGAACATGCGCTCCTCGAAGGGGCCGAAGTTGGGCAGGGACCACTTGCGGTACGAGTCGGCGGTGCCGTCGGGCCGCACCACCACCGAGGAGTTGTACGTTATGCCCCGCTTTATCGGGTCCGCCTCGGGCATGCCGAAGACCACGGTGGAGCCGGCGGCCTTCGCGGCGGCGGCCACCTGGGTGACGCTGTCCCCGTCCAGGGCCTCGCCGAGCCTCATGTGATCGTCCCGGGCCATGTAGCCCGTCAGGAACAGCTCTGGGAAGACCACCAGGTCCGCTTTCGCGGAGGTGATGACCTGGTCCATCCGCTCCAGGTTGGCCTCGGTGTTTCCGCGCCTTGCCTGGTACTGGCCCAGTGCGACTTTCATGACAAGCTAGATATGGGAAACCATTGATAACCGTTGCGATACCCATGGCCCTATCTCCCGGTTACAACGACGAGTCGGTGTTGGTCATCGAGACCTTCATCCGGGACAAGGTGAGGGACGCTCGGGCCAAGGGTGCGGTGCTGGGCCTATCGGGCGGTCTCGACTCGGCGGTGGTGGCCACCATGTGCGCCCGGGCGCTGGGGTCGGAGCGGGTGCTGTGCATCATGATGCCCGACGCCACCACCCCTCCCCAGGAGATGGAGGACGCCCGCGAGCTGGCCCTCCAGCTGGAGGTGGAGCACATGACGGTGGACATCGACCCGGTCCTCGACATCTTCCGCCAGAAGCTGGGCGGGGACGTGGAGGACCACGCCTTCGGCAACGTGAAGGCAAGGGCCCGTATGACCGTCCTCTACTACCATGGCCAGATCAGGGACTACCTGGTGATGGGCACGGGCAACAAGTCGGAGCTGTTAATGGGCTACTTCACCAAGTACGGCGACGGGGGCGTGGACTACCAGCCCCTGGGGGACCTCTACAAGACCCAGGTCCGGAGCCTCGCCGCCGACATAGGGCTACCCGCCAAGTTCATCGAGAAGCCCCCGTCGGCCAACCTGCTCCCAGGCCAGACCGACGAGGACGACATGGGCATCGCCTACGAGGACCTCGACCGCATCCTGCTGGGCATTGAGATAGGCATGGGTGACGGCGATATCGAGGAGCGCACCGGCCTTCCTGGGGCCGAGGTCGCCCGGGTGCGAGGCATCGTCACCGCCACAAAGCACAAGCGGAGGATCCCGCTGGCACCCAAGCTGGGCATCCGAACCATAGGCTGGGACTGGCGGGAGTGAGGGCTCCTAGTCCTCCTCCAGCTCCTCCATCCTTTTCATCAGCTCGACGACCTCGGACTTGAGGGCCTTCCTCTGGCGCTTCCAGTCGTCATCGCCCACCTCGCCGTCCTCGTGACGGTCGTCCAGCGCCCGGATCCGCCCCAGCAGCCTCTCCTTCTCCCGCTCCAGCTCGCGGATGTCCGCGTAGTCCTCTGAAAGGTCACTCATCTCCTCAGGAGCCCCGGCACCGAGGTCGTCCAGCTCGCGCATCACCTCGACGTACCTGTTCTTCAGGGACCTGCGCTTCCGCTTCCAGACCCCTTCACCGATCTCCCCGTCGTCGTGTCGCCTGTCCAGCTCCTTGATCTCGGCCAGGACCTTGTCCTTTCGCTCCTCGAGCCGGGCGCGGCGGGCGGCGGTCTCCGGATCCTCGTCCAGCTCGTCGTCCCCGTCCTCACGGGGGCGCCTGTCGCGGCCGCTCCAGAGGACCAGGAAGAGTAGCACCACTATCAGGACCGCGAGGAGGGCGTAGCGACCGTAGAGCCCCCAGTCGGTCTCGCCCTCGGCACCCTCCTCCCTGACGACCAGGCTGAAGGTGGATGTGTAAGTGAAACTGGTGGGGTCGCCGGGTCCCGAGGATGCCTGGGTCGGTGATATCTGGGTGCCCTTGCCCCCGATGTCGTCGAACATAAGGGCGTCCACCTTGGTCCTGTGGTACACGTCCACGTGGATGATCCTCTCGGTGAAGACCAGCTTGTTCATGGTGATGGACCCACCGTCCATCACTCCAGTGTAGCGCAGCTCGATGGTCAGGTTCACGCCGTACTCGAACACCTCCTCCCCGATACGGAACCGGTACCAACCATCGGACAGGGACGGGTGGGGCTCCATCAACGACATCAGGGTCATCGCGGCCAGGTCGGAGGAGTCCGCCTCGTAGGTGTGGGACCCGATGCCTGGCAGGTCCAGGTCAGACCAGTCCAGGACGGTGTCGTTGAAGATCTCGGTGGTGACCTCCCCCCCGAACCCGCTGAAGAGCTGGCGGTCCTGCTGGGTGACGGAGTGGACCTGCCATAGGTAGGTGGTGTTGACCTTGGGATGGGGTTCCTCGGGGCCCTCGGGACCCAGGTCGATGTCCGGACGCAAGGTGGCGGAGGTGGTGGTGTAGCCGGTGAGGTTGCCGATCCAGTCGTCCTCCAGGTGGATGAGCTGGAGGGTGTAGTTGGCTATGGTGTAGTCGTGGGTGTACTCGATGACGATGGGGGTGTTCGGGTCGGGGGAGAAGGTGGGGTCCACGTACACGATTCCGTAGTCAGGTACCTTGGCGGGGTCGTCGTTGGTGAAGGATATCGTCTCCTTTACGAAGAGGCCGCCGTAGTCAGCATCGATGCCCTGGGGGTTCTGGGCATCGGACTCGACGATGTAGAGGTCGTTGTGGGTGTTGGTCATCGACCCCCCGTGGGAGGTCGTCTGGGCGATGGCCGGCGAGGCTGAAAGCATCAGCATCACCAGGGCGATAATAAGGGCGATCGTGCCGCTAGGTCTCATCATCTTCACTCTCCTCGAGGGTGCTATCCTCGTCGGGTTCCTCCTCATCGTCTTCTCCCTCCCCGTCGTCGCCGCCGTCTATATGCCTTTCCCCGTAGTGCTCAAGGGGTCGGANNGTCATGGCGGGCACCTGGCTGACCATCACCTCCGCCTCGAAGGAGCCTTCGGGGGTTGGCTTCACTGAGACCACGGTGACGTAGATGTCCTGCACCAGGGTCCGGTGGATGTGCACGTCGGTCATCGGCAGTCCGGTGTACGCCTTCCTGAAGACCCTCTGGACGTCGGACGCCCGGTGGACCTCAATGGTACCGTCGTGCTTCCTGATGGTCACGTTCCCGTCCTCGCCCTCGACGGAGACAAGGAACCCGGCGGTCTCGGTGCCCTTCACCAGCAGCTTCACCAGCTCCCCCTCCAGGATGTCAGCGTCGTTGGAGAGGGCGGGCCATACGTCCAGGCTGCTGGACGGGTCGAAGAGGTCGACCACCACGGACCTGTGGGGGTCACGGAAGCTCTGGAACCTCACGATGTAGTTGTCACCCTGGGAGCTTATTGCGACAACCTCGCCGTCCATGGTCCTCATCTGGCCCTCCTGGGAGTAGAGGAGCGTCCCGTACTCTCGGAACTTCCAGCTGGCGATGACGCTGGACTCACCGTCGGAGACGTGGGAGCCCTCCCTGTAGAGCCTCAACGTGCCGTCGAAGGAGTCCCAGTCCTCCCCCCTCTCGCTGACGCCCGTGTCCCTGGTCCACTCCCTGTCGATCAGGACCGCCGAGTACCCGTCGTGGTCGACGGGCACGTCCTCCGTCGGCATGAGGCCCGTGGTCTCGTTCAGCAATGGCACGTTCGACAGGCAGTACGCTGTGAACACCATGGCAAGTCCCAGGTGCACGAGGATGGAACCGGAGCGACGGAGGACGCTGGTGCTGGACGCCCGGGGCCTCCTGGTGAACCTGACCACCTGTCCCAGCACCGCCAGCACCCCGAAGGCGCCGATGGTCGCACCGAACCAGGCCACGGGCGGGTCCAGGTCCCTTGGATTGACCAGGGCGACGATGACGCCCACCACGAGGGCCGCCCCCGTCATTGCGGCGGCCCGCCTCCTTCCCGAGAAGCGGACGGACATGCAGATGACCAGGAAGGCCATCAGCGGGATGGCGAAGGTCCCCACCCTGGCATGGTACTGGCCCGGGGAAACGGAGCTGTTCACCCCCATGAGCAGCATGAACAGGATGAGGACCACCGAGGTGCTGAGCAGGAAGACGGTGGCCAGCATGCTCACGGGTCCCCTGGCGAGCCACTCGTGCACGGGCTCCCCCTCCTTGATGGGGGGGAAAATGGCAGAGTCCTCCTTCGCCTTCCAGAACCTGTACGCGCTGCCCGCCAGCGTCACGATGAGGACGGACCACATGGCGTACCAGATCCACCGGAGGGAGACGGAAGAATCCAGTGCCGCGGATAGACGGTCGGTGGCGGCCTCCGCGGCCGCACCCGCGTAGGAGTGGACCGAGGCCCACACGCCGGACCTGGTCACGAACGTGGCGAAGAACACCAGGAACATCGCCAGGCCCGCGAGGAGCGGGGCCATGTAGATGTAGTCACCCCTCTGCCGGTGGGAGTGTAGGGCGTGGAGGAAGGCGGTGAGGGCGACCCACGGTATGAGGGAGGACGTCTCCACCGGGTCCCAGGCCCAGTAGCCGCCCCATCCCAGTGTCTCGTATGCCCACAGGGCGCCTATGCCTATGCCCAGAGTCAGAGTGAACCACGCCAGCCTCCCCCAGGGCCTTGCCACCTCCACCCATAAAGGGTCCCTGCGGATGATGTAGGCCACGGCCGCGGCGAACACGAAGGTGATGAGGGCGTAGGCGATGAACACGATGGGCGGGTGGATGGCCATGAGGGGGGTGCGGAGCACCGGGTTCAGGCCGCGGCCGCCGTCGGGGTAGAAGGAGGTGCGCTCTGCGAAGGGCTCCAGGGCCTGGGTCGCCACCAGCAGCGCGAAGGCCACCAGCAGCACCACGGCCCGGATCAGGTCGAAGGTTAGCCAGCCCGTCGGCGGCGCCGCCCTCCTCTCCGCCTGCTTGGCGGTGAGGGTCTTCCTGCCCTTGCGCTTCCTGCCCTTCCTCGTCCTCTGCTCCTCGGGCTCCTCCTGGGGGGTCATGCCCGCGACGTCCCTCCTCCACCAGCGGACCTCCTCGACCATCCAGAATCCCAGCACCATGGCGGTCCACAGGACCATCGAGCCGGCCTGTCCCGCCCAGGACCCCGAGAGCTTGTAGGCGGTGGGCATGTCCTCCGAGGAGTAGTTGTGGACTATCTCGTAGGAGAGGTCCGTAGACAGGAAGATGTAGAACAGGTACAACAGCGCGCCGACCGACAGGACGCCGGCGGCCATCGTCAGGTACCTTGGTATGTGGGCCTTCACGTTCACGTAGAGCACGCGCTGTAGCGATGTGGCCGCCGCGAAGGCTACGGCAAGGGTGGCGAACAGCAGCAACCATGCTCCGATGGACAAGGGACTCCCCCGGGCCTGCGGTGCGTGAGGGCAGGGTCCGATATAAAACCTTCTGCCTTCGCCAGGCTTTTATCCGGGGATGGCCTTCCCCGGGTGATGGCGTCCGGCGACGGTCTTCGCAAGGCCCAGGGAATGACGATGATGGCCGGGGTGCTGTGGGGCACCTCATTCGTGGTCATCCAGTGGGGACTCGACGACGGTTTCCACCCCATGTTGTTCCTGACCGTCAGGATGTTGATCGCCTTCGCCTCCGCCCTGGTTGTGGCCCGCTTGCTGGGCGGCGTCGACGCCTGGCTCCTGCGCGATCCGTGGGTGTGGGCCCTGGGCCTGTCCAACACGGCAGGTTTCGTGTTCCAGTACTTCGCCCTGGACCTGACGGTGGCCACCAAGGCGGCCCTGATCACCAACCTCTCGCTCATATTCGTCGCGCCAATGTCGTACGTCTGGTTGCGGGAGGGGTTCACGCCCATCAAGGTCGGTGCCCTCGTCGCAGTGGTCCCCGGTGTGTTCCTGCTCACCACGGGTGGTGACATGGACTCCCTGAGGGGCTCTGAATTCCTGGGGGACATGCTCTCCTTGGGCGCTGGGCTCTCCTGGGCCTTCTACATAATAATAAGCAAGCACGTGCTCAGGGACGAGCGGGTGATGGTGTCCCGGCTCACCCTTTGGGTGATGGGCACCACGGCGGTCTTCACCATCCCGCTGGGTGTGGCGACGATCGCCCTGGGTGACGATCCCCTCTCCCAGGTGGGAAACGTCGGGTGGGCCACCGCTGTCTACACTGGCGTGGTGTGCTCCACGGGAGCCTACCTGCTCTGGACCCGGGGCCTGAAGGGCGTCACCGCCACCGTGTCGGCGATCCTGCTCCTGGTGATGGTCATCGTGGCGGCGGTCATGGACTACGCGTTCCTGGGCACCGAGATGAACGCCATGGCCTGGACGGGGGCGGGCATCCTGCTGGTGGCCATGGTCCTGGTCAACCTGGAAGGGTCGGAGGAAGGGTAGGGGTGAGCCTCAAGAGTCCAGCGTCTCGCCCAGGAGCCTTAGGCCCTCGCGGACGTGCCCGACGTCGGGATGACCCACGCCTATACGCAGGTGGCCCGGCAGGCCGAACAGCTCGCCCGGGGAGGTCATGACGCCGTGCTCCGCCATCGCCCGCCTCGCCAGCGATATGGTGTCGTCCACACCCTCTAACCTGGGGAAGCAGATGATGCCCGCATGGGGCCGGACCCAGCTCACGTCATCACGGGAGCGTACCCACTCCTCCATCACGTCCATCCCCCTCCTGGCTATCGCCCTCGCCCGCTCCCGGAGGTCCGGCAGGCGGTCCAATATCCTGACCGCCGCCGCAGTTCCGGGGGTGGCGAAGGAGGGCTCCACCAGGTCCTTGAGGTTGTCCAGGGCCGAGATGGCCTCCCTGGGAGCGGAGATCCAGCCCATCCGTGTGCTGGCCCACACGTACACCTTGGAGAGGGAGCCCGTGGAGATGGCCCCCGGGGCGACCTGGCGCACGGGGGGCACCGCCATGTCGTCCTCCACGAAGGGCCTGAATATCTCGTCGACGACCAGGGTGGCATCTACGTCGGCGGCTATGTCGGCCAGCGCCCGGAGGTCCTCCCTCCTGAGGGCGGCGCCAGTGGGATTGTGGAGGTTGACGGTGAAGATGGCGGCCGTGTCAGGCCCAGTCAGCTCCTGGACCCGCTGGAGGTCCAGGCGCCAGCCATCGTCCATGGACCTGGTGACGGGGACCGTCCTAGACCCGTAGAGCCTGGGCAGCTCCGGTATGGGCTGGTAGGCGGGCAGGTCCACGATGACGTCGGTACCCTCGCCGCACAGGAGGTGCATGACCAGGGAGTTGGCCTCGGACGTACCCTGGGTGAGCAGAGCCTCCCCCTCTGGGACCCCTAGGAAGCCTGGCAGCCGCTCCTCCATCACCCGCTGGCTCGGCCAAGCGCGTCCGTGACCCCCCTCCATCTCCTCCAGCACCGGGTCCCAGTCCACCATGGCCCAGGTGTCCTCGTCCCCCATGACCTCTGACATGCCCAGACGGTACCTGGCGGTGGCCATGTTCTCGACGACCCAGTGCACGAGCTCGAACCTGGGCACGTTGCGCAAGTCAATCCCTCAGGATGTAGTCGTCCAGGCGCTCCCTCGCCTCCTCGCGGGCGGCCTGGTGGCGCTCCAGCCAGGCGTTGATGCGCTCCAGCAGGTCCAGCTTGTGCTCGCCGCAGAGGATCTCGCCGCCGCGGCACTGCAGCTCCAGCTCCGCCAGCTTGGCGTCGTCGGGCATGAACAGGTACTCCTCGTACCGGAACACGGGGCAGACGTCGGGGTTCGCCCCCAGCCTGCGCTGCTCCTCCACCGAGACCTGGCCTCCCGTGAAGGCGTTCATCAGCTTCTTCCTCACCACCTTGGGACCGTCGGTGGTGTAGATGGTGCTCCTCGGGTCCGAGGCGGACATCTTGTCCCCGCCCAGGAGGGAGGGCAGGAGCTTGCAGTGGGCCAGGCATGGCTTGGGGAAGCCCATCCTGGGGGCCACGTCCCTGGTCAGCCGGAAGTGGGCGTCCTGGTCTATGGCGGCGGGGATGAGGGTGGGGACCTCCTCACCGTGGAGGTGGGAGGGTATGAAGGCGGGCACCGACTGCATCGACGTGTACCATATCTGGCCGATGTTGTAGTCGTTGGTGAAGCCGAAGGTGGCCCGAGCCGTGGAGTAGGTTATCCGCTTCGCCGTCCGCAGGGCCAAGGGGTACATCGTCTTGATGTACTGGGTGTCTATGAGCACCTTGGTCTTCCCCGCGGGGAAGCCCAGGGCTATGTAGTCAAGGGCGTTCTCGAGGGCGTAGTTGTACGTGTCGTCCAGGGTGAGCCCGTTATCGAACAGGAACTTCTCGTCGTCGGTGATCTGGAAGTACATCTCCACGTCGAAGCGCTCCTGGAGCCACCTGTTGAAGACCCAGGGGAGGATGTGACCTATGTGGGTGTGGCCCGAGGGACCCCGGCCCGTGTAGAGGGCCCACGGTTTTCCCTTGGCTTGGCGGTCCAGGATCACGTCCAGGTCGCGATGGGAGTAGAAGATGCCCCGCCTCAGCATCCAGTGGTCCTCGCCCGCCAGGTCCACCAGCTTCTCCTTTATGGGGCCCTCCAGGCGCGACGTGCCGAAGCGCTCTATGAGCTCGTCGTAGTCGACGACCCCCGACACCTCCCACGGGGTCACCCTGGCCTCCTCATCATCGTTCGCCATGGTCGCTCGGTCTGGAATGCCAAGGTGGGGTAATAAGGGTTCGCCCCTCACAGGGGGAGGGGGACCAGGGCCTGGTATGCCCGAGCGGCCCGCGCCGGTGTGGGGTATACCGGGACGCCCGAGTCCACCAGGGCAGCCTCCGTCGCGGGCGCGCCCACGGCCACCGCGACCACGGGCTTGCCCTTCCTCCTGTTCGCCTCTGCCACCGTCTTGGCCAGGGCGGGTGGGTCCGCCCCGACCGCGAGGACTACCGCACCGTCGACGCCCGACTGGCCTAACACTCCCGAGATGATTGGCCNNTGGACGGCAGGCTGCCCGTCAGGTTCACGGGGTTGGAGGACCCGGCATGGTCCGGTAGCCAGGCCCTCAGAACACTCTGCACGTCCGGCGGCAGGGTGGGGACCTCCAACCCCTGGTCGGATAGGTGCGAGGCGGCAGCCACGGCCGCGCCTCCCGAGGTGGAGAGGACGGCTACGCGCCGCCCCCTGGCCATCGGCTGGTTGACCACCGCCGCCGTCCGGTCAGCCAGGTCCTCCATGTCCCTGCAGGCGATGGCGCCTGCGGCCACCAGGGACGGCAGGGCCTCGTTCCCGTCGGTGGCGCCACCAACGTGGGAGCGGGCGGCCCGGAGGGCAGCGGCGCCCCTGACCTTGGGGGCGACCAGCACGGGCACCCTTCCGTACACCTCACGGACGGCGGAGGCGACGGCGGGCACGTCCACCTCGCCGGCGGGGACCATCGCTATGACCGCCACGCCGGGCTCCGCCGAGGCGCCCCGGAGGAGGTGCTCGAACCCCACGTCGGCGGCGTTGCCCAGGCTGACGTAGAGGGAGAGCGCCTCGCGATGCCGGAGAAGGGAGCCGATGAATACCTGGTCCAGCTCCCCCGCCTGGGAGAGCATGGCGACCCGCGGCGGCCTTGCCGCCTCCACCCCCTCGGGGGCGGGGTCTACGCCGGTGACCAGGTCAACCCTAGATGTGACGGAGAACAGGCCTAGGCTGTTGGGGCCCAGCAGGCGGGCGCCGCCGCAGCGCACCCCGTCAATCATCTTTGCCTGCAGGTCCCGGCCCTCCTGGTGGGCCTCCCCGAAGCCGGGGACGGGCACCACGATGGCCCGAACGCCCCGCTTCACCAGCTCCACCGCGGTGGCCGCGGCCCGCTGAGGTGGGAGGACGATGACCGCCATGTCGGTCCCCTTCGGGATCTCGTTGATGCTGTAGAGGGCCTGGCGGGCCATTACCTGGACCGGTCTCCTGGTGGAGCCCGGCTTCGGCTCCAGCACGGGGTAGATGGGACCGGGGTAGCGCCCGCCGATGAGGGAATGGAGCAGCTCGCCACCGGGCAGAGAGGGGTCCTCGGAGGCCCCCACGATGGCTATGGCGCCGGGCCTGAGAAGCGCCACGGTCGCGGACCGGAGGTCCGCCTCCATCCGACCCCTGACGTCCTGGACCACCTTGTCTCTCCTCCTCGGCTGGCGCGATGCGCATGGGAGGGTAAAAGGTTTCTGGGTGGCATCTGGCACCCTTCTGGGGGGCAACCCTTTTCTTGCCCGCCCCCCATTCCGGGTGGCACAGGCGGGGGACCGTTGCCCAGGCTCACACCGATGATGAGGCAGTACTACAAGGCGAAGGAGGAGAACCCGGACGCCCTGCTCATGTTCCGCATGGGCGACTTCTACGAGATGTTCGGCGAGGACGCCAAGGTGGCGTCCCGGGAGATGGACGTGGTGCTCACCTCCAGGGCCCCCGCCAAGGGCCAGCCGCGCATCCCGATGTGCGGTGTGCCCCACCACGCCGTGGACAGCTACCTGGCGAGACTCATCAAGAAGGGCTACCGGGTGGCGATCTGCGAGCAGATGGAGGACCCCTCGAAGGCCAAGGGCCTGGTGAAGCGAGAGGTCATCCGGGTGATCACCCCCGGCACGGTGCTGGACACCACGCTCCTGGACGACAAGGCGAACAACTGGCTGGTGGCGGTGGTCCGGGAGGGTGACCGCTACGGGCTGGCCGCCGTGGACGGCTCCACCGGCGACTTCATCGTGACCGAGGTCGAGGGCGCCGAGGAGGGCAACGGCTCAGACGAGGTGCTGCTCTCCCAGCTCGACCGGCTGTCGCCCTCGGAGATAATCCTTCCTGCCGACCTCTACGAGGATGCCGACTTCCGGTCCCTGATCGGCCAGCGCGTCGGCGCGGCGGTGCACAGGGGCTCGGACCTGGCCTTCACCGAGGAGGCCGCCGGACGCATCCTCCGGGACCAGTTCAACGTGGTCTCCCTGGAGGGCTTCGGCGTCGCGGGGCGGCCGCTGGCGACCTCCGCCGCGGGGGCGGCAGTGGACTACCTGCGCGAGACCCAGAGGGGCGCACTCGCCCACCTGGAGAGGCTCTCCTACTACGGCGAGGACCAGTACATGGTCCTGGACGGGACGGCCCAGCGGAACCTGGAGCTGGTGCGGAGCCTCCGGGATGGGACCACCAGGGGCACGCTGCTCGGAGTGCTGGACAGGACGCGCACCGCCATGGGTGGCCGTCTGCTGAGACGTAGGTTGCTCCAGCCCTTGATGGACGTGGAGGGGATACAGCGCAGGTTGGACCAGGTGGAGGCGCTGATGGGGACGACCATCCCCAGGGGGGACATTCGTGACGCCCTCTCGGACCTCCACGACCTGGAGCGCCTTGCCTCCAGGGTGGCGTCGGGCTACGCCACGCCCCGAGACCTGGGAGCCCTGCGTGGGAGCCTGGAGGTGGTCCCGCGGGTCCGGGAGGCCGCCAACACGGTGGGCGATGGGCCCATCAAGGAGCTGGCCGAGGGTCTCGACGAGCTGCCCGACCTCCTCGACCTCCTCAGCCGGGCCCTGGTGGACAACCCGCCGGCCCAGGTGGCGAAGGGTGGCATCATCCGCGACGGGTACTCGGAACAGCTGGACGAGATCAAGGCGGGAGTGAAGGGCAGCAAGGACTGGATCTCCAGGCTGCAGGAGGTGGAGCGCAAGCGCACGGGCATCAAGTCCCTGCGCGTGGGTTACAACAAGGTCTTCGGGTACTACATCGAGGTCAGCAAGGCGAACCTGGAGCTGGTTCCAGAGGACTACCAGCGCAAGCAGACGCTGGCCAACGCCGAGAGGTTCATCACCGAGGAGCTTAAGCGCTACGAGGAGATGGTGCTCTCCGCCGACGAGAAGATACAGGCCCTGGAGGAGGAGCTCTTCGAGGAACTGAAGGCGAGGGCGGCGGAGGACTTGGGCCAGCTGATGGCCACCGCGCGCACGGCGGCCCGCCTCGACGTGGCCGCCAGCATGGCCGAGGTGGCGGTGCGCCGTACGTACACCCGTCCCACCGTCGACGGTGGGTCGAACATCAAGATAAGGGACGGACGGCACCCGGTGCTGGAGACCCTCATGCCCGACGGCGAGTTCATCCCCAACGACGTGGAGCTGGACGGGGACGACGTCCAGATCGTCCTGATAACGGGCCCCAACATGGCGGGCAAGTCCACCTACATGCGCCAGGTGGCCCTCATCGTCATCATGGCCCAGATGGGGGCGTACGTTCCCGCCACTCGGGCCCGGGTCGGCGTGGTGGACCGGGTGTTCACCCGGGTGGGCGCCTCCGACGACCTGGCCCGGGGCCAGTCTACCTTCATGGTGGAGATGATAGAGGCGGCCAGCATCCTCAACTGCTCCACCGACAGGTCGCTGCTGGTCCTGGACGAGATCGGCCGGGGGACTTCCACCTTCGACGGTCTCTCCATCGCGTGGGCTGTGGTGGAGTACATCCACGCCCACTCGAGGGCCAAGACGCTGTTCGCCACCCACTACCACCAGCTCACCGACCTGGACCGGGTCCTGCCCCGGCTGAAGAACAGCCACTTCACCGCCGAGGAGAGGGAGGGCGAGGTGGTGTTCCTGCGCAAGGTGGTGGACGGGTCCACCGACAGGAGCTACGGCATCCAGGTGGCGGCCCTGGCGGGGCTTCCCTCCGAGGTGCTGGACCGGGCCAAGGACATCCTGGATTCCATAGAGAGCAAGAACGCCATCTCCGTAAAGGCCCAGCGGGCCGAGGGATACCCCCGGTCGGTGCAGACGGTGCTCTTCGATCCCGAGGGACGGAGCATGCCCGAGGCCGCCTCGGCGGAGCCCTCGCCCATCGAGGAGGAGATCCGCAACGTGGACGTGATGAACATAACGCCCCTGCAGGCCCTGGTCATGCTCAGCGAGCTGAAGGCCAAGCTGGGGGAGAGGGAGGAGGGTGATGGCGATGGCTAGGGTGAGACCGCTGGAAAGGAGGGTGTACGAGCGCATAGCGGCGGGCGAGGTCATCGAGCGGCCCGCCAACGTGGTCAAGGAGCTGGTGGAGAACGCCCTGGACGCCGGCGCGAAGAAGGTGAGCACAGAGATCAGGGGCGGTGGCATCGAGCTCATCCGCGTGCGGGACGATGGTGCCGGGATGGACAGGGACGACGCGCTGCTCGCCATCCAGCGCTACACCACCTCCAAGCTGACGACCCTGGAGGACCTGGACGGCTTGGGGACCCTGGGATTCCGCGGCGAGGCGCTGGCCAGCATCGCCGCCGTCTCCAAGATGGAGCTGGTGACCAAGACCGCGGAGGGGCGCACGGGGACCCGGATCTCCATCCAGGGGGGAGAGGTCGTCTCCGTGGACGAGGTGGGTGCGGTGACCGGCACGGCCATCGAGGTGCGGGACCTGTTCTACAACGTGCCCGCGCGCCGCAAGTTCATGAAGGGTCCAGGGCCCGAGGGCGCCAGGGTGACCGACGCGGTCCAGCGCTTGGCGCTGACCCGACGCGACGCGCACTTCGTCCACGTGGTGGCCGGAAGGGAGGTGTTGAACGCGCCTCCCACGGGAACGCTCCAGGACAGGGCGGTGGCGGTGCTGGGCCGTGACACCGCCCGGTACATGTTCCCCATCATCGACACGGACCCCGAGGACAACGTGGACGTGTCGGGGCTCGTTGGCAAGCCCCAGCTGGCAAGGCCCAACAAGGCCCAGCTGTACGTTTCCGTCAACGGGCGACCCGTGGACGCGCCCACCGTCTCGGAGGCGGTGAGGGCCGCCTACGGGGAGATCCTGTTCAGGGGCAGGTGGCCGGTGGCCATCGTGGAGGTGGGTGTGGACCCTTCCAGGGTGGACGTGAACGTGCACCCCGCCAAGCGGGAGGTGCTGTTCAGGGATTCCAAGCTGGTCACCGGAGCCGTGACCGATGCCGTCCGGGCCAGCCTGACGGCGGCCGACCTGGTCACCGAGGCGGCCCCCAGGAGGACGGAGACGCCTCTGGACGTGGGCACGCCCGTCTCGGAACCCGAGGTGGACGTGGCCCTGGTAGTGCCCGACGTCGCGGATGATGGAGCCGTCAGCACCCAGATGGACCTGGCCGGGGGTGCGCTGGAGGAGGAACGGCTACGGTCAGCCCTCGATTCGGGGGTCGTCGCGGGTGAGGAACCCGACTGGGACGACATGGGTCACGTGCCCTCCTGGCTGGTGTCCCTAAGACCGGTGGGCCAGATCATGGACACGTACATAGTGTGCGAGGGGGAGGACGCTATGTACCTCATCGACCAGCATGCCCTGGCGGAGCGTCTGACGTACGAGTCGATCAAGGCCTCGGCGGCCCACGGCAGGCTCAAGCAGCAGACGTTGCTGGAGCCCATCGTGCTGCACCCCACTGAGCAGCAGCTGTCCGCCCTGGAGGTCCGTCGGGACGCCCTCGAGTCCCTGGGCTTCTCCTTCTTCAACGCCGAGGACGGGAGCATTCACGTGCGCGCGTTGCCGGCGATGATGGGGCAGAGGCTGGCCCAGGACGAGGTGGACGTGCTGCTCTCGGACCTCTTGGCGGGGGAGACCTCGGGCACGGTGGCGGCCAAGGAGGAGGCTATCCGTTCGATGGCCTGCCACCTCTCGATACGGGCGGGGCGGAGGCTCTCGCCCAAGCAGGTGGTGGCGCTGCTGCGCGGGATGGCGGGGTCACAAGACCCCCTGGCCTGCGTCCACGGCCGGCCGACGGCCATCAGGGTGACGAGGGCCGAGCTGGAGAGGATGTTCAAGCGTACCGAGTGAGGCGCCTCAGCGCTCGCGGCGGAGCTCGCGGGCAGCCTGGATGAGGCCCTCCTTGATCATCGGGTCCTCATGGTCCTTTGCCAGGATCTCGGCGTACTCGGCGAACATGTGCTCGTAGAACTCGGTGTCGATGTCCCGCACCCGCTCCAGGAGCCGGTCCGATTCCTCCCTCATGTCGCTCAGGCGGTAGAGCAGGCCCAGGAGGAACAGGGAGTCCCTGTGGTCGGGGATGGCCATCAGCTGGAGGCGGAAGGGCTCCATGGCATCGTTGAAGCGGCCCAATTCCATCAGGCAGCTGCCGTAGTAGAAGTGGGCATGGTTGGTGCCCTCGCCCAGGTCGTGGGCGTGGCGGTAGGCGTCGCACGCCTCCTGCACCTCGCCCAGGCGGTAGTGGCAGTGGCCCCGGAGTATCCAGAATATCCCGTCATCGGGGTCGGCCTCGACCTGCTTGCAGGCGTACTCCAGCGCCTCCCTGTTGGCAGCCTCGTCTTCCACGGGAGGGGCAGAGGGGAATTCGTATAAAAAGGTGTGCAAGAGGATGTACGGTATCCACTCTTCTTGGAAGAGGGAGGTAGAAAAAAAGAAGAAAGGGGGGCCCGGAGGCCCCTCCTCGAACGTTCGTGGGAGCTTAGCTCAGGAACTCGACCAGGCCGTCGTTATCGGAGTCCTGGCCCTGGTTGCCCTGACCCTGGCCCTGACCCTGGCCCTGACCCTGGCCCTGGCCATTGCCCTGGCCCTGACCCTGGCCCTGACCTTGGCCGTTGCCCTGACCGGAACCCTGACCGGATCCCTGGCCCTGACCCTGGCCCTGGCCCATGCCATTGCCGTTGCCCTGGCCGCCCTCGCCCTCGCCGCCTCCGCCCTCACCGGAGCCGATGCCGCCAGGGGCGGTCTCGCCACGGTTGTCAGGGATCAGCGGATGGGGGTCGGTCGAGTCCAGCGGATAGTTGTCGTTGTCCGTGTTGGGGTTCAGGGGGTTGGTGCCCTCCAGGAACTCACGGTAGTTCGACCAGCCGTCGTTGTCGGTGTCGAACAGGTCGTCCTTGGCGTTCGAGGGGTCGAGGCCGTACAGGACCTCCCAACCATCCCAGCAGCCCGCACC
>JABAHP010011769.1_pt1 | contig 23040 bp, 18 predicted proteins | sample 7062081 | NCBI WGS metagenome assembly JABAHP01 (sample SAMN14534357, study PRJNA622989) | marine sediment metagenome | biome: marine biome [ENVO:00000428]; feature: marine pelagic biome [ENVO:01000023]; material: deep marine sediment [ENVO:00002113] | place: India: Gulf of Kutch | collected...
CCAAGAGTGAAACACCGGACAAGCCAAAGAAAAAGACCGGCAGGCCATCGTCCTTCACGCAGGAAACAGCAGACAGCCTGTGTCAGCACCTAGCAGAAGGCAAAAGCCTCAGATCATGGTGCGAAATCCCCGGAAACCCTAAGCCATCAGTTATTTATGATTGGATGTTTAAAAACGCGGCGTTCCACGAACAATACAGGCGCGCGCGTGAAGAACAGGCCGAAACATGGGCGGACCAAATTCACGAGATAGCCTTGACAGAGGAAGATACCAACCGCGCCCGCATACGTATTGACGCGATCAAATGGGCCGCAAGCAAGCTAAAGCCCAAGACATACGGGGACAAGATCACCCAAGAGCACATAGGCCACGACGGCGGGCCGGTGCAGGTCGTCAACAAGCTAGACCTTGCACGATGGGTAGCCGACAAGCTGGTTGCAGGGGATAAAGAGCAAGAGCAGGCCAAAATGATCGATATTACCCCAGACGAGTCATCAAAGGAGGATTAGGTGACGTAAGGCCCGCCAAGCCCCTGTTCATGGGCGTTAGCGGCTACAGCGTGGCAGGGGCATGGGTGCGCAGCGTCACGCTTTGATCATCTCTTAGGGTATTAGGACACCACCACAGCAGGCCCACAGCAGGGGCTAGGCCGCCCCGGAGGCCCGCCACCCCAGGCCCGGCGCACCCAGGAGGGGGTAGGGGGGGGATCCGCGCGCACACTTATATACACCCCCAGACCCCCAGAAAAAAAATAAAAAACGCGATTTTATGCTGCAACTGCGAGAAAAGTGCGGTTGTTCCACGGGGTGAGTATTGAGCAATCGCACAAAAAAATAAAAAAAACGTAGGGAATACAGTACCGCAACGCACAATGGAGGCAAAAAGTGCTGCTTGACGACATTATCAAGCGGCTGGAGGCCATGTCGTCTGACGAGCTTAAGGAGCTTGAGAAGGCGTATGTCGAGGAGAAGCCATTGTGGCTCCCGACGCCAGGGCCACAGCAGCGCGGCTATGAAACTGAGGCTGACGAACTGTTCTACGGCGGAGCGGCGGGTGGCGGCAAGACGGACTTGATTGTTGGTTTAAGTCTGACGAAGCACACTCGTTCATTAATTTTGCGTCGGACGAACAAGGAGGCGAGCAAGTTAGTTGACCGTTACATTGAGGTGTTGGGGTCACGGAAGGGTTACAACGGCCAGGAGAACACGTGGCGGTTGGATGACGGTCGTGTGATTGACATTGGCGGTGTTCAGCTTGAGGAGGACAAGCAGAAGTACAAGGGTACTCCTCATGATTTGATATGTTGGGATGAGGTCAGCGATTTCACGGAGAGTCAGTTTCGATTCATTAATACGTGGAACCGTAGTGCTGATGAGGATCAGCGGTGTCGCATTGTTTGCGCGGGCAACCCTCCGACTCGCCCGGAGGGATTATGGGTATTGAAGTATTGGGGTCCTTGGTTGGATGTAACGTATCCGAATCCTGCCAAGCCTGGAGAGTTGAGGTGGTTCACGACGATTGGCGGTGAGGACGTTGAGGTTGACGGTCCTGGGCCACATTTGGTTGAGGGGGAATATGTCAGGGCGAAATCGCGGACGTTCATTCCGGCTATGCTGGAAGACAACCCAGATTTGGCAAGGACGAATTATGCAGCGACATTGGCTGCGTTACCTCCTGAGTTAAGGGCGGCGTATAAGGAGGGTAAGTTTGATGCGTCTTTGAGGGATCATGAGTGGCAGGTGATTCCGACTGAGTGGATATTGGAAGCTCAGGAGCGTTGGGAGAGGGACGGTTGGAAGCAGTTTAATATGACTGCTATGGGCTTTGACCCTGCTGGTGGTGGTGGTGACAGTGCGGCTTTGGTCTGGCGTCACGGGAATTGGTTTAGCGAGTTATTGACGACCAAGGGGGAAGAGACGGCGGACGGGTCGTCGGCGGCGGCGAAGATTATCAAGTATCGCCGGGACAACGCGGCAGTGATTGTTGACGTTGGTGGTGGTTATGGTGGTGCGGTGACGTTGCGGTTGAAGGACAACGGCATAGCGCACACTGGGTTTAACGGGTCTCATAACAGCGGACAGAAGACGAAGGATCGTCAACTGGCGTTTGTGAATCGCCGGGCGGAGGCTTGGTGGAGATTCAGGGAAGCTCTTGATCCTGATCAGGAAGGTGGCTCGGAGGTTGCGTTGCCTCCCGATCCTGAGCTCAGGGCGGATTTGGCGGCGCCGACTTATACGGTCGAGCAGCGCGGAATCAAGGTTGAAGCTAAGGATAAGTTGAGGTTGAGGCTAGGCCGGTCGCCGGATAAGGGCGACGCGGTGGTGATGTGCTGGGCAAGCCAGGACATGTTGGTGAGGCGTGCGCAGCGGCAGGCGCTGGGCGCTAATCGGCCTCGATGGGCCAATGTTGGATACGAAGAGATCAAGAAGAGATTCAAGAGGAGAAAGTGATGGGATTCATCAAGAGCGCGTTTAAGTCGCTGATGCCGGAACCGCCGAAGATCAACATGAAGAAGCTGCGCAGGCAGCAACGCAGGTCTCGGAAAGGCCAGGACGTTGTCCGCTTGCAGTCCAACAAATCCGCAGAGGATTTTGCGGAAGAGGAACGCCGTAAGCGTATGGAAAAAATGCGTAAGGGTGGCGGAACGACAGGGACGGACTTCACTAGCGGCAAGACTCTGATTGGGTAGATGAATCATGGGCGAAGCATTTAGAGCTCTTGGCAATATTGTCAGGACTGGACGCACGGATGGCGGGAAGTCGGCCCGTGATCGCCAGAGCGAGCGTAACAGGGCAATGAGAAAACGTCGTCGTCAAAGACGCCAGCGGAAAGCCCAAAATAATGAGCCGCCCGCCGCGCGCGTGAGCGCTGAAAGCAATCGCGTCATTGCAGAACGTATGCGGGAACGGCAACAGGCCGAGACCCTGTTTGATTAGGAGACCTCTATGGCGGATGCACGCGCAAAAGAGTTGATAAGCCTTGGTGATCACTTGTTCACCAAGCGGCTGCCGATGCTGACGCTATGGCAGGAGATCGCTGAGCACTTCTATGTAGAACGGGCCGATTTTACCGATGATTATATCATTGGTGAAGACTTTGCCAGACATACCGAAACAAGCTTCCCGATGTTGCTGCGCCGTGAACTCGGACAGAATATCTCAGCTATGTTGAGGCCGCGCGATCGGCAGTGGTTCAGAACAAGACTCATGGATGAAGCGCTTCAGGACGATCCCGAAAATGAAGCCTATCTTGAGTATGTCGTGAACAAGATGAAACGGCTCATGTATCACAATGAGTCGAATATCGTTGAAGCCACCAAGATGGCAGACCATGACTTCGTGACGTTTGGTCAGGCCGTTATTTCAGTCGAAGAAGAACGTGATGGCGAGCATTTGCTATACAACGCGTTCCATCTGAAAGACTGCGTATGGCTCGAAAATCATAAAGGCAAGATCGATCATATTCACCGCAAGGATAAGCTGACTGCGCGTGAGATGATGAAGAAGTTTGGTCGCGAAGGTACGCTCCATCGAACAGTCGAGGAGGCCGCGGCTAAGAAGCCTAATCAAGAGTTCAATATCAGGCACATCTGTATGCCTGAAGCCGAATACGATTATGTCGGCAAGAACAAAGCACGCCAGTCGAAGAAAGATGGGTACATATCGATCTATGTCGATGTGGAGAACTGTAAGGTTCTGCGCGAAGGTCGATTCCCCGTGTTCCCATACATTGTGCCGCGCTGGCATAAGGTGAGTGGATGGCAGTACGCCTACTCGCCCGCATCTTCGATTGGATTGCCCGATGCGCGCATGATCCAGCAAATGTCACGGATTATCCTCGAAGCCGGTGAAAAAGCGGTCGATCCGCCGATCGTCGCCGTCGAAGAGGCCGTGCGCGAAGTCAATATCGCAGCAGGCGCAATTACATGGGCAGACCTGTCCTTCGATGGAAAGCTGAGAGAAGCCGTCCAGCCGATTCCAATCGAGTCGAATATGCAGGTCGCATTCTCGATGCAGCAGGACATGCGAGACATGCTGCAGAAAGCATGGTTCATCGACAAGCTGCAAATGCCGCAAGTCGAAGGCGCAGAGCAGATGACTGCACGCGAAGTCTCTGTCAGGCAGTCGGAGTTTATCAGAAACCTCCTGCCGCTCTTCGAACCGATCGAAATGGAATACAACACCCAGCTGCTCGACAAAAGCTACATGATCCTACGCAGCATGGGCTACTTCCCTAATGATGAAGTGCCAGAAGAACTCGGTGGGCAAGATATCCAATGGCAATTCGAGTCGCCCCTGCAGGAAGGCGAAGACAGACTCAAAACATCCCAGTTCCAAGAAGCACTGCAACTTATCGGACTGTCCGCTCAGGCCGGTCTCGATATTACGCCGCCGGTCGATCTCGAAGTCGCGCTCAAGGATGCTATCCGTGGCACTAGCGCGCCAGCCAAATGGTTCAAGGGCGACGACGAACTGGATGAGGAACAGGCCCAGAAAACTCAGATGATGCAGCAACAAGTAGCGCTGCAGCAGCTGCAAGGGGCCGCAGAAACCGTTCAGATGGGCGCTGAAGCCGGTGCAGCTGTTTCTCAGGCAGAGATGGCCGCACAGCAGGCACAGGCCCCTGTGGACGGCCCAGCGCCCTCTGGAGGCGGTCAATGAGCACTCTTGAGCAGTTGATGAAGGTAAAGGATCTTGCACTAGCAATGAAGGTTCCAAAGAAAAAGGGAATGACATCGAAGGATGCTTCGTATGGAGACCCAGATCCAAACATTGTCCTTGATGAAGATGTGAACGAATTGCCGTTCGATGATCGCTATGACCGAAAGTTCGAACGAACGCCGGAAAGCATTCCGCAAATGAATCCAGATCGGAAAATTAGGCGGAGGGCATAATGAAAAAGGCTCCAATCCCTAAAAGGAATCCCGTTGGAAAGTTTGGTGGTTATGGCGGAGTAGATCGCAAAAGGCCAAAGATCAAAAATCCCGATGGGTCGTTTTCAACGGAAGAAACGGTCACGGTTCCGATAGGAGACAAGTGGGTCAATCTGCCATCCATTATTGAAGGCAAGAGACCACCAAAAAAAGTAAGCGCTGAAGAGTGGGCCGTTAAGCAATACAAAAAAGGAAAGAACAAGCCTACCGGAGTGTTCAAGACGCTGGAAGAGGCCGTGTTTTGGGCCAAGCAAAGAACAGATGCCTTGGGCTCAATCCTGAAGAAAAAATGAGGCAGCATGAAGTGGCAACAAAAGCGGCATCCCTATGAGCCGCCCGAATGGGATGAAGACGTGGTCTTGGCCATGAAATCGTTCGTCGAGGGCAAGGCCAACATGGGGCAACAGCAGACTGTGTGGAAATGGATTCAGTATGTCACGGGCGTTGGTGAGTTTACCGACTTGTCTTTCCGGCCAGGTGGTGCAGATGGCGAACGCGAAACCACCTTCGCAGAAGGAAAGAGATTCGTTGGATTGCAACTGCTCAAGCTCCTGCACCCGGCAACATGGGATGCAGTCGAAAGAGCGAGACAAAAACCAAGAGGCAAATAGATGTCTGAAGAAGATCTGAAAACCCCGACGCCGGAAGCGGTCGAAGGCGCAGATCCTGCACCAGAAGCGGCACCAGAAGCAGCACAAGCAGAATCGCCTGAACCAGCACCGACAACCGATCTCGGTGCCGAACCGGCGCCTACAGAAGTACCAGAAGACGGATTGCTTGGATCAACCAGCGACGATGATCGTAAAGTTCAAGTCCAGGCCGATTGGCCCGAAGACTGGCGCTCCAAGCTAGCAAATGGAGACGAAAAGCTAGCAAAACGTCTCGAAAGATTCTCAGACCCCTCAAAGGTCCTGACGTCTTGGCTGGCCGCAGAACAGAAAATTAGTTCCGGCGAGTACAAAAAAGGACTCGATGAGAACGCTAGCGAAGAACAAGTCGCTGAATGGCGCAAGTCAAACGGTATCCCTGAAACACCAGACGACTACGCACTGCCGGAAGACTATGAATGGTCTGACACAGATCAGGAAATGTTTGGTCGAATCTTCGAGCACATGCACGAAAAGAACGCCACACAGGATCACGTCACGGCAGTCGCAGAAGGATATCTGGAACTGGTCAATGAAATGCAGCAGCAGAGATCCGAGCAGGATAAGCAGTGGCTGCAGGACCAAGAAGATGTTTTACGCTCCAGACTTGGTGATGAATATCGTTCACAAGTGAATTTGTATAAGCGAGCGTTGGAGGACCCGGACGGTCCCATACCACAGAACATCGCGCAGAAGTTGCTCACTGCGCGGTGGGAAGACGGAAGCAGAGCAATCAATGATGCAGATATGGCCCAGTTCGTTATCGAGTTGGGCCTTAATCATTATGGGGAAGGCAGTCTGATTTCAGGGGACGCCAAAACCACAATGACCAATCGCCTCGATGAGATTCGTCAGGTGATGAGAACCGACTACCAGCGCTATCTGAATGAAGGTCTGGATAAAGAGTTCAACGATATCCTACAGCGCACCGAAGGAAGGAATCTCAAATATTACGACGACGATCGCTAGGAGATGACATGGATTGGCTCTTGTTGTTGTTCAACATGATCTATTTCGCAACCGGAATGGCCTTGGGAGCCCTCATTACCCTGGCCTTCACGCACATCCACTTCTAAGAAGCAGCGGTGTGGGCATCCCCCCAAGGTGCCCCATCCCCTGCCCCTTAGAACAATCGGGACAACCCGCAATCTGTCTGTCGTTGGGAAACGGCAAATGGAACGGCCCCCGCGCGTTCAAATGGTCAGGATTGCCAAGACGACCGCCCCGCAACCCCGTGAGCAACGAGGCTGGCCCCGCTCCCAGCGGATAACCCAACACCCTCAAGCTCCTCAACCCTTCAGCGGACAACCGGACGACGAGGCTCGACGGACTATTTTTCACAAACAGCACAGAAAGGACTTCCCTTATGGGTAACCCTGTTGTGCCTATTGTCCAATACCGTGAAGAATATATCGCTTCCTTCGAGCAGGATTATTCCTTGCTAAAGGTTGGGACTGTTCGAGAAACGGTTATCAAGGGCAATCAGGCAACCTTCCTTGTCGCAGGTTCCGGTGGAGCAGTCGCCGTAACCCGTGGCTCAAACGGGCAGATTCCGTACAAAACCACGGATAACACCCAGTATACCGCAACCCTCATCGAACGCCACGCGCCGTTCGAAATGACTGGTTTCGATATCTTCGCAAACCAGGGCGACCAGCGCCGCATTATGATGCGGTCGTCTCAGGCTGTCCTGCATCGCGATATCGACCAGACGATCATTGATGTCTTGGATACCGCAACCCAGACCACGGGTACGGCTGTCCCTGCTTCGCTTGATATGATCGTTAAAGCCCGCACGATCCTCGGCAACAACGAAGTCGACCTGACCCAAGAAGACAAAATCTTCGCGGTCATCTCGCCAGCGTTCGAAGGCTACATGCTCCAGATCAAGGAGTTTGGTTCTGCGGACTACGTTGAGATCAAGCCCCTCGTTGGTCCGGCTCGCCGGATGCGCCGTTGGGCAGGCGTGAACTGGATGGTTCACCCGAATCTCACGGGCGTCGGTACGGCTGCTGAAAACTGCTACATGTGGCACTGTGACTCTCTGGGTCATGCCGCCAACGTCGCAGAGATGATGGTCGATGCCGGTTATGAGCGCAAGCAACAGGTCTCGTGGACCAACGCTTCGCTCTATCATGGTGCAGTCTTGCTTCAGAACAGCGGTGTTGTTCGTATGACGCATGACGGCTCCGCTTACGTAGCCAGCTAATAGGAGGATCTAAAAATGGCTTATAGTTCCACGAATCCTCCGCAGTTGATTTCGCAGCCTTTCGGTGATGCCGGTCCAGGCCTCTGGTCCTACCGCTCGACCGATGCGATCGCAACTGTCGCAGGCGCCGACTACGTTTCCGATGGCCAAAACCTCGGGATGAAAGTTGGTGATGTGGTGTTCGTGCTTGACACGAGCTCTACTCTTGCAAGCCTGACCTATGTCTCGGCAGCGTCGACGGCAGATCAGGCAGTAACTCTGTTGAGTTCGTTTACCACTACCTAACCCAGTCCCTCGGTAGGTAGTGGCGGGATCGCGCGTCCCCCTCTTCAGCGCGCGATCCCACCCCCCTTCTTTCAATGAGGCAAACAATGATCAAATACGTTCCTGCACGCGCACTGAACGAGACGGCGGACTATATCTATACACGCTTTTGCGTAGAGGTTCCGCCTGACATGGTGCTCGAAGACCTCTTTACGCCTATCGCATGGGCGCACGTTCGCAACCGGCTGCAGAAGCATGATATCGTGCGCTGTATTGCCGAAGATGGAAGCTTCGATGTCGACCTCACCGTGCGTGAGATCGAAGTCGGTGGCGTTCATATGGTCCCGCGCCCGCACATTGGCGGCCTGTCGGGAGGTAAAGCTCTCGATAAGCTTTCCAAGATTGCAAGCTCCTCGACGCCAAACAAGGTGCCTTTGGATTCCGAAGGTAGGCCCGTCGTCAAGGTGCAGTTCCTGCCAGCAACTAAATGGCGCGTGATTGGGATGTCCGGTCACGAGGTTTCTCGCGGTCACAAGTCAGAAGCCGAAGCCGTGCAAGCCATGCACAAGTATCTCGCTTCTGCAGGCCTGGAAATGCCGAAACTGTCTGAAGAAGACAAGGATAAGGAAGTGGCCTGATGTCAGACCTCCATGACCAAGTTCATTCATACCTCGTTGAGATCAAGATAGCTGGACAAAAATCGGCTAGCCCGAAGGAAATAGCTGCCGCCCTCGATGAGGAGGTTGTGGAGGTTCAAAAGGCGCTCGATGACCTGATGAAAAGCGACATGGCCCATTTCTTCTGGCTTGGAGCCGGTAGCAATATCCACAAACATTGGTCGTCTAAATAGGAGGCGTGAATGCCTGATCAGCTCTCGCTCTACAACGGTGCGCTTCGCATCATCAAAAACCGCAAGCTCTCAAGCTTGTCCGATGATGTCGAGGCTCGCTATCTGCTCGATGATGAATACAACAAGTCAATCAGATATTGCTTGGAGCAAGGGCTGTGGAATCACGCACTGCGCACAACACTGCTTGAGCCTGACGATACGAACGAGCCCGTGTTCGGATACCTGTATGCGTTCCTTCAACCGGACGACTATGTCAGGCTTAATGCAATCTCAGGCAATGAGTATTTCAATCAGACGTTGGAGGACTACGTCGAGGAAGGCCCGTACTTCCTGGCTAGCATTAACCCCCTCTACGTCTCCTACGTCTCTGATGGCCCGCTTTACGGCTATGATCTTGGCCGCTGGCCAGCAACATTTGAACTGGCGGTCGAATACGAACTCGCTTACCGTATCGCTCCGCATCTGACGGCACTATCGGATGCGGACCTCAATACTCTTTATGAAGCGAAAATGACTGCGATCAGGGATGCGCGTTCCAAAGATGCGCTGGATCAACCTGCAAAGCGACCGCCTGCAGGACGCCTAGCGCGTGCGCGCCAGGGCCAACGCTACTCGATTCAAGACGGAAGGCCTTGGTGGAGATAAGACTTGGCTAAATATAACGCCCACCTTGAACGGTTTACGGTCGGAGAATACAGCGAATCAGGGCTGACGAGAGTTGATATAGATAACGCACGCCTTGCCGCTGAGATTCAAGAAAACATCTTCCCGCACATCATTGGAAAAGGGCAGGTCAGACCCGGAACAGAATATCTTGGTGAGTCCCTTGATAATGGCTTTGCAAGACTCCTAGCCTTTGCAAGGTCTCCAGAAGAAAAAGCTCTTCTGGAACTGACAGGAGGTGCTTTGCGGGTATGGGTCGATGACGTCGTCGTAACCAGAAATGACGTCGACTCGACTGTTCCAGCACTTTCCTCATGGATCAACAATTCAAATGATGGTGGTCTGGTAGCCGTTGGAGCCCTTGGTCCCAGCGCGCGCGGAGGACGCTCATCGATTTACACTCCGGTTGCAACAGGATCGCCAGGAGTTGAGCACGCTGTTCGTGTTGTTATTGGCGCCGGGCCTGTTCGATTCAAGATTGGATCATCAAAGGGTAGAGATGACCTGTTGTCAGAGTCCTTGCTTGATCGCGGCGAGCACTCTTTGGCTTTCACGCCGAATGGAACATATTATCTTGAGTGCTCCAACTTTGATCAGGTTTATACTCAGGTCTCAAGCGTAGCTATCGAAGCCGCAGGCGCAATGACTGTCAATGCGCCCTGGAGCACAGACGATTTTCAATACTTCCAGTTCGAACAATCCGCAGACACGATCTTTTGCGCCAACCGCAACCTTCATCCACTAAAGATAGAAAGACGTGGCGATACCTCTTGGTCCGTCACCTACTATGAGCCAAAAGACGGGCCTTTCCGCATTGTGACTCCCGGCTTTGGTGATGTGTCGGCATCTTTGTCCAGAAGTGGTAGTATTTGGCAGTTCCAGACAAACTTTGAAGTCCTGAACGCGGACATGACGAACGCCCTGGTCAGGGTGTTCCATCCCAACCGGAACAACACACAGTTCATAGCAGGACGCAACACTTACTGCGATGTCTTCGAGGTTAGCGGTGTCAGGGGAACAAATCATAACGACCGCAGATTCGACTACGTGATCACGTCTTTGACGTCTACCGCTGGCACAATCAGGCATCAGCGTTCTATTACGGGCGAGACCGGAGATTTTAACGCAACGCCACGAGCAGCAGGAACGTCGACAACAACAGACACAATCACAGGTACTGGGACTGTCGCTAGCAGAGCCAATGTTGGCAACAATGAAGATAACAACCTGCTTGCCTTCCACAGGATCGGTTTCGGACCAAATGACTATGTGAATGGAGAAATATCGATCTTTGTCTCCTATCAAGGGGACTCTGGCTATGGCGTTGCCAGGCTTAAAGGTATTTCAGATCAAGACACGGCGACGGCCCATATCTGCGAAGGACCCAATGAAGAAGGCGTCTTTACGAAGAGTTGGGAGATCGGCGCTTGGTGCGAATTTTATGAGTGGCCTTCAGGCGTTGCCTTGCATGACAACAGGTTGTGGTGGGGCGGATCAAACAATGTATGGGCATCAGCTAACGGCAACTTTTTCTCGTTTGATGATCGCGACACATCAGATGGAGCGACCATAACAAGGCAACTGTCGACTGGCGGACAAAGCAATCAGGTTAACTTCCTGATGCCGCTTCAAAGATTGGTTGCTGGAACAGAAGGTAATGAGCTTTCACTTAGAGCATCTGCCGTTGGAGAAATCCTAACGCCGACCAACGTGACAGTTAGAACAGCTTCTAGCTATGGGTCTGCTCCTGTTGAGCCAGTTCGGATGGATTCACGAGGCGTCTATATTCATAGAGATGGCGTCACGTCGATGCTGCTGGACTACGATGGCGGAACGCGAGACTACGTTTCAACCAAACTTACAGAGTACAAAGGCGACATTCTTGAGCCTGGATGCACGGGATTGGCTGTGCAGCGCCAACCTGAGACCTATGTCTGGCACATAAGAGAAGATGGCCAGGCCCCAATCCTGCTTTTGAACTTGGATGACCCGGATAATCCTGTCTTCTGCTGGAGTCGGTTTGTAACGGATGGCAAAGTGGAAAGCATTGCTGTCCTTCCTGACGTTGACGAGGACAGGGTTTACTTAAGTGTTAATCGTCGGAACTTTGATGATGGCCTTACTGCCGCGCAGAATCTGTGCAGCCTGTCTGGTGAAGGAACAAATTGCGTAGCAATTGATTTCGTTGACAGATCGTTCGCTATCGAGAACTCAGATAATCCAGCTTTAAGCCGCTCGGGCGCAGCGAGTGGAATGGAGCAAGTCGATGAGTGGGGAAGGCCAGTTGGTCCAGATGCGTTGTTTTTTGACGTCGTGTCAACTTTTCCTGCAGGTGATGATGATAAGTATCTCAGGAGTCAAGTGTATCCAAGGATGACTCGTTATCCCCAAGATCAAATGTACCGCTGGATGCTTCACAACTTTTTAAGCTTCACGGAACGCATTGAGAGGGCAACAAGAGACGCAGATGACGCATTTAATGGCGTTCAAAACAGGAACCAATGGCAAGTTCAGCTAACGGAGGATTTACCAAATTCTCCCAATGGTGGATCTACGACAAGTAAGATTGCTCACGACGGAAATTCAGGGCTTCATTATTGCTATTTTAGTTTTCACGACACCAATCTGATTGGTTTAGCCGACCCTTACATGAAAACTGTTTTTTCTGTTTGGATGCAGCCAGAAGAATATGGTCAGGCCGAAGTCTTCTTTGGCGGATATGCGACAGGCACTTCCTTCAGCATGTCGACAAATGATAACGCTGATGGAACTCAATTTCAAAACAGCAACTGGACGAGAGTTCGTGTTGACCTTATCAACGGAGGGATTCTTGAAACAATTTATAGCAGTGAAACACCTACCGATGGAACGGATACAATACATTTCATAGAAGACTATTGGTTTGAAGAATATTCAAATGGATGGAAGCGTCATTTCTTTGCTGTTGAGACAACAGACTACAATGCTTTTACTGGCTGGACAAATCCCTATGGTCCTGCAATAGGGTTTATGCTGACAGATGGGACAACGAATAACTTCAGTGATACAGCAGGCAAAGGATTTAATGTTTGGGGATGGTGCCTTCAGAATCAGAACACAGGACTTGACGGCACGGAATATAAGTACATTCGGAATGATGGGGCTGGCCTCGTAAGTCTTCTGCCATATGAATGGGACTATGAAACAGAGGGTGCTGCACATGGACGCGTTGTCGCAACGCAATCAAAAGGTCCAAGACTGCGTCCGACACATCAGTACACACGCGTTGAGTTTCATGTCTTTCGTAGGTTAGGTCATAACATAGCTGGCTTTATTCTTGTTGTCTTTAATCCAAGCGTAGAAGTTCTTGATTCAGGACTGCCTGATCTTTTTGGTGGAAACACAGCTTGTCGCATACGTAGCCTACAAACAGCCTCTCTTGCAACCTTACAACCTACAGTTGGCTGGTATAGTTCAGGATTTGGTGGCGACAGGGATATTTTTAATGGAGACTATATAAATCCGCCTGAAAACTGGGTGTCTGGTATGTTTAAGGCTGATCAGACAACAACCTGCAGCATGACTTTGAATTGGAGAAATTTTGGATCTGGCAATCCTGATGCCGATACGGATCAAGCGTACTATTTTCATGTAGACTTTGATCTTGAAAACGGCACTGTCCTACAGGAAAGAGAGCAATTAGCCGTCATAAACAGTGGGCCACTGGCAGGAAGTTACAGACCATATGGGACACCAAAAGGTGAAATATGGGAGATGGATGATGGCTGGTATCAGTGCGCAATTGTTTGGTTAAGATCGGAAGAAAATAAAATTCCTACCGCTGGCGCAGGCGACATCGAATATAGTCATTGGCACCCAATGGGATGGGTCGATTTACCTTTGAATAATGCGCAAAATCAGTGGGCTGGAACACCTGATGTAGAAACGGCGTTGGGCACCTCAATTCCTGCAGGAACGTGGCAGGTTCAATACGCTCGTGACAACTTAGGACCTTCAAGGCCTGGTCCTTTACGCGATCGTTATCTGATGGATCGTAAAGGATGGTGGGCGACTAATAATGTTTCCAGCTATGAGTGGGGTCCAGATAACATACAATTTGGGTCCTTGTATCCGATATTGGATCTGCATTTGGAGCAAATTGGTGTTGATTTGCCCAACAGGGTGGCAAACGCAAGTCTCTATATAAAACAATGTATTAGAGACTACGAGATGCCGCGCACGACAGACGTTTTTCCAAATACGGTTGCACCTTATTATAGATTTGCTGGATTTGGTGAGGACAACCCTGACTTCAACAACGATCGCATCGTCTTTGAGATCAACCAAGGTGATTTGGATTTAGATAAGAGCGATGATTATCTTGGCTCGAACCTGAATCGTTTTGATATCGAAGAACAGAAGGTTGCCAGCAATATCTCTCCGATCCTGGGCCGTGATTTTGGCGTCTACTGGAATCTTGAGCCTGATGAGCTTATTGGAACAGGTCAAGGTGCAGGACGTCAAACGCTAGAAATCGATGGTCAGTTTATCGGAAATGCTACCCTTTGGCCTGAATCTGATGGTGGCGACGGAAGGATGTTCTTCATTGCTGATGGAGAATACACTGTAACCCTTAATGGTCCGTCTCGTGTTGAAACGGGTCTCACGCCAAATTTCGGGGCTGATTATTATGCTCAGGAGCTTGTGTTCTCAACTGGCGCTCTTGAGAATCCAGATGTTGAGCCGAGATGGATTGAAAAGCTTTCTCTCCGCTCTGAGGCCGAAGGCGATACAATAACAAAGATGGCTGATGCCGGCGTGTTTTATGAAGGACCCGTGAGCTCAGTAACCCTTACCCACCTTTCTCGGCGTGATGATATCGTGGCGTGGGGAACGCGTGTTTCAGATGGCGCAACGGTTCCCGTGACAGGCCTTACCAGCGATGGCGATGGCGTCGTCAATCTTGGTGAGGACTACACCAATCTCTTCATAGGCATACAATACACGGCCCGCTACAAATCAGGGAAGCTTGCCTATGCAGGCGGCGGCGGAACTGCCCTAGAGCAACCAAAGCGCGTAAGCGAGTTTGGCGTTCTTCTGGCAAATACGCATGTCGACGCCCTCAAGTTTGGTGCGGACTTCCAGACGCTGCGATCGATGCCACGCATCAGCAAGGGCAAAGAGGTCGCAGATAACTCAATCTATGGAACATACGACGATGTGGCGTTCACGTTCCCTGGATTGTGGAACACGGACAGCCGTCTTTGCATGCAGATTGAGTCTCCATACCCCTGCACTCTGTTGGGTCTGGTGGTAAGTGTTGAGACAAATCCGAGAGGTGGTCGATGAAGATCAATCGACATCAAACTCGCTTCAGCGTAGGCGAATATTCTGTTGCGGGCCTCGTTCGGACTGATCAAGAGAAAACTCTTCTGTCTGCAGAGATTCAGGAGAATCTTGTTCCTAGCCTGATTGGCCAAGCTCAGGTTCGCCCAGGTACGGAATATCTTGCTTCGACGCTCAACAATGTCCAGGCAAGGATCATACCTTTTGTTCGAAGTGCAGACGATGCTGCGCTTATCGAGCTCACGCCTGGCAAACTGCGGGTTATGGTGGAGGATTCGTTTGTAAGACGCGAAGCCGTGAATACCGCACTTACCAACGGGGATTTCAGCAACGGCGCAACAGGCTGGACATTATCGGCAACATCTGGCGCATCATCAAGCGTAAGCGGCAATCAACTTAGAATACACGCCAATGCAAAAGGATCATCGTCCTATGCGGAGCAGATGGTCGATATAACAGCATTGGGCACGCAACATGGTCTTCGCATCGATGTTGAAAGAGGACCTGTTCTGTTCCGACTTGGCACAACCTCAAATGGCCAAGAGGTCATAACAGACCAGCTTCTGACGACCGGAACGCACTCAATAGCATTTACTCCGACTGATACACTTGGATCGTCATATTATATACGTCTAAGCACGACATTTGAGCGTGAGAGCGTCGTCAATTCAATTCAGTTCGAATCTGATGAGGACCTTGAGCTTGATGCGCCCTGGACCGCTGATGAGCTGCGCGAAATCTCATTTGACCAAGCTGAAGACGTCATCGTCTTTGCGCATCCGAACTGGCAACCAAGACGCATTGAGAGGAGAGGTCTTCGCTCATGGTCCCTTGTCAAGTTTGAGCCATTCGGCGGACCCGTGACGCGCGTTTCTAGCGCTATCACGGCAGACCCACTGAACACGAGAAACAATACGCAGGTTTCAACTAACGAGGATGTCTTCACTCAGGATATGGAAGGTGCTGTTATACGCTTCTTCCACGACAACTTTAACCCAACATTCCTTCTTGCTGGCGACAAAGAGTTCACCGACACTTTTGTTGTGAAGGGGATCAAAGGGCAGTATGTCAACGATAGACAGTTTTCTTATTCCATATCAGGGTCTTGGTCTGGAACGATCAAGATTCAACGGTCGATCTCAGGTCCCGATGGAGACTATATCGATTATCCGCTGGACGAATCGACAAGCGCGACGGCAATCACGTCAAACGTGACGAATACTCATGCAGGATTTACAGAAGATAACAACCTTGAGGCCTACCATAGGATAGGATTTACAGATTATACGTCAGGGTCGGCTCGTGTTGAAGTATCTTATCAGGCAGACAGCGGGTATGGTTGGGGACGCATAACTGACGTCATAAATCCGCGTGTCGCCAACATCGAAGTCATTGACGACCTTAACTCTCAAGGCGTTTCTACAGCATGGGATATCGGCACATGGGGCTCGATCACCACATGGCCTTCTTGCGTTGCGTTCTATGACAACAGGCTTTTCTTTGGTGGTCGCAACACAGTCTGGGGATCTGCACTTAACGATTTCACAAACTTTGATGATCTTGAGACTTCTGACATAGGAACAATCACAAGGACTCTTGGCTCAGGCAGGTCTGGAAGCACGTCACGTTGGTTCCTTCCTGTTCAAAGGCTTTTGGTTGGCACAGACAATTCCGCCATATCCTTGCGCGCGGGCGCATTCGATGAGGCTATAACGCCAGTCAATGTGACCCTGAAGGACGCCGCCACGATCGGCGCAAACTATGTCTCCCCTGTCAAGCTTGATTCTCGTGGCGTGTTTGTTCACTCCTCGAACTCAGATGTTTATGTTGCTAAGCCAGGAACAGAAGACTACACGGCAGAACGTCTGACAATCTATAACGAAGATATCTGCGATGCAGGTATCGTCGAGCTTGCCGCCCAGCGCGAGCCTGAGACACTGGTCTGGTGCGTTCGTTCTGATGGTCAAGTTCCCGTTATCATGTATGAGTTCGAAGGCTCTCAGGATACGCAATGCTGGTGGCGGTTTATCACAAATGGCTCTGTAGAAAGTGTGGCCGTTCTTCCTGGCGTTGCAGAAGATCGCGTTTACCTTTCAGTCAACCGCACTCCAGACACAAACGCTGTTCCTGAGACTGGTGCAGAAGAACTTGCTCCAAGTGGTGTTGACGTCGTCTCACTTGATTTCACGGACCAGTCGATTCTCGTTGTCGACAGCGGCAACTCAGACAATGACAAGAACAATTCTGGACAGCTTGACAGTTTTGGATTCGAAACAGGGCCTGACAGTCTGATTGATAGCACCACAAGCGATCCAAAGCTTCTGCTTCAGTCTTCAGGTTATGTCGCTTATCAACCGCACAATTTTGCTCCTGTCTCTTATGAATGGGAGCGTGCTGGCTTGACCAAGGTTGGATTGACCGTTGGATCAGGCCCAGTAGACCTTGTTGCCGCTCCAGATGGACAGACAACTGTGCGGTCCCTTGTGATCACGCAAGCTAATGGCGTTCACTACTTTACCGTTCCATTGCCAACTGCGGATGCCTCGGGGGACTTCAGGCCGCTCTTTGAGGTGTCATTCTATGCTCGGTTCTCGGAGGCCTCTGACCACGAGAATATCTCTGTTACGTTTGCCCCAAGCACATACTTTGATCGTGAGGCTTCGCCTGCTCTTGGTGATTTCTGCGCGACAATCTTTGACCTAGATAACCCGACAGGCTTTCCAAGCCAAACCACAGAAGGCACAGACTTCGAGCTTGCAGATGATTGGAGCTCGACGGCCCAGGAAGATATCTGGGAAGATGTCGGAAATGGATGGGTGCGTATTTATGTCAGGGCGCGCGTTTCCTCATCAGATGCTGCAGTGTTCATTCAGGCAACCGAAACCTCATCTGGAGGTTATGAGTGGGCAGGCAATGGCGTCGACAACATGCGTATATGGGGTCTTAGTATTGCGCGCTTGCCAACGCCAAGCTATCTCGCCGGAAACCTTGCTGAGCTTATACAACATCAAACGGAGTCTCAGGCTGTAGCCTTGCCATATCAGTATGATGTTGATGGCAACATTGAAGGCATCAGACTTGAGCCATCCAGCAGCAATCTTTTGTCTTCAAGTGAAGATTTTGCAGCGTCCGCCTATATCCCTGAAAATGCAATCGTGAACTACACAGGGCTTGATACGGACCCAATGCGGTTCAACACTGCAACGCAGCTTCAAGAGGACGGCTTAGGAAGCGTAAGGCATGGCATGCGCCATGAGTTTGCAGGAGGCAACGGCCAATACGTTTTCTCTGCTTTTATTCGCCAGTCTGAGCTTGGTTGGATTGCGCTCAGGATGCAGGACGGATCAAGCAATTCTTACCTTGTCAACTTCAACACTCTTACAGGCGAGGTTGTTTTTGAAAACAATGTCGGATTGACAAGCATTGAGTCCGGGGTTGAGCAATATGGGTTTGATTGGTGGCGTGTATGGCTGACTGCCGATCTGACAGTTCAGCCTCCCGCTGCCATGATATCAAATGGCACGGCTTCTGTTAATTTTGTCGATGGTCGCTGGCAAGCGAACATGGCAGGTACGTCAAGCACTGCGTGGATCTCCATACCTCCCATTGAGCCTGTTGCCTTAAGCTCGTCAGGATCGTCAACAGCCTCCTTCACGGAAGGATTCCAGCAAGGCAACATGCTTGTTGAGCCAAGCTGGGAAGGTGGTTCTGCTTATGCAACTGGATGGTTCGATCCAAATGAAACTCCAGGCGGCGGAGGTCCGAACTTTGGAGATTTTCTTTGGTATGCAACAACAAGCGATGCTGGCCTAACGCCCCAAGATGGCACATATTTTATCAGCTGCTTTTCATTTAACCCGGTTCGCGCTCCAATTATTGCTCAAGATATCGATGTGTCAAACTTCTTCTCGAATGTTGACATTGACTCTGGGACAATAACTCTTGATTTCTCGTTCTGGCATGCGTGCCCGTATTCTGACCTAGATACAGTCAGGGCTCAGCTTAACTGCTATACAGAATCTCTTGGTGGTGCTAATCAGCTTCCAGATGGCTTGACACCGTTTGCTTCAATGCTTGATGTCATTCCTCCGGCGCCAGGTTTGGAAGACACATGGTATAATCGACAGTACAAGGTAACAATACCGGCAAACACTAGAACGATCCGTGTTATTTTCGAGTCTGAAAATACGGTCGATGATTTTCTCAACTCATCCATTGACAATGTCGTTCTTCAACAAACTCAAGGTTGGGATGTTGAAGGGAAGGCAACAGCATCATTTACGACGCCTCCGAAATCAGAGTTTGAATCTGATGGCGCAGCGACGGTCTCTTTTAGCGCTGAAGCAACCGTAGAGTCTTCTATCAGCTCGTCAAACAGCGCAACATTCGACGCTGTTCCGAATGTCGGAAGGTTCATCGAAGTCTGTGCTTCTACTGTGTCATTTGGAGCTAGCGCTGACATCGTTTCAAACTTAAACGCAGCAGGCGTTCAAGGTGGAACATTTGCGCCGGGCGGATTTGAGATTGTTGACTTATCTTCCAGCGGAAGCGTTGCAGCTAGCTTCGTCTCAGACGTTCAACCAACAAGCGCGAACGTCAAAATACTCTTGGCCAACACGGATGACGTCACGCTCGATTCTAACAATCAGCCTGTCTATGAGCAAACAGAAGGCCTTGGACAGCTCATATGGGGCGCACAGCTGGAATATAATCGTTCCAGGCCATCGACCTACATACGCACGCATACGGGCGTCACGCGCGCATCTGATGCCTTCCAGGCTGATCTTGCGTCAATCCCTTGGGACAATACACAGGCCAGCATCTTTTCAGAAATCTCGCGCAATCACTTAGAAGCCGGTGAAATCCTGAGCATCATCAGCGGAACAGATGCGCACAAGCATGAGCTCGATGCCACAGCGCAATCTTTGTATCGTATCACGGACACTGGCGTTGATCAGGCCGAAATCATAGATGACGTTGCTGCAGAAAGCACGATTGTCAGACTAGCAAGCTCGGCAGCAGTCAACGATGCAAAGTTTGTAGTCGATGCAGGGTCGGCCCTGACAGATACGTCTTTGACAATGCCAGGAATCACAACCGGAACGGTCCTGTTTGGCAATGGCTATGATGGCTTGATCACGCGTGCCATGATTTTGCCACAAACTTCCACAGAGGAAGAGCTTCAAGAGTACGGAGAGATCACTGAGCCTCCAGTTTACCGCTACATTGAAAAACTAAGCCTGAGATCTGAGGCTGTTGGCGGAACGATCAACAAGATGGCCGACAGTGGTCTTTTCTTTGGTGGCCCTGCAAGCTCCGTAACATTACCTCATCTTCTGGAGCGCACGGATATTGTCGCATGGGCGACTGACGCCAATGGATCGACAGGTCCCCTGACTGGGTTGTCTTCTGACGTTTCAGGCGTTGTCAATCTTGGCGGGACTTACACAGACATCTGGATCGGAACAGAATATCAAGCGCGATTCCAATCTTCCAAACTTGCTTACATGAATCGCGGCGGAACGCCTCTGCTGCAGCGTAAGCGCGTGGCAGAACTTGGCCTTCTTCTTGAAAATACACACAGAGATTCAGTCAGGTTCGGTGGAGACTTCACGACCTTGCGTCAGATGGACCTTGTTCGTGAGGGCGCGATCCAACCCTCCAATACGATCTACAGCGTTTACGACGGTAAAAGCTTTTCCTTCCCCGGACTCTGGGACACGGACGCGCGTGTTTGCCTGCAGGTGAGCGCGCCATATCCGGCAACCTTCCTGGGATTGATTATAGGCCTTGAATGGCATGAGAGAGGACTAGGGGTGCAATGATCACGGTTATCAAGCCAGCTACCATTGGCGACTATCTGGCCTTTTACAAGGCACCAATGTCAGGCTGGGTTATCTTTGCAAACGGCGAGCGCGTTGGCATGGCAGGTATTGCCTTGAACGAAACGGACCAGAAATTCTGGGGCTATTTCAATATCAAGGACAAAGTGAGTTCAGAGGTTGGAGCGGATCTGATCCGTCAAATCAGGGGCGGGCTCAAGGCTATGACAGAACCTGTCTATGTTCTTTGCCAAGAATGTGATTTTCCGCAAGCACCAAGGCTGCTGAAAGCACTTGGTTTCAAGCCAACAGGTGAAATTAAAGAAGGTCAGGAGGTCTGGAAATGTCAGGCTTAGAATTCATTCTTCCGATTGTATCCCTTGGTGCCACTGCGATTGGGACCATTGGGGCGATGGGCCAAGCTAGATATCAAGCTGGCGTTGCAGAAGAGGAAGCCAAATTGGCAACCTTTATGCACCAACAGCAAGCCCTTGATGCTAAGGCCGAAGGCGCCCAAAAGCGTGCCGAAACCTCTATCAATGCTGCTCGTGCGGCACAAGAAGCTGAATTGCGCCAGAAAGACTTTATCGCTCGCGTAGAGGGCAAGGGCGGCCAGGTCCCAGTTTCCATTCTTGGCTTGATGAGAAAACAGGCCGAAGACGAGCGAATGAATTACGCGGCGGCAGGACAAAATGCCATGAACTTTGCCCGAAGGAAGGCCGCAGCTGCAAGAACGCAAGCTCAGGCAGCAAAGTATTCTGGTCAAGTTGCTAGAGACAGCGCTAGTTCAAGCATGTTTGGAACTCTGCTCCAGGGCGTTGGGACAGGCGCGCGGCAAGCCTACGACATGAAGCTATTCGGATAAGGATCGTCTGATGCGACTCCCTGACTATAAACGCACCGTTAAGGCGCAAAACACGTTTCGCACTCCAGATGCCAGAGAGTTCGACACGTCAGGCTATTACCGGAAAGCGGCCAGATCACAACAGCAAGGCGTCAATGAACTGTTAAAAGGCGTTGAAGCTATCGGTCGCACGTCTCAGCATATTTATCAGCGAGAGGAAGAGAAGAAAACATCGCTGCAACTCCTTGATGCCGAAAACGAAATGGCTGAAAAGACAAGGTTGCTTGATAAAGAGTTAAGAACATACAGAGGCGAAGACAGGACTCAAAAGTATGCTGAGCGTCAGGCAACTTATCTTGATGAAGCCTCATCGAAGATAGGCGACAGCCATGTGCGGTCGAAATTCAGGAAGCAATACACAGGGATCCTTCAAAACAAACTGGTTGGTGTTGAAAGAGATACACGCCGGTTCCGTGAAGATGAGTTCATGGCAAAGGTTAAAGCGGGTCAAGTCCAGAGACGTGAACTGCTTTCAAGCTCAAACGCGACACCTGAGCAATACGAGCAAGCTCTTGCTAAGGATGTGGCAGACTACAATGCTCTTTACGAGCAGGGGCAAATCTCAGCTGTTAAGCGCAATCAAGGCATCAGAGAATCCAAGAAAGCCTACAGCAAGCTTATTATTCTTGGAAGGGCATCCAAGGACCCAGGCGCCACGCGCAAGGCCTTGGAAGGCGTTCTGAAAGGCCGTCAAGACGGGACCTTCAAGTCGTCCTATCCTGCCACAGTCCTACCTAGCGGAACAACGAAGTCTGAAAAAGCAAAGCTGCGTGATGAAGGTAAATTTGTCGTCAACTGGGACTTCAACTCAACCAAAGATCGCAAGCCGACAACGCCTATGGTTGTCCTGCCTGATGATGCAAGCGACGAAGAAATCGCCGCTGCTCAGGCATGGGCTGATGGTGTTGGTAAGATTTGGGAGCGAGAGTTTGGTAGACAGACAAAGCCAAGAGTCGTTTTGCGCAAAGACAATATTGTGGATGGCAAGCCACGGGGCAGCGATAAGTGGGCACACCTTGAGATCGCTTCTGTCCATGACAAGCAAGCTATTGATTTCCTGAGAACTCCTGAAGGACTGCGTGAAGTCGCAGAACTCTCACGAGAAACGATTGGTCAGGTTCCAAACGGAGCCATTTTCAGCGAGCCACATGATGAAGCCCGTGGCGACACTGGCGCCGTAGGACCTTATGGAAGTGAAGTTCAGCTCTCGCGTCCTATCCTTGCGGAGCTCGGCAAAGAGGTCGAGGCGCAAGGCCCGATTGAGCTCGCATCAGCAGAATCTGGGTTTAACCCGACAAAAAGATTGCCTAGTGTTGAAGCCCTTGAAATGTCTCTTTTCGCTCAGAATCTGACTGAGCCTGAAATCCAAGAGATGATCAAGAGCATCAAGGTCAAGGAAAAAGGCCAAGCTGCAGAGCTATAC
>JABAHP010007529.1_pt4 | contig 23002 bp, 16 predicted proteins | sample 7062081 | NCBI WGS metagenome assembly JABAHP01 (sample SAMN14534357, study PRJNA622989) | marine sediment metagenome | biome: marine biome [ENVO:00000428]; feature: marine pelagic biome [ENVO:01000023]; material: deep marine sediment [ENVO:00002113] | place: India: Gulf of Kutch | collected...
CTGTATGACATGATCGCTGTCAATATGACCGCGCTCACAAAACTCACCCGCTTGTTTTTGCCGGAGATGATTGAACGCGGCTCTGGCAAAATTCTCAATGTGGCTTCCAGCGCTGGCTTTGTGGCCGGACCCTACAGCGCGGTTTACTATGCCAGCAAAGCTTATGTTATCCATCTTTCAGAGGCAATTGCCGAGGAGGTCGACGGTTCGGGAGTCACGGTGACGGTTTTGTGTCCGGGACCGGTCAGGACCGAGTTTTTCAAGCGTTCCGAGATTGCCGGAAAACCGCTGGAAAACACGTTTGCGCAGGATCCGGAAAAAGTGGCCGAAATCGGGTATAAGGCTCTCATGAAGGGCAGGCGCACTATAATTCCCAGCTGGTTTTATAAAATCCTGGTGTTCTCCATCCGCCTGGCACCGCGCAAAATTGCCACGAAAATTGCCAAGAAGCAGCTGGGCGGAGAATAAACTGCTGCATATAGGGAATGAGAGGCGGGGAACAGCAACCATTGCTGCTATGTTCTGCACCTTCAGGAGAGCAAAGCGATGGTAAATAAAAAAACTAGTGTTATCTCCGATATCGACCGCAACCTTGAATTGATCGAGGTTAAGGCCTGGGACGCCATGTACAGCGCGGTCCCTGCTGAAACTGCAAGACAATTCGGAATCAAGTGTTTTTCCACTCCCACTACCTGCACCACAGTGGTTTCCACCATTGATGTGCTTGCATTCAACCGAGTCGTTGGATTAGGCATCGAAGAACCGATTACAGATCAGAGGCTGGATGAGATTCTGACCATATACCGCCAGGAGAAGGTACCGCGACTATTCCTGCAACTGCACCCGGATATCGTTACTCCCGAAACGGATGAGCTTCTTACCGCAAAAGGATTTTATCACTACAACAATTGGGAAAAGCTCTACCGTCCGATAGAACCGATTCCGGAAGCCAAATCTGACCTCCGGATAGAAAAGATAGATGATGAACATGCTGACGCTTTTGCTGATATTCTGGTAACCGCATTTGAATGGCCCCAGGATATGAAAGCCTGGGTGGCGGCATCGGTCGGGCTTGAAGGATGGCATCACTACATGGCCTTTGACAAGGATAAGCCGGCAGCCACAGCGGGCTTTTTCCTTGAAGGCGAATATGCCTGGATCGACTTCGCAAGCACATTGTCTGAATATCGCGGACGCGGTGCGCAGGGCGCACTGGTGGAACGGCGTATTCGCGACGCAAAAGATATGGGATGTAGATGGCTGGTGGTGGAAACCGCCCAGCAGACACCCGAAAAAGAGGCCCCTTCATACCGTAACATGATCCGCTACGGCTTCAAACTCGCCTACACAAGGCCCAATTACATTTTTGAGTTTTAGGATTTATGTATCATATCCAGCGAGCGGGTTAATGAATTCCTGTGGGGCAGGGTCCTGATTCGCCGCAGGCGGATTGTGACCCTGCCAATCAAGAAACTCTATGCTATTTTTGATGTCGCCAGTTCACCGCCTTCGGTTCAGGAACCGGCGCAACAAGGAATGCAAATGTTAAGTAAACATCAATCAACCAGCACCGACTCGGGGACATCCTCTTCCTTCTCGGGGAGCTTATAATAGTCGCCGCGTTCTTTGATGACCTTCTTAAGCCAGCTTTCTGGGTAACCAACCTCTTCCGGACGGCCCTTCTCATTCTTGACATAACCGTCATTATATTTTACGATCAGATGTTCACCCAGCTCGCGCCATCTATTGACAACATTTTCAGCATTGTCAACAGAGTAACGGGTCAGAAATTCGATCATGAGATCATGATCGGATTCGCTGATTTCCAGCGCCATCTGTTCAATGCGCGGCTGCATCTCGATGTAAAATCCCTCGAGCTCCTGCTGAACCGCCTGGATATCCTTGATCATATACGAATATTTCAGGTTACAGAAATTGGAGACGAAGTTGAAGACCCACCAGGCCGACTCCCAGGTGAAATCCTGAAGCGATCCCACCGTATATGATTTCGGAATCTCGGTAATTCCGCAGTACAGCGGAGTATAGCAGGTGAACCAGGTGTCATCGACACCATACCAGAAAACACCGCCGATCGGATCAGGCAGCCAGTCCCGCGACTGCGACACGAACGAAAATCCAGTCTGCTGGGTGGAGATAGGACGCTCCCACATGTAGGTTACACTATCGACCTCCCACTCCATCGGACGCCATCTATAGGGCGTATTGTATGGCCCGGCATCGACTCCCTGGGTCATATCATAAGGTGTGCCCTCGTAATGATCGCGCATAAGGGAGAAAACATCTGACAAAGACAGCTTTTCATCCGGCTTGATCCATAAGGGATATTCCTCGGCGTCCTCGACTGCACGATGGTAATTTGGATCGAACTCCTGCGATGGTGCGGCGCGCCTGAAAATACTCCAGACCCGTGTATCGGCATATTTATGATTGGATGGTGTGTCCGGACAATAGGCCTTTCTGAAGCTGAATTGCTCGTCCGATTCAGGATCGTAAAAGCCTTTCTCGACTGCAAAGTCGATCACATTTTCCGAGTACAAGCAATTCTCGGGATCGTCAAGCGGAAACTCGCCTATACGCGCCTTGTTGGCATGGCAGGAAATATAGCCGTCAGGGATTCGTCTGGCCACCCAGACCGCACCGGTATTCCCCGGCCCCATCCCGCTCATCTCCATAATCCAGGCTTCTTTTGTATCCGCGATCGAAAACGATTCGCCGGTCGAACGGTAGCCGTATGTTTCGGCCAGATCGGTCATAACCTCAATTGCCTCTCGTGCAGTTCTTGCACGCTGAAGCCCCAGAACCATCAAATCCCAGTAATGCAGAAGACCAAGTGTGTCCTGCAATTCCTCGCGCCCGGTGAAGGTAGTTTCACTGATGGCCAGCTGATGTTCGTTCATCATATCGACCACAGCATATGTGTGCGGCACCTGGTGTACTTTGCCGCGCACGTTGCCGTTCCAGTCTGTGATATCCAGTGAATCCTCTTCATGATCCGCGGCGGGAGTATATTCCAGATGTGGATGGAACTCACCGTCGCATGTGTATGTGATCATGACCGAACCATCAGCTGAGGCGCCTTTGGTGACCAGGAGGTTGGTGCAGCCATAAAGCGCCGGTGCTGAAAGAACCAATAATACTATTGTTGTGATGAATAAGGACTTTTTCATTTCTGTCATCTCCTCAATGAAATGCCTATTATGTCATTATGGATTTAATCTGATGCATCAGTGCATCTTATCCCTTCTGATGACAATAAATTTACGCAAGATTTCATAAATGCGCAATAAATTCTTGACAAATGGAGCAAATGCGCTATTTTTCATCTGCTAGACTGCTACTGCAAAGAATAGATATCAAAACAGAGGATTAATCTTAGGGATAAATGCTATCGTTTTAGGCGTTTTAATATTTTAACCTGTTAATGGGAGGAGATATGTCTAAACGATGCCAATCGAAAGTCGTGGAAAGGTCGGCAATAATCGCATTCAGCCTGATATTGCTGATCTCATTCAGCTTTATTGCCAGCAGTGCATACGCGCAGGAAAATATCAAGATTATGATACCTCAGGACCCAGGTTTCTACTATCTGGATAGCTATATTGATATTCCTGTGGTAATAGAAAATAATACAGACATTGTGCTGGGCGGTTTTGATTTTCTTATCCAGTACGATACCTCTGCAATGGAGCTTGTTGATATCGATTTTGATCCGATTGATGAATGTAACTGGTATATAATGTCACACCGGCCTGAGCTTTCCGGTGTGGAAAAAATATTTGCGGGAGTAGGTTCAACTCCGCTTGGATGCGATTTCACAAACGGCACATATGCTCTTTTTTATCTGCAATTCTATATAAAAAATAATCCGGAAAATGACTGCCTGACCTTCCCATTGAGATTTTACTGGACTCAATGTGCTGATAATATACTTTTCAATACAGCGGGGGACAGCCTGTTTCTATCCGATACGGTTTTTGACCCTCTCATGTATCAATTTATCCAGCAAAATGATACATTGCCGACCATCCATGGCGTACCCGACTCCTGCTACAATCTGCCCGGTGGCGGCAAATATAAGCTGGTCGATTTCTACAATGGAATTATTGATATAATTTGCGATGAACCAATAGATATGACAGGAGATGTAAACCTGAATGGCCTCGCATTTGAAATTGCCGACTATGTCATGTTCCAGAGTTACTACATCTACGGTCTGGCTGTGTTTAATATTAATATTCAGGGGCAATTGCAAGCCACCGACTGCAATAAAGACAGCATCTATCCTACCATGCGGGACCTGATATTCATGTATCGCGTGATTATAGGAGATATAAGTCCTTATCCAAAGCTGGGCCGTGATGGAAACAAGCACTTTCTTCCTATGGCGCTCTTCGTCCAGGATACAGTCGCAAAAGAGGTGCATCTTGTACTCCCGGACAGCTTAAGCGCAATACATCTGATCTTCGACGGCGAGATTGTACCCGATTACAGCGGGCCTGAAGGAATCGCTTATAACTATGACGGGATAGTTACCCGTCTCCTGTTAAGTCCCGGATTCAGCGGAACGGACAGCGCAGTTTATCAGGGCTTGTTCTTTGCATATACCGGGGATGGTATTATAGACAGCGCCGATGTCTCCGACTGGGAGATGCGGGATATTGCCTCCCAAGTTGGTGTTATTGGTGAGCCGATATGCGGGGATGCCAATTCTGACGGTTCGGTTAATGTCAGCGATGTGATTTATATCGCCAACTATGTTTTCATTGGCGGAAATCCGCCGTTCCCCCTTGAGACCGGAAATTTGAATTGTGATGGGGCAGTAAATATTTCAGATGCCGTCTGGCTTATCAACTATATTTTTATGGAAGGTAACGATCCTTGTGAAGTCGATGGAGACGGTATTCCGGATTGTTGATTAAAATGAATATAAGCTCTATCTCTCGACCCGCTCATAAATGGGCGGGTTTTTATTCCTTCTGCAGAGCGATAACAGTTAGATCATCATCGAATTTTGATCTTCCCCGAAATACCCATATTTCCTGCAGTAGATTGTCCAGCAGACTGTTCGGTAGAAGTCCCCGGTGTTCCTGAAGAAATTTCTTCAGCCGGGCTTCCTCATACATCTCGCCATCACCATTGCGCGATTCGGTAACGCCGTCGGTATACAAAAACAGCAAATCGCCGGGAGACATCGAGATTGACTTTTGTTCGAATGTGAATTCTTTGTGTACGCCGAGAATACCTCCTGTCGGTTCGAGCATTTCGACCTCTCCACCTGATCGCAAGAGCATCGGAGGCCAATGGCCAGCATTGGCATAAGTGATCCGAGATTCTTCCCCATCCTGGGATTCGATACAGAAACAGGCCAGAGTTACAAAGTTGCTCATGGGTATATTCCGGCACAGCCACTGATTCAGCCGCCTGACAAGATCTGCCGGTTTTCCGATATCCTCTGAAAAAATCCTCAACGCTCCCTGGACATTTGACATGAGCAATCCCGCCGGGAGTCCTTTTCCGACCATGTCCGCGATCACGACACGCATTCCGCTGCCATCCGGAAGAGGCAGGAAGTCATAATAGTCGCCTCCAATAGTGCCGGCGGAAATCGATTGTGTGGCAACCTTGAAGCCCTGAATAGAATCTACCTTTTCCGGCAACAGAGAACGGTATATTTTCCCTGCGATATGAAGCTCCTCCTCCAAGATCGCCTTCTCGTGTTTTTCCATGCAATCAAGACAAATCCTTGAAGTTGGTTCGATCTCAAGCCTGTAAGCCTCAACATAGCCATCACAGCAATCGCATGCGCCATAAGTACCGTTTTCAATACGATCGAGAGACTGCTTGATTTCTACCAGGAGTTCACGAACCTTGCCGGCATCTTTCGCCAGAAGATGATCTTTCGAGTTCACGAGCTCGCTGAGATTATTCTCCCGCTCTAAAAGCAGGGTTCTGAAATGTTCAAGATCGCCGATATCCATATTGGTTCCTAACCGTTTTCATTCTCTTTATTAAGACGAACAGACCAATTTAAGGTTTCAGTCCAAATGTATAAATGAAATATTATTCAAAAGAGTGTATTTGCCTTGAAGCCTTTTGGCATCACAAAACAATGGTAATCAAACGGATAGCCGAAAAATCCGCATTAGTAGTGCGCTATTTATGCCGGACAGCTAATTCGCAAATGACCGGCTCAGAATTTCCAGGGGAATTCAGACTTGTCATAATATTCGTCCGCCAGAATATCGCCGCCTCTGGCAATCACATAGTCTGTCGGTCCGTGGAAGATGGCGTTTATCTGCAAGACATCGTCGACTTTTTGAGCAGTATAAATGACCATACCCTTCAGAGGATTCTGAGGATTCCGCCAGGAAGAGATATAGCGAAGGTTCTCTCCGGAATGAATTGTATCAGTGATTATAGCCTCAGACGTGATCTTGAATGGTAAATCATCCTTCAAGCTCGATAAATACGAATTCCCTTCGATAGTACCATAAACGATAATCGCATAATCGGAAAGGTTTTCCTCCAGAGCCTCATCATCGGTCAGGATTCGGACATCATTAAATACTCTATCCCTGACCGCTGTCACATACTCATGCAGTTTTTTCTCTACCTCTTTATCCTCTTCATGGGTCGGCACCACGAGAACAGTCTCTTTTTTGTTTTCGATCGCGCCGTTGATATTACCGCCAAAGGGAATCTGCTCTGATTCCTTGCCCGCATATTCTGTGATATATTCATTAAAAACAGACAGCAATTCCGGGTAGAAATCATCAAGGGATGGCCACTTGTCCCTGTTATTTTCATATTCCTCGAGTTTATCGACAAGCTTGTAAATGTATATGAAGCCGTTTCCGCGTTCGCTATTGAGAGCGCGTCTACCTTCCTTATCTCCGTCATAAATAAACGCCAGACGCGTGGTTACTGCCCTGACTACATGCTCGTTGACAATTACAGGCCACGAGGGATATGCGCGGGAGGCCATTTGATTTTCGATGGGGCCTATCAGTTTCGAGTATTTTTCCACCTGCTCTTCATATTTGGATGTCAACGGGTTGACAAAAGAATGGCCGAATTCATGCCAGGCCAGATATTTGAAGTCCTTTTCCGTACCGAAATGAGGTATGCCCGTGTCCACTCCTTTTGGCCCGCAAATATTATAAACGTCATAACTCCCATCCCCGCGCTCGATACGAGGCCCAAAGCCGCCCGGATGGAAGAGCAGGGCCAATATTATATTATAACTGTGATTCTTGATGCCGTAATAATCTTCAATCACATCGACATAGTTTTTATCCTTGATTTTGCTTGCAACATTTTCTGTTACAGTCCGGTAGTGTTCCGCATTATCCTCAAAGAACCTGTTGAACTTGCTCTCGCGTGCGAAATCACGCATCTTTTGAATGAAATCCATCAGATTCTCCTCACCCCCGGCCCTGTTTATCAGATACTCTGTAAATGGTGTAACCACATCAAGCTCCGGCGGATTTGAAAGATGCAGCATGACTGCCGCAGGAGCGTCATAGCTGAATCCAAACATGCTCATAGCAGCGAACTTTTGTACTGCCGGATGCTTCTCATAATCCGCAAAATAGAAATCCTGATTGAACTTGTATTCAAAATCAAAGTCGGTAATCAGGTCATATCTTTCTTCGTAACCTGAAAGGTACTGCACTACACCCAGAAGTTCCATGCGGGGATCGACCGAAACCTTTATCCCGTGAGCAAAGACACCTTTAGCCATAAAAAGGATCATCAAGATGCCTGTAAATAAGACCTTTAAGTACATTTTTGAACGCATAGCTAATATCTCCGAATAGATTATTTCATCCGTTTCGAATTGCCACAAAAAAGTTCACTGCAAGATATATTTTTAATACTCAAAATATTGACTTTTGATTCACTATTTTTTTATTTTGATGACAGCACACTGTCGTCTTGAGACAGATTCGGTTCGATATAGAAGCCATATTGAATATAGGGATCGATCATGACACCAATCAAGAAAAAGTTTCGCGATTTTATCTATTGTTTCAAGCCGCTTCCTGAATATTACGGTAAGGAATTCAAGAAAATATATGCTTTTTTGAATGAAAGCCGTAATTGGAGTCGAGAGCAGATGAAAGCATATAAGCTCATGAAACTAAGACAACTGCTGTCGCACGCTCAAGTCCAGGTACCTTATTATCGTGAGCTATTTAAAAAACATGGAATAATTCCCGAGGATATAAGGACATTCCGGGATTATTCAAAACTACCCATACTGACAAAAAAGACACTTCAGCAAAATCCCGATAGACTGAAAGCGGATAATTTTGCGAGTTTTCATCCCATCCCCGGTGCAACATCCGGCACCTCGGCCGGCTCGACAAAATTCTATCGCAGCTCCTACCAGGAGGCTTTCCGTAAAGCCGTCTTATGGCGTATCTTCAATGAATACGGTTATGCTTTTCGCCAGAAGAGGGCAACTATCACAAATCCAAGCAGCTTTGACCCTGATTCTCCGGTGTATGAATACGATAGAATTGAAAATGAACTCATCATAAATACTTCCCATCTAATGGCGCAGCGCTTCGAGGAATCATACAAGGCAATACAGCGCTTCAAACCAGCGTTTATCTGGGCTCATGCAAATATGCTCGGACTGCTTGCTGAATACACTCTCAGAAATAACCTGTTGCCTTTCGATATACCGCTGATCGGCACATATGCGATTAAATTTGAGCCGCATGTACGCAGACTGGTTGAGAAAGTCTTCAGAGGACGGTATTTCGAATATTACGGTAATCGCGAAAACACGATCGCAGCCTGGGGAGATAACAACCAGAAGTTCTTCGAAGTATCTGAATACTGCCATCTCGAAGTCGATACACGAGCTTCAGGCGGGAAAAAAGACGAGGGAGATTTAATTACTACAAGCCTCCATAACTATGCCTTCCCATTGATCAGATATCATTCCGAAGACTATGTCAGATGGCTCGATTATATCGATGACGATATACCCTATCCGGCCCTAAAATTGATCGGTGGACGTGGGAGGGACATGATCGTGACACGTAATGGCCTGGTTGAATCATATGTTCTCATCAATATGGAAAAAAAGGGCTTTGACAAAATACAGTCTTTTCAATTTGAGCAGCTATCCCTGGACGAATTGGTATTTCGTGTGGTTCCGAAGCCAGAATATGCCCGAGAGAGAGACGAGAAGACGATGATAACTCTTATTGAAAAGGCTCTCCCATGTAAATTTGAAATCGAAGTAAAATATGTAGATTCAATTCCTCCCACTCCTCAGGGCAAATTTCGATGGGTAATTTCTCCTCTTGCCCTTGATTACGTTGATCAGTATGAATCATAATCAGTTAACCACTTTATCATTTATTTATATACTTGATTATATTTTTTTGAATCGTGAATACAATATTGATTGTCCAGGATTTCAGAAATATTTATATTCTCCATATCACTGAATATCATTCTCGAAATTTTCCTCGGGGGAATTCGCGAAACAGTAACTAATTAAGAAAATTTGAACATTGCCACGAGATGGCTGTATCCATTTAAGACAGGAATAGAACCAGAGTTAGTATAAATAAAAGGAGATATAAGATGCTGAAGCACGCAATCAATGCATTGCTTTTGATTTTCGTTGTTCCGGGATTTAATACGCCTCTGCCGGCCCAGCCTGCCGAGACTTCCCAGACTAAGATGTCATTTGAGCTGGAAGAAGCAATTCCGCTCGATCCTGACGTGATCAAGGGCCGGCTCGATAATGGAGTTATCTATTACATCATGACAAATCAGAAGCCCGAGGAGCGCGCTGAGCTGCGCCTGGTAATAAATGCCGGCTCAATTCTGGAGACCGAAGCCCAGCAGGGTCTGGCGCATTTTGTCGAGCATATGGCTTTCAATGGCTCCGAGAATTTCGAGAAGCAGGAGCTGGTCGATTATCTGGAATCTATCGGCATGCGGTTCGGGCCCGATCTGAATGCATATACCGGTTTTGATGAGACCGTCTATATGCTGCAGGTGCCGACCGACAGCACTGAATTAGTGGAAACCGCATTTCAAATCCTCGAGGACTGGGCGCATCTCTTGAGCCTCGAGGAAGAGGAGGTCGACAAAGAGCGTGGTGTCATAGTTGAGGAATGGCGCCTGGGACGAGGAGCGGAAGCACGCATGAGGGATGAGCAGTTTCCAATTCTTTTCAAAGGATCAAAATATGCTGACCGGCTTCCCATAGGCAAAGTAGAGATTGTAGAAAATTTTGAATATGAAACCCTCAGAGATTTCTACCGTGACTGGTATCGTCCCGACAATATGTCGGTGGTGGCGGTGGGAGACTTCGATCCTGCCTGGATCGAGGAGTTGATCAAACAGCATTTCGCAGGCATTCCCATGCCGGAAAATCCGCCCGTGCGTGAGGAATTCGAGGTTCCGGATCATGAGCAGACTCTCTTCGCAATATCATCCGATCCCGAAGCGACTATGTCACGAATTGCAGTTTACTACAAGCATCCGCTGGAAGAAATCGAGACTGTCGAAAACTACCGTGAAAAAATCCTGGCCGATCTCTATAACGGCATGCTCAACCAGAGGCTGGTCGAACTGACCAAAGAAGCTGACCCGCCGTTCATTTTCGGATTTTCGGCGCAGGGAAGATTCCTGAGAACCAAAAATATTTATTTCCTCATGGCCATGGTTCCCGAGGGCGGCATTGAAAGAGGTCTGGAGGCTATTCTAACCGAGGCCAAACGTGTCAAGCAATATGGATTTACCGAATCTGAGCTGGAGCGGCAGAAAAAAGAGACGCTGCGTGCAATGGAGCAGCAATATAACGAACGCGATAAAACGGAATCCAGCAGGTTTGCATCACAATTTGTCAGCAACTTTCTAAACGACACCAAGGCCCCCGGAATCGAATGGGAATACGAACTATATAAACAGGTCGTGCCGGACATAAAGCTGGAAGAAATAAATGCTCTGGCTGATAAATGGATTCGTGATGAGAGCCGTGTCATCATGGCCAATTCTCCCGAGAAGGACGGTCTTGAAATCCCCACCGAAGAGGATCTGCTTGCTGTCTTCAATAAGGTCGAGGTCGCGGAAATCATGGCTTACTCGGATGATGTGTCGGATGCACCGCTGGTGGAAACACCGCCTGAGGGTTCGGAGGTGATCTCGGAGGAATTTATTGAAGATATTGACACCTACAAGTGGACCCTTGGAAACGGCGTGGAAGTCATCCTGAAACCGACCGATTTCAAAAACGACCAAGTACTTTTCACCGCCTTCAGCCCGGGCGGACATTCCCTGGTATCGGATGAAGATTACATTGCAGCGTCCACAGCCGCGTCGCTTGTTAATGAGGGCGGTCTTGCCGATTTTACCGAGATCGAGCTGGAGAAAAAGCTGGCCGGCAAGGTTGTAAATGTCTCCCCCTGGATTGGTTCTGAAGAGGAAGGTCTTCGCGGAAGCGCATCGCCTGAGGATCTGGAAACGATGTTCCAGTTGATTTACCTCTACTTCACTGAACCCCGTGCTGATACTACAGCCTTCCAGGCCTATAAAAAGAGAATGGAATCAGTCTTCGAAAACCGCAGTTCCGATCCCGAATCCGTATTCGGAGATACAATCAGCTGGGCAATGACACAATATCATCCCCGCATGAAGCCCTGGTCGGTGGAACGTCTGGAGGAGATGGATTTGCAGAAATCCTTCGAAATCTACAATGATCGTTTCGCGGATGCCAGCGACTTCACGTTCGTACTTGTCGGCAACCTTGAACCGGAAGAGATAAAGCCTATGGTGGAAGCATGGCTGGGCGGTCTGCCCTCAATGGACAGGACAGAAAGCTGGCGGGATCTGGGAATCGATCCGCCGCAGGGCCTTCTGAAAAAAGAAGTACGCAAGGGCCTGGAGCCGAAGAGCTATATACGCATTATTTTCCCGGGGGATTTTGAATGGAGCCGCCAGAACCGCTACGATCTGATGTCAACCGCAGCTCTTTTGCGTATCAAACTTCGAGAAGTCCTGCGTGAGGATATGGGTGGAACCTACGGCGTGGGTGTCTATGCCGGTACATCCAAGTATCCCGAAGAGGAATACGCATTTACAATCACCTTTGGATGCAATCCCGAACGAGTGGATGAGATGACCGAGACTGTCTTCCTGCAGCTCGATAGCCTGAAGCAATATGGGCCGGATGAGAGCTATGTGCAGAAAGTCAGGGAAATGCAGCGGCGGGAAAGAGAGAAAGACCTCAAAGAGAATCGGTTCTGGTTATCCAGCCTGCAGCAGGCATACAGCCATGATATCGATCCGCGCTTGATCATGCAGCTCGAAGAACTGACTTCTGGCCTTGATCCTGAGGATATCCAGCAAACGGCGAAAAAGTATCTTGACATGTCGCATTATGCACTTTTTGTGCTTTATCCGGAGAAGGAAAAGCAGGTGCAGGAAGAGCAGTAATCTTTATTTTGCGATTATAGATGTCAACAAAAAAAGAACGCCTCAGGTCTTATCGACTTGAGGCATTCTTTTAGTTGGAACCCTGAAGGGTATTGAGACATACCTGCCGCCACTCTATGGCGCAGGTAATTATTTTAGCCTTAATAAGGCCCCCAAAAAATACTTTTTCTTTTTATAGATCTAGATGCAAATCCGCAAATGGTGTATAAATAGTCGGTCGTGATCTGCTATCGGTTTCTTAAAACAAATATATTACAAATCACCTTCATGTCAAGGCTCTTTCGTAACTAAAAAAGATTTTGACAACCGGAACAGTTGGCCGTTGTATAACATTTAACAATAACATCATTAGTATGCAGGAGAAGGCTCTATTTTATACAGATTTGCAGCATCGATCATATGCTTCATATTAATTTACGGCGCCGATGTCTCGGCCCAGGATAACCCTTATCCATGGCTCGATGAATATGACAGCTCGGACGCGATCGTTGAACGTATCGCCGTTCCCGATGGTTACAAGCGGGTTAATCCGATGAAGGGCACCTTTGCACACTGGCTTCAGCATCTTCCGCTCAAGGAAGACGGTTCAACATTAATGCTGTATAACGGCGACAGAAAAGACAATCAGAATCATCATTACGCCATAGTCAATATCGACCGCAGCGAGCAGAATTTGATGCAGTGCGCGGACGCCATTATCAGATTGAGGGCAGAATACCTTTATTCCATTGGCGAATTTGACATGATCCATTTCAATTTCACCTCCGGGCATGAGGCAAAATACACCAGCTGGATAAAAGGATATCGCCCCAAAGTTGATGAGATGCGGGTCAACTGGGTCAAAAATGCGGCTGCCGATTCATCCTACGAGGCTTTTCGGAAATATCTTGATTCGGTGTTCATGTATGCCGGGACTTATTCTTTGGATAATGAGCTTGAAAAAGTCGAGGATGTTTCCAAAATGCGTATCGGAGATGTATTCATAAAGCCGGGCTTTCCCGGACATGCAATCATTGTGGTCGATATGGCGGTTGACAAAGATAACGGCAGAAACCTCTTTCTTCTGGCCCAGGGCTATACCCCAGCCCAGGATATCCATATTATAAAGAATCTGCACGACGAGGATCTGAATCCATGGTACCCGCTTGATTTCGGCGACACCCTCAAAATCCCCGAATGGGAATTCCCCAAAGAAGAATTAAAAAGGTTTTGAGTAGAGGTTAGTGGCTACTTAGGTTCTTCCAGGACACCCACACCCTCATGCTGGTCGGCGTTAAGGTAAACTCTAAGAACTTTGCCCTCGGTGACTGCGGGAACATCGATGACATGCACGCAATCGGAAAGATGGGAATAGTCGGGCAGAAGTTCTGACAGCAGATTTGGTGAATTCAAAAGAAAATCTTCATTAAACTTGATACCCGGATCATCAGGATACAGAGGAAGATACCTGATATTCGATTCCACCAGATCCTGGAAGAAATGTGTTCCGAATGAGAGATCGGGTACGTAGTTCCCCTTCTGACGGGCAATTTCTATCAACATAGCCGTGTTGTTAATATCGGAGTAGGTGACATTGACTCCCAATTTAATATCTCCGCGGCTGCCCCATCGTCCCGGACCCATGAGGATAAATTTATGCTCCGGCAGACGTTTGTTGAGCTTATTGACCACTCGTCCCACAGCCAGAAGTTCATTCAATTCCTTTATCTCGCCATAGCCGGCGGGATCAACATAGACTATGTGAGTTATCTCCGGCACCTTGCCGTTGGAAATATATTTATGGGCGGAGAAGATAACATCATCAGGCGCTATATCACGTGGAATCTTGTCTCCCGTATCCTGCTCTATATAACTCTGCGGACGGCACTGCAGCAGGTAGAAATTCTTTCCATCATGGGCGAATTCGATATCCACCGGCCGCATCAACTTGTTCTCCAGCAGTCTGAGAAGAGTGCGTATCTGCGGAATAAATTTGCCGTCAGAAACCAGGCCATCAAAAGAGACTATCAGGTCATCTTTTTCATAATCGATATTGAACGCTATCGGCTTCTTTATCTGATCGTCCTTATAAATCGAGAGAATTTTATTTATGCCCGGAATTTGAGAACCGGCTTCTCTTAGAAGATCCTTTATCTCCATGGTATAGAAGCTGTTCTCTTTCAGGTTGATCACATCGACCTGACGTGGAGAATAACGGAGCTGCTCATCAATCGATGTATTGGCGCGCAGGTCAGGCTGCCCGGGAGCGATAAGAACAGGATAATCATCTGATAATCTATCGACCGCACGAGTACCCAGCCCGGGTACCAGCCGCAGGAGTCCGTTTTCACGCTTTATCCGTGGAGACCAGCGGAATTCATTACGGCTGAAAGCCACTCCCGCGAAAGTCGGCAGGAAATAGTCTGCCACACGGTTGCCGACCACCTCCTGAATCATGATCGCCATCTCCTCATCGAAATCGATCAGGCCGTTGTGTGTGCGGTATTCAATCGGATCAGGTGAGAAAACCGAAGCATAAACCTCAGCTATGGCATCCATCAAAGCTTCCAGCCTCTCCTGCTTACTGCCCTGATTGGCCAGGAAGAGACTCTTGTACTTGCCGGAGAAGGCCATACCCACTCCATCCTCAAGAAGACTGGAGCTTCGCACTATCAGGGGACGTTCCTCGAAATCATCCAGCGCGACGGAAAGCCCTGCCACCATCTCAGGCGGGAAGTGTGAATTTTTGAAAGTGTGCACTATATGAGGATATTCGAATCTAATTTGATTGATATCCTTGTATTTCTGCTCCACAACCTCGGCAAAATTGTTGTAGTGCATAAAGTGCAGGATCATATCCGAGGTGATATACCATGTGCGCGGGATTTTTATGTCACCCAGGAGATCAGCATGTTCAGGCGATTTTCTGACTATTTGTGCGGCCAGAGTCAACCCTGCCGCCTTGCCTCCCAGCTTGCCATGACTTTCACTGGAGAAAATGACATGCTCCAGAAGATCATAAAAATCACTGATTTCCAGGTAGTTCTTGGATATATTTATATAGTTCAGCTGAATTGAGAGAAATCTCCTTATGAGCGAAACCAGCACTCCCCTGCGGCTGGGTGAATGCAGTTCCACACCCTCGCCGATATGATGATATCGGCGGATAGCATCGGCCACCTCCGAGATCGAGAGGTTGCGGTTGACAACCTGGATCAGGAAATTGAGTTTATCCTCCTGAATCCAGTGTTCAATCTTGGACGAGATTTCATCATCGTCCAGATGCTCCGAAGCCAGCTTGAAAATCTTCTTTGAGAGCTCATTGGAAATCGAAAATTTGCGAACCTGCTGGGGGCGATTGCTGTCTTTTTCAATCTGATCTTCTTCACTTTTCCTGTCTGCTCCTGATGATCGACGCAGTTTCTCCGCCTCGCTGATTCCGCTCCAGCACAGGAAATTCAGCATTTTCAATGAGACTGTCAGGAATAGATTCCTGTCGGTTTGGTGAAGAAGGTCGAGCACAACCTGCCATTCCGGAATACCCTCCCCATCCTGATCCTCTTCTGCCGCCTGCCATTCGCCAAACATCCCCTTGACCTTATGGTACACCAGAAAATGACCGAGCCGGTCGGCTATCGTCCGGATGAGCTTGGTCTCTTCTTTAAGGAAGGGGCCATGGTCCGCCTGCGGCATCTCCTCAGTATAATAAACACTGATCATTCCCACAGTTTTGTCCTGGACACGAATTTCGGCATTCTGAACCCATTGGGTCTCGTGAAAGTCGCGAGTCGTATAGACTTTCTCATAAAGTGTCAGCTTGGCTTCGCATATATCGGGATACTGCCATCCGGGAGGGATTGCATCGATTATACCTTCGCAAACATCATCCAGGGTAGCATTCGGCCTGTTCATAACTTCCTCTATGCGGTACAGGCAGTTAAGCTCTTTGGCCCGCTCCTGCAAATCGAGAAGGAGTTTTTCTACCGGATCATGTTCGACAGTCATTTTATCACACTCCAGAAATTAATACTCACACTACATTATACGAAATTCTGGCGCTAATTTCCAGCCCAGTTTCAAACCCACCCGCGGTCCCTGCAGGCCTGAGCAACCCGTCCAACCGCAATTATGTATACCGCATCACGCATGTAAAGCTTATTTTTTTCAGCCAGTTCGCTGACTTTGAAAAAGGCCGAGGTCATTTTGACATCCAGCTTACCCAAAACCTCGTCCTGGGGCCAGAAATAATTTATATTCCCCTGAATCTGCTCAAAATAACTGCAGATCGCTCCTCCGGCATTGGCCAGAAGATCGGGCAGGACAAAAATCCCGCGTTCCTGAATTACATTATCTGCCGCCGGCGTTGTAGGGCCGTCGGCACCCTCGGCTATGATCTTTACCTTTTTACTTATTTTATCGACATTTTCTTCTGTTATCTGATTTTCCAGGGCCGCCGGTATCAGGATATCCACATCCTGTTCAATCCAGTTATCACCCGGCAATACCTCATATCCCAGATCACGCGCTTTTTCCTTATTGATTCCGCCAAACCTGTCGGTGATACGGTTGAGCTCATTGAGGTCTATCCCTGATTCTTTCTTGTATGCATAGGATGCTTGATCCTCCTGATCCCAGCAGGAGACACAAATTGTGGTACCGCCGATTTCGTGATAAAGCTTGACAGCATGACGGGCGACATTTCCGAATCCCTGAACTGAAGCTGTGGTTTTTGAGGGACTCAGGTTCATATCATATAGGACTTCCCGCAATGCATAAATCAAACCGTATCCGGTAGATTCCTCTTTACCCATCGATCCTGCCAGACGCACCGGTTTGCCGGCAGTTATCCCGGCTTTTCTTTCTCCCCTGATGGCCTCGTATTCATCCATCATCCAGATCATATGCTGCGGGCTGACCATAATGTCGGGTGAGATAACATCCCGCATGGGCCCGATGTCGCGGGCAATCTGCCGAATCCACTTGCGGCAGATCTGCTCCTGTTCAGGCATGCTTAGATTATGCGGATCGCAGATGACCCCGCCATTGGCTCCGCCCAAGGGTATATCGGCCACAGCACACTTCCAGGTCATCCACATCGCCTGGGCACGAGCTGTATCGATAGATACTTCGGGATGAAACCTCAGGCCCCCTTTACATGGCCCCAAAGCGTCATTATGATGTACCCTGAAGCCCCGGAAGACCTTCAATGAACCGTCATCCATCCTGACCGGCAGTGTAAATCTATATTCCCTCAATGCGGTCGAAAGAAGCTCGCGCACCGATTCTTCGAGCTCTAGCTGATGGGCCACTTTCTCGAATTGCTCTCGGGCCATCTGGAAAGGATTAAAGGCAGGCATATTTAGAGATCTCTCCAATGAAAAGTATAGTGCCTTGATTTAAGCCGCTGATCGGCTCCGGGAAGATCGGAATCGGATTTGCGCTGAATGATCCTTTTAAAGCTATGAAATAAATATCTCAGCATCGAGCAAAATGTAGCTCACATTAATAAAACTGTCAAGGTGATTATCTGTCGGCAGATTTGACTACAGTGGCAATCAAAACAGGGCGCAGGTGAATGTGCCGTGCATTATAGGAACGTGAAAATGCCGATGGGAGCCCCATAACGGCAATGGGATTTTACTTAATTTTCATTAGGAGAATATTTTCAGAATATAAGAAATATCAAATCATTTCGGTGGTCGTGGCGGGGACTATTCTATATAGAGCATCAGATAGCATAAAATGCCCACTATCTGCAATTCGCTCACAGGCGCCAGTACGTTGACATGTTATTTATTTCAATGGAAGCCTCAATCAGAGAAGGCAACTAGATACCATACAAATATGGTTAGAGGAGCGATCACAATTGCTGCCGATCCTGGGTAAGATCCCAGCTTCAGGCCTGCATACCAGACTCTTTCACTTTCATCAGCGTCCTGAATATGCTGACTATCGATGTAGAAGTTATCCTTGTAGTTCTTCAAGTTGAATTGGGTAAACACCGAAAAATAGTCACCATATCCCAAATTAAATTGTGCAATAAAACCGGGGGTTTTATTCATGTCGGAGAAATTCCAAAAGATAACACCTATAGAGGCATCCAGATGAATGCTCGAATTCAACCAATGCCTGTACCTCGGCTTGATGGCCAACTCCGATCCATCATCATCAAAGCCATAATATAGAGTCCCACCGATAGCTTTATTCGCATCCAGATTCCACATATAGCCAATTTCGCCCAGAAAATAGAAATTTTTATTATTATTACTTTCAGTATATCCGCTTTTTGAAATTCTGAACATGTAGGCTGCTTCAGTTATTAGAAATGACTTACAATAACCAGCGGGCTTTCCTCTGAAGCATAGAAACTTGCAAGTGTTGTCATGGGTCTGATCAGCGTACTCAACACATATCAACTGTGGGCTCACACTGGACCTGTACTGACTCCTTGCCGTCATTGGCATTATTAGCATATGCGTCACGATGATTATGAAAATGCAGCAACCTTTCGCTTTCATGATTTCCTCCTTTTGGTATGGCCCGAATCCAGGCGCTTTGCTCGTATAGTGCAAGCCTGCAACTCAAAAAGGCTAGCAATCAGGATCTTGATCGCCATCTGTATCACACGGTTTATTCCCACCCACAAAGACATAATTAACAATCCAGACCGCATCGCTGATATTGCAAAAATCGTCACAGTTTGTGTCACCTGACTCCAGAGGATATGGCGGATCACCCCCAATAAAAACATAATTGACAATCCAAACCGCATCGCTGACGTTAACGACTTCATCGCTATTACTATCCCCGCATATATATTCTATCGGCTTGGAGTATATAAAAAGCATTTCACTGGCAGCTACGTAAACGTATTCCTCATCAACCGCAATTCCCAAGGTTGGATATCCAATGGTAATGCTATCTACGACCACGGGAGATGATGGATCTGCCAAATCTAATACTACAATCCCCTGACCCATATATCCCATTGCGATATAGGCATAGTCATCATAAATGGCAATAGCACGACAATTAACAGGGTAAGCACCCAAAGAAGATGGTGATAGTGGGTCACTGACATTTATGATATCCAATGAATAATCAAAATCGCTGTAAATATGATTGTTGTGGAACCCAATACGCCGCATATTGTGGAATGGATGACATTCACCCTCGATAGTCGGACTGTCTGGCGGAACAATATTTACAATGCACAGTCCTCCGTCATTATCCGCACAATAGGCCAAATTACCCTCAATGACCAGTCCAAAGGGCCCATCAGTCGCCACACTTCCCGTCTCAACCGGCATCGAGACATTGCTGATATTTACGATTTTCAGACCATAGTCCTGATCAGCGACATAGGCATAATCACCCACAACCTCTATGTCCTTTGCATATGCATAAATATATCTCCCCTCGATTGCCAGATTCGATGGATCAGATATACCGGCCATAAGTATCCCATCCGCTTCTGTGGCCACAAAGGCATAATCTCCGCTAACATCCAGGGCAACACCATTCTCAGAACCGTATTCTCCCAGACTGTCCAGAAACACAGGGTTCTCGGGATCAGAAACATCGACTGAAATCAGCCTTTTGTCGCCATCAGCGATATAAGCATAATCCCCCTCTATAACTACATCCCCGGCAGAGAAGAGCTCCAGACTTCCAACCAATTCCATCACCTTCATGTTCTTATTGGTTTGCAGATCGGATCTCGATACATTTTTTAAATGCTCGGCGCTTTCAGCTGTATATCCGATAACTGGTATAGCTATCAGGGAAAATGATGTAATACAAACCACAGTTACCTCTATAAATATTTCTCTCATCATACAGACCTCCCCTTCTTTTATTTTAAGCACAATAATTTCGTGGTCAGCCTGATGATGAAATCCAGATCGGTCAGAGAGGGAATTTGTGAAATAAATTCAATTAAAGCAGTTCAATCAATGCCCCCGAGCCTAAGATCAGGCCAATATTTGGAACTGATTTCATTTTAGGCATTATTTTCAAATTGTCAAGCATAAATTCCGGATAACAAATTCCAGGTTTATCAACTTCGTTAATCACGGTGGCTATTTGCCAATTAACAAAAAAAGCCCGCTCGATAGAATTAAGCGGGCTTCTAATTACAAAATATTGTTTATATCTAGCAGTCCGGCTCGCCGTTGCCATCAGGATCACCCGGCACATTACCGCCGACGAAAACATAATTGATGATCATAACCGCATCGGAGACATTGACAGTGCCATCGCAGTTGGCATCGCCCGCAGCCTCTTCCGGAACTGGCGGATCGCCTCCAACAAAGACATAATTTATGATCGCCACAGCATCACTAACATTTATACTGCCATCAAAATTGGCATCCCCGACAATATAATCCGGGGCAACATCAATCGGCATCGGGGGCGAAAAGTAATAAGCAGCATCATTCAAATTGAGCTGGATTGTGAAATCGGTCTGCCCGGGCTGGATGGCATTGATTTGAAACGACCAGTTGCCCGTTAATTCCGCCGATGCGATGGTGGCTTCTGAAACCGAAATTTCCATGGAATAGTAATTCGTATCTGGTTGATATATCTGCTCCTGATCATCCATAAACCAGACCTCATACTCTGGAGAGGTATAACCCTCAGTCAGTTCTATGGAACCGGATATAACATCACCCTCGACCAGCATTATTAAGCTGGTTGAGTCATGCACCTGCAAACCGGAAACCGCAACCTCTTCATAACATTGAATCTGTGTAACCTTGAAAGCATCAACTCCCGCCTCCACGATGCTCTGCGGATCAGCGTCATTGGCGGTAAAACGTATCTGCATATTTTCGCTCAAGCTCACCCCTGCATCTGCAAGGTCCTGTTCGGTGATTTCGTTATGTTCCCAGTCCAGGCCATTGGTCTGGTCATGAACCGCAATTGTGGTCCAGAGGCCGGCTCCACCGCTATTATTGATCTCCACCAGGAGTTTATCCACACCGCCCTCGGTATTGGTCAGGAAAAGATAATAATCATATGAAATCGTGCCCGGCAACGACATATCGAATATCGGTGAAGTTAAACGAACCGCGCCGTTGTCAACATCGGTATTTCCATATTGATTCTGGGTCAGATAGCACATACCGCTGCCGTCGGCATCCGAAGCCGGATCATATTCCCAGCCGTCGTCATCGACCGGGACTCCTCTCTCCCAGTAACCGCTTGTCGCTCCCACAATCGTAGTAGTCCAGCCCTGGTCAAGCTGGAAATTATCCTGTATGGAATAAGCCAGATTTGTGGCAGAGGCTGCGGAATGAGGAACATCGGTATCATAAAACCTGCCGTTTTCCTGCTCGTCGGCTCCTACATAAAACTGCACTCTGGTTCCGCATGCTGCCGCAGGAATTGCAGCATTATAAACATTGGGCAGAGTCTCGACCATATTGACGCTGTCGAGTGCGCCTCCTCCGATCTTATAGAAGAGCTTGCCCGATCCGGGAATCGGTATTCCGCTATTTACACCATATACCTCAACACTGAATGTAGTCGGCTGGTCTGGAACCAGGCCGTCAGGAAGACCGCCCGGGAAGTTGAACGCAACCTGGGGCTGGGCATATGTCTGCGCCACAACATAAACCGTTGCCAGAGCCGCTTTGGTCATATCGGTCATATAAGAAAAGTTCATATACGTGGTGCTGTCCTGGTAACTATGATAAACAGTCGAGAATATACCCTCGTGCAGGAAGGTCGCTTCATAGCCATTCTGGATAAAGGGATGGTGATCTGAGCCGCTCAATGATCCGGAATAAATTGAGCTTATACCGACCAGCGAATCGGCCAGGTCGGCACAAAGGTCCGTGTAAGTCAAAATAGGCCCGTAATATAGTTTGCATGTATTGGTATTTTCGTAATGAGCGATCATATCCATATTGAACATGTAAATAATACTGTCGCCGTTGGCTGCCGCGTTATCTGCATAATGGTACGAACCATTGAGTCCCTGTTCTTCGGAATCGAAAGCGATAAAGATAAAGGTTACATCGGTCTCTTCATTCATCAGAATTCGCGCAAGTTCCATAGTAGCTGCAGTACCCGAACCATTGTCATCAGCGGCGGGTGAACCGCTCACCCCGTCAAAATGTCCACCCACCACGATCTGAAGATCGGGCCTGATAGAGCCTTCCTTGACCGCAACAACGTTATAGCAATTACCGACATAGGATGTAAACGGGTCGAGATAAACCGAATCGTAACCGAACTCGATGAATTTGGATTGAATCCAGTCGCGCGCGGCATAATTAGAATCGGTACCCGCCAACCGTCGGTAGAACGCCTGAAGACGATATGTATATGATTCCAGCGAATCCTGGCTGACATTGGAAATCAATGTCACTAAATCACCTACACCGGAAATCAGGTCCCGATCGAATTTTTCCGTTTCGGGGTAAACAACCGGCACTCGTGCAGTTCTAAACGGAATGAGTTGAGGCCGCGGCTCCATCTTTTCAATCTGCTCGAAGTCGACTCGGTATACCCGCATATCTCC
>JABAHP010007343.1_pt2 | contig 22958 bp, 30 predicted proteins | sample 7062081 | NCBI WGS metagenome assembly JABAHP01 (sample SAMN14534357, study PRJNA622989) | marine sediment metagenome | biome: marine biome [ENVO:00000428]; feature: marine pelagic biome [ENVO:01000023]; material: deep marine sediment [ENVO:00002113] | place: India: Gulf of Kutch | collected...
CTGGCCGGGAAGTAGGGTGCCGGCGAGAATGCCTGCTGCGATGACGCCGCCGATTCCTGCGAGTTTGAGTTTCATCTGTTCTCCTTTATGGGTTTGGATCGAGGCAGCCTGCGCAGAGATTTGATCCGCACTTCGTGTCACCGCCCGGAAAGTCTAGGCAGAGCTCCGTGGTGCCAGCGTTGTCCTGGACCCAAATACGAACGGTATTCGCCGAACCGCCAGGATCGCTTATTTCATCGAGATCCATATATGCGTCGTTCAAAACCAGATTGGGAAATATTTCAGCGGTGGTTTCAGAAATAGTCATTACAGTATTTCCGCCAGCCACCATATCTAAAACATCAGCGCCGCCACTTCCGAACATTGTGTTTGTGTCACCCTCGAAAGTTATACCAATACTGCCGCCAAGGTCCAATATTCTCGCCAACTCCGTTGGCGAAAAGCTATTGCCGTCCGTCAGTGAATCATCATAGTAAAAGCCAATACCGTACAGATCTGGCCTTATACCTACCATGCTCGCTGCGGTCGCCCTTGCGTACCAAGTGCCTTGTACGTATTCTGCGCCAGCGCTGATAATGAATTGCTGGTCGTTCTGCGACGTAATCCATCCGCCCTCGTCAACGGTCTCGCCCACATGCCAGCCGCTGTCCGTTGTTGCGCCCGTCAAAAAGATCCAGCGCTCCGAGGCGTACGCACTGTGCCAGACATTGACGACGGTAAACAGCGCTCCCAAGGCGAACAAAGCAATGTATCTTTTCATCGTCCTTTTCCTCACTTGATAACGATTTTCGCGCCTACGACAATCACTTCAGTCGCCGCATTGGCAGTGAAGCAGCGCGCCTTGTATTCCTTTGCTGAACTAGGCAACGTCAATGCCGAGGAGCGCACCCGATCCCGCGTAGACGATGTCAGGTTGACCTGGCTGCTGCCAACCGTCGCCGTATCCGTAATATTGTACAGCTCGGCGCTGATCTGATTCGACGAATTGCTACNNGCCGTCAGGTTTGCCCCGTCAATTTCGACAATATTCGCATGTGCGACATCGACGGCCGTGGTATCGTTGATTCGCACGTTTTCGTCACCGCCGAGGTGATATTCGATTCCCAGAGTCCGGATGGCTTCGACATTATCTAGCAGTTGATCGTAATGGTCTTTCTTTGTAGGATCTCCAACACTGACGTTGTTCGTGCGCTCATACGACATTATGGCTCTCCATTACCACCACAAGGACACGTCCTTGCTTCCAGGGTCCGCCGCATCTGCTAGGCCATTACTGTCACACCAAAACCCAGACGCCGCCTTTTCTTCATCCGTGGCAGCGGACCATGTGGGAGCGGTCGCTTCGGTCCATTGCCCTATCAGGTCGGCCAACCCGCGCAGATCACCAAGACGACCCGATACGGTCGGCGTAATAAAGTCTTTCTCGATCTCTAGTAACTCCATGAGCCTGACGGAATAGCTGCCCGCTGTCGACGGCGCCCGAGTCTTCGTGATCTTCACGCGCTGATAGAGCTCGTGATCCATCAGACGCACTCCGCGTTCTGCGAAATCGATCTCGACATTGATGCCACGATAGAGGAAATTGATACGCTGAGCCAGCAGTTGTGCGTCGGACGAATCGGTCAGGTATGACTCGACCTTCAGCGCGTTCTCGCTGTTGTTCAGATAGCGCGTGGCGTCATCGCTGACGGTTTGCACTTCGAAGCTACCGGGATTTGCCGGGTTTTCGTCGTACAGTACTGAGGTCTGGTAGTACACGGTCTCCATCTTCACATCGGGGCGGAACGAGGCGAAGTCTTCGTCGGATAATTCCTCGACATCGCTGCTTTGAAAGCCTGGGTCCCAGAGAAAGAACTCAACCGTGCCGTCATTCTTGGCGCGAATGCTGCCAAGTACGGACCGCTCAATCCCTCGAAGTACCGCGCGGACGGTCGTTTCCTTCTTGATCCAGAACGCTAACGGGAAAGGCGCATCCGTATCGGCGTCGTCGAAGGACGTCACATCAAGATCCGCATCGGCGTAATCGAGAAACGTATTTAGAATCCAGTGCGCGACCTCGCCGGGATATTTCAGATAGTCCGTGCTCGTGTCACTAGCGCCGGCGGGCTGGCCCACGGCGTCACACCGGATCTCGTATTTCTCTTCAATCTCTGCGCCCGAGTCGAAGGCGTCATTCACGGTAATCGTGCAATTGGTCAGGTTCACCGTGTAGTGTGTCGTCAGCGTCAGTGTCTGCCGAGCGCCCGTGCTCTTGTTGATAGCATACACCGCTGAGACAGCGTCGAGCGTCTGGTACGTATCGTCCGCAATNNTTTGATAGATCCATTCGTTGGCCGTTGTTTCCTCGTCATCAATCAGGTCCGGGACAATATCCGACTTGCTGCCAATCAGGATCGGAACCCGAGTCCCCACCACACCTTCTCCGAGGCCTGCCCCGAAATGCGGCGTAATTGGAAATCGTTGGCGCCAGGCGTCGATTGCGGAAACAAGGCTGAGGGTGAACCGCTCCTCCGTCGGTGCGATATCGTCCACGACGAGGCGCCCCGTGGTCTGATATTCGCCGAAATCAATATCATCGACACCAAACCGGAGACGGGCCGCCTTGTTTTTCCAGTTCCAACTGCGGGACAACTTGTCAAACAAGGCATCGGTATTATCCAACGATATCTCGCCCCGCGATGTCCGTTGCTGTCCGATAATGAGATCCGCCGTTTTCTGAGCGACTGCTGCTCTGCTACCTACCAAAACCCGCTTTTCGTAATGGACATCGTGTCGCGTCACTGGCCCAACCGCTTTGAGAGGGTTGCCTTGCGAGGTGAAGTTGCCGCCATAGCCAAGATTGTTCGAAGCGTCCCCGTCAGGACAAAAGATCGCCGGCTGCGAACCCGTCGGCTTACTGCCATCCGCACCCAGAAAAACCGGTTCGCCATCCGCATTGATAAACTTGCGGCGGTTCGTATCCACAGAAATGTCCAGAAATTCATTGGTGAAAAACAGCTCAGAAATGGCACCGTTAAATTTACTCGCGCCCGTTACATGCGCCGCCACAGTCCAGGCCGCCTTCGTATAGTCAATGGTGTCGTTCGTTGCCGTGCCGGATGCTGGCGTAGAGTCGGCATCGTCAACATAGAGGTAAACGATTCCTTGCGCCAAATCCCAAGACGCAAGAACATGCCGCCATGTTGTTGATGTTGTGAAATCTGCCGAGGAGCTGGCGTAGGTNNGTAGGTGAGTATTATAGTACCGTCCGAATTTCTCGCGACAACTTGGAATTTGTCAGCGCTGTTCAAAAGAGGAGCAAACGCGTTGCCGGTATTGGATACCATGTAACGTGGCGTCGCGTCCCCGCCGTCGACTCGCACCCACGCGGAAAATGTGCCAACTTTCGCATCCGCATTGCCGTCCAAATCGCTGGCCAAACTATAATAATCGCTGGTGCCATCAAAGTCGCGCGACTCGTAGCCAGCGGATACTGTGTTCAGGGTTTTCCCGCTGGTCGAAAAATAAAGACGGAAAATGACCGCCATCATGTCGACGGTGTCCGGGTCGGCGCTTCCCGAAGTATGGACATAGATTTTCTCGGCACTGCTGTCGTAGTACCAGCTCCCGGCGTTCGACTCGACCAGCGCGATACTGGCTCGCTCCGTGAGCGCTGTCCCGTCCTCCTCGACGCTGATAATGAGCCGATACAGCCCGCCGCTCACGATATCCGTCGCCGCCAAGTGGCTCCACGACTTCTCGTAGGTGTTCGATTGCCCGCCGGTCAGCGTCCAATCCCACAATTCTTCTGCGGGTTCGCATTCAAAAAGCAGATGTTTCTCGCTCGAAACTTCTTCGACGGCGGTAGCGTAAGTGGTCACAACGCCTCCTGGATCGTCAACTGCGACGTGTAATGAATGGAGGCCGTCCACACGCCAGCGAACTCCATCTGCGAGACGAAGTAGCCGTACATGCCACCGAGCTCGGCCCGGCTGAAGGTCGACTCGTCCGGGTCGAGCCGAACAAACATGTGCTTGTAGGCGCCGACACGACCGAAGATTGTTAGCAGCAAGTCCCTATCCGTCGACGTCATGTTCCGAAGCTCGATAGTGGCGCGGAAGTAGTGACTGCGCTCGTTCTTGCCGACGACACCCTCCGGCGTGAACACGGGAACGGACGGGTCCATCTCGCCAAAGTTCAGGTTGCGTGACGAGAGCGCTTTGGTGAGTACATCGAAGTCGCCGAGAAAGGCGCGCCCAATCTCGATGTAGCCGTCGCTGTTGTCGATGTCGTCCACGTGGATCCACCAGTAGCGGTAGGTTGCGTCGAAGGTCAGAACCATGAAGTCGGCATCGTAGGTGACGGCCCCGACCGACGTCGCCGCCGACAAGGAATCCGCCGTGTGGCGGTAGAGCGTCACGGTTGCCGAGCTGGAGAAGTTGTGGCTCACGATGGCCAGCCGCTTACACTGCGTCGCCGCAGCCAAGTCGATACCGATCCACTCCCTCGAGCACCGTGTCTCGTCATCGCCGACGTAGCTGGCCGCCCCGGTGTCGTCCGCCGACGTATCGTAGCCTAAGTCCTCGCCGGCGGATGTCGATGCGTTGGCGCCCGTGGACCACTCGAGACCTCCTGTTTGCACATTGTCGTGACCGATCGTGAATTTGCGCGTCCCGGTGTCATAGGTGCAGGTCCACGTGTTATCTGTCGCCGCCGCGTTGAGCTGGGTCTGTACCTCGGTCGCCATCAGCGCACCCGTGGAGTAGTTGCCTGCGGTCAGCGTCGCCGTGGCATCCCCCGTCACGCCCTCGGTGATATCGATCTTGTCGTTGACGCCGGCTGTAATGTTCCAGCCGGAATCGGAGCGCCAGACTTTCGTCCTAAAGGCGCTCTGGATGTTCTCAGCCGGTAGGCTCGTCTCTTCCGAGGAATGCGTCAGGGTCGCATCATCCAACAAGTTGTTCGTCATGAACTCAGGGCTCGCTGTCATCGTTTACGCCCTCGGGTCCACGGTGATTTCACCCAGGTCAAGCTCGCCGAAACGGCCCGCCGCGTTGACGCTCCGGACGATCGTCTTGTGCCAGATCTCGCCGCTCGGCAGGACGATAGTCATCGGGACCGTAACGGTCATGCTGCCGCCGCCCATCGCACCCATCTTGCTCTCGGGGATGACGTACTCGCCTTCGCGCTCGCCGAGAATAGCGAGCCTGCCCCGGGGCGGACTTGCCGGGATGTAGCCGCCGTGTTGGAACTCGGGAAGCGGTGGCGGACCACTTGTGCCCGTTTCGGGTACTTGCGAAGAGCCTGGCACTTCCGGCGGTAGATGCGATGGATTGTAAATGTATGGATCCCACCACGTAAGGTCCGCAAGAACCGCCTGTGTTTCCAAGGCCTCATTTCGGATGCGGCGGATATCGTTGATTATTCGATCTATCATTTGCGAAAGCCAAGGCCCACCGAGGGACATGATCCACTTGACCGCGTAGGCCACCCCCGCACCAACTGCAAATCCCATATTTACATAGGCAAGGCCCAACGCAAGAGCAGACCCAGTCCCTATACTCTGCACCGACTGGATTTGTGTCGTCATGCGATCAACGTGGGAAATGACCTCACCGGCGGAGCCTCCGATATTCGACGCCAGATTTCGGAAGGCATCGGAAACACCGATGCTGGTTATTTGCGCTTCTTCTCTGAACGCTATTGTCGCTCGCCTCGCAGGCTTCACGGCCTCAACGTACGTGTTCCACTGGATCGAGTTCTCGCCTAGTGATTCGTTGAGGCCATCGACGCCTGGGATCGAAGCCAGGATTTCACTTGTCCATGCGTTGTGGCGAATCGGTAGCGTTCTAAGCGTCTCGTTGACATCGCTCATCCTATCGTTCAGGGTTTCGATTTTTGGCGCAGCTCCTGTCACCCGTTCGCTCACTTTCGCAAGCGCTTCTTCCGCCGTGTAGCCAGCCTGCATCATGACGTCGAACATTACGCTCGCCTCGCGGCCCATTTCGTCAACACGCCGGAGCGCCTCGACGTAAGTTCGCGCGGCAACATCTCCCTCGCGTGCCGCCCCGCTTGCGTCGACAAGTCTCTGCTCGAGCTTCTCCAGGGATCCGCTTGCGCGCTCCAAGGCTTCCGTCAACCCCCTGTATTCCGTGCCGCCGAAAATACGCGCAACGGTGTCGTTTGCCTTGGATACGGCCGCAAGGGCGCCAAGGAAGTCTTTCAAATATCCAACAGCGAACCGGACACCATCGGCAACAAAGATCTTGAAGGCGTCCTTGTTGTCTTTTAGTGCATCCGTGAGATCGATAATTGCGTCTCGCGTGAACTCTATGATCTCCGCTATCGCCTCGTTGTCCGTCATTGCCAAGCCCAGCTCTTCGCGCAGATCGGTCCAGGCCTCTCCGACGAGCCGCGTCTGGTTCGCCCATGAATCCTGCGTGCGGATCAAATCGCCCTGTGCGTTCTTCAATCCCTCCTGAATGGCGATGGAGCGCGCCGTCACCTTTTCGGTTTGGGTTAACTCCCGCCCTGTCGCCTCGATGGCTTTGACGTAATCGAGCTGCTTCAGGCTGGTCTCTGTGATATCGACACCGAGCCGTCGCAAGCCCTCGGTCTCGCCGGCAAGACCCGCCTGGATCACCGTGAAGGCGCGATCGAAAGGAAGGTTAAAGAAAGAGCTGGTGTCTAGCGCGAGTTCCGTCATACCCGTTGCCATGTCGAAGGCAGCCTCTTTACCAATCCCCATCGCCGTTACCATGTTGTAGAGTGTGCCGCTCATTTCCTTCAGTGTCGTATCGTTGACGCCAATAGCCTGCTGGGTCCGCTCCGCCCAGTCTTCCGCGGCGCCCGCCAGCTCGCCGAACGAGGTCTCAAACAAGTTGTTGACTTCTGTCGCCCGCGAGGAAGCTTCGATGGCGGCACCGAATTCGGATACGACAGCACGGGTGACGGCCGTGAAGCCCCGCATTGCTGCTTGAGCGCCAGCAACCGCCGTTGCCAGGCGCACAAAGCCAGTGTTCTTGCCAATCTGTGTCAGCCTGTCGTTGCTTTTCTGAACGCGGGTGTTTAGCTGGTTGAGGCTCTTGTTGGTGGTCTGGATCTTCGCCGACAGCTCATCCTTGAGCTTCAGGACCGCAGTGATTTCCTTGTCAGCCACTAGTCGTCATCCTTACGGACACGCTCTTCTTTTCGCGCCCGTCGCTCGACATTGATCATCGCCGCCAATTGCTCGGCGCCCTTCGGCGTCCAGGCGCTTACGACCCGCACCGCCACAGCATCGAAGTGGCTCTCCAGGATTTCCCATCGTTGCACATCGCCCTCCAGAAACAGCCGCGCCTCCCTTGGGGTGAACCGGCCCGCTTCCCAGGGCAAAACGCCGCATCGGCGGATCAGCTCGCTGCGGAGCCTTTGGCTAAAGGGTCCGCCTCGTCGTCCTCCTCCTCGTCGCCTTCGTCGGTGAAGCCGCTAAACGCTTCGCTCTTCATGAGCTCGTCGACCACGAAGGCGTTAAGCGCCTGCATCGTCAGGCGCTTCTTGCGGATGGCCTTCTTGACCAGCTTGTTGACGTCACGGAACGATTGCAGGTCCTTGCTGTGCCGTGACAGCCCGGCCCACAATAACGTGATCAATGTCGTCGGTCCGAGCCGTTCTTGGATGGCGTGGAAGATGCCGCAGCCCAAGAGCCGCTCGGCCGTCTCGACCGCGTCGAGGTCGAAAACGACTTGCCGCGGCTTCCCGTCCAGCTTGTCGAATGTCGCCATAAAGCCTCCCCTACGTGGTGCTACGGCTCAGTGTTCCCGCGCTGGCAAACTCTGCCGTGACCCGATGGTGGTCGCCCCAGCCGCCGCTCATCGGCGGATAGCTGGCAAGCGTGGCGTTGCCGCCAAACTCCGGGTTTGTCGCGCTGACCGCGCTCGACGTTGGCCGAAAGGCGACGGCGAAAGCAGCGGCGCCGACCAGCGGAAAGAGCGTGGCGTCTACCTCGCTCGCGGCGTAGTCTTGCTTGAACGTCACCGAGACCGACCATTGCAGAATGCCAGCAAGGTTGATTTCGGTTGCGTCGCCCATCGCGGCATCATCCTCCTGTCGCGCCCCGTAGTTGAGCGTGACGCTCCGTACCCGGTCGGACAGGTCGACGCTGTTGATGGAACAGTAGGCGTCATAGAAAACGTGTGAAGCCATTGCCCTAGACCTCCTCAGTTAAAGCTCGAGGCGGCCTGCGGTGCGGCCTCACAGACGAGGCGGGACAGCAGGGGGGCTCGAAACGGTTACTTCTCGGCTTTCGCCTCCTTGGTTTTCCCGGCGGCGCCGGTCCGCGATTTTGTTTCGGTGCTTACTTCGGCGTTGGTCGCTTGCATCCGGAGCCGCGGCTTGGCGGTTTCCAGGAGCGACTCGCCGAGCGCCCGCAGTATCCGGCCTTCCAGGCGCGCATCCAGTTGCTTGAGCGCTCCGACGAAGCCAAACCAGTGCCGCTCGATAGTTCGAATCAGCTCCTTCTGTCGGTCGCTCGAGCCAATCGGCTCCAACTCGATCCGTAGCTGGCGCTCAATGCCGCCGAGCTTGGCCTGCGTCTTCGGGTTCAGTGGCATCGTCATCCCCTTATGTGAGATCGGCTCCGAGGTTGTACATGATGCCCATGCCGACCAAGAAGGTGAAGCTTGGCGAGCCGGTGCCGCCAATCGTCCACTCGGCCCGCCAGTAGTCATCGCTGATGGCCCCCGAAACCGGCGTCGCAAACTGCGCGCCGACCGACGTTGTGACCTGCGTAAACGTGACCCTGGTTGCTGGCGAGACGCTGTGGTCCGAAGCGCTGTCGCTCTTGATCACCACGTCGAGCGTCTGGTCTCCTTCGCCGCTGGTTGCCGTCACATGCAGAAAAGCATAGAGCTTCTGCGGCGTCGGCCTGGAAACGAAATCGCTCGTGTAGCTCGTGGCACCCGTGTCGTCCGCCGACGTGTCAAAGCCGATGTCGTCACCGATCGTGGTCGCCGCGTTCGAACCCGTGGACCACTCCAGGCCGATCGTGTCGGAGCCAGTATCCCTGGCAATGGTGAACTTGTGCGTGCTCGTGCTGTAGGTGCAGGTGTACGTGTTGTCCGTGGCGGCGCTGTTCATCTGCGTCTGGATCTCCGTCGCCAGCGCGGCGCCCGTCGCGTACTTGCCAGCCGTGATGGTCGCTGTCGCGTCACCGGTCGTCCCCTCGGTGAAATCCAGCTTGTCGTTCGTGCCGGCGACTATGTCGTTCCAGCCCTGCACGGCACCTTCTTGCTGGGCTGTGCCGTTGCCGGTCGACGTTTCGGTGCTATTGTCGAGCACCGTCGCCCTAACGAGCCGACTTCGTCCGTTGCCCTCCGCGTTGAACATGAAAAGCTCGCCCCAATTGCCGGTCGGCGTGTAAAGCGCGCGCGAAGTCTGAAGGCTGAACCCGCGGGCCCCGGCGGCGGCGGCTTCCGGAAACGCCGAGAAGAGCTTGTCGTCCGAGCCGACATCGGAAAAGAGCGTCGAGTCCGGATCTCCTGTCGTCCCCGGGTCCCACTTGCCGACGACCGAGGCAGACGCCGCCAAGACGCTGGCTTTGTTGATCTCTGTATCATCACCAAAGCTGGAGTCGTCGAGCTGACGAGCTCCGTAGTTGAAGTTGACCTGGTTGAGATACGACGAAAGAACGAGCGCGTCGTAGAGGATGACGGCGTCATAGAGTACGTGGCTTGCCATTTTCTAAACTCCCTCACTGCTCCCGGAGCGAACGAACCCTTGCGACGAACTCCTGGTGCTGGTCCTCGAGGGATGGCTCATCGCTTGCGAGTAGGACGGCCTCGAGCGCCTCGATGCGCGCCTCCAGCTCGGCGAGCTTTTCTTGCACCGCCAGCACTTCGTCGCCCGTCATGGGCTCCCCCTCGTGTACTCGTAGGTCACGATGAAATGGACCTCGGCTAATATCCAACCTTCCGGCTCGATAAAGTCCCGCCGGATGCTCCAGGCCGAGGTGTCCAGCACCTGCCAGCCCGAGCCGGAGAGGCCGCGCGTAACATCCGACTCCAACGCCGTCCGCACGTCCTTGATCATGCGCTCCCGGATCGTGCCGGAATTGGTGCTCGCGGTGAACGGGTCGCGGTCTCCTCGCGTGTCTCGCGCCGCGAGCATGACAAAAACGTCAAGCGCCGATGCCATACCGCCCATCGTCGCCATGTCGGCGCGCTCGCTCTCATCGCCGGTGTTCCGAATCAGATATAGATAGTCGCCGTAGCCGGTCTTGAAATGCTCCCGATACTCGAAATAGTCAACCCGAACGACATGCGGGCTGTACCAGTACGTCGTGCCATCGTCGCCCGTGATGGCCTCAAGCTCCGTCTTGAGCCCCGCCAATATCTGCTCCGCAATCGATTCCGCCATTACGCCAGATCCAACTTCTTCACGTAATCATAGAAAGCGTCGCCGGTCTCTCGGATGGCCAGCATCGCCAGCTTGTCGTAGACGCGGTCAAAGACAGGCCGGCGCGGGACCACGACGCCCGGCTTCCGGCTGCCCCGGCCCCAGAAGACATGCCGGCGCAATGTGCCGCCCCGCTCGATCTGTGCCGCCAGCCCGTAGACCCAAAGCGGCGCAATGTAGGCTTGCTCACTTGCCGACCAGCGCGGGTATTTGGGGCGCTTGTAGCGCGGGCCGAGCTTGACCGCCGGGCCGCCCTCGACGCCGAACTTGCGCCGCCGCCACTCCCAAATGCGCTCGCCGAACTCGGACTGCGCGTATTCATCGATCAGTGCCCGCTGCATGATCTTCTGCCACTTCTTGAGCGGCGTCCGGATGGCCTTGTTCATGCCACGCTTCGCCGACCGCAACTGCTGGAGCTGCTCGGCGTACTGGAAAATCGTGTAACTGCGCGCCATTAGCTTGAATCCACCTCGAAACGAACGCAGGTCGAAGCGCCCCAGTCCTTGTACGTCGATAGCGTGCTCAGTTGCGGCTTTGTCAGCATGACTGGCCCGAAGTGCGTCACATCCCCCCGGGCGTCGTTTACCCGGCTGAAAGCGTAGCTCTGGTTGACCACCGCGTGGTACTGCCGCGCCAAGTACTCCCGGCACACCCGGCGAATCCGAGGCGGCATATTGGCGACCGTCCAACCGCCCGTGACTTTGACCCTGATTGCCTCGAAGCCGGCTGTCCACCCCTTCGGCGTGTCGCTGGACAGGCGAATAATTTTCGAGGTGTGCTCGTCTTCGTCCATGACGATGTACTCGGTGTCCGCCGTCAGCACCGTCGTGCTCCCGTAGTCGCGGTTCGTGTCCTCGGCCACTTCCGTAACCGACGAGATGGGCCAGTGCTTCACCCGCAAGACGCTGGGCTCGGTGCGGCTTCTCTGGTGGTACTCAATCCAGGACGTCTGGACAACGACGCGCTCCAGGTACTCTTGGATCTCGTCCGAGGCTGCCGTCAGCGCGTCGTCGATGTCCGCCAAGCGCGGGTCCGATGCCTCCGACTGGCTCAGCGCGCGCTTCGCCTCGTCCGTCGTGATTAGCCGATAGCTGTACGCCACGCCATTTACCTCAAGTACAGATAGACTGATCCTGTCTTCGCGTTGCCGGCGTTCGTGACGGAAAGGTACAGCTTGTCGTTGGCCGCCACGCCGAGACTACTTCCTTGTGTGTATTTTGTGGTGACGGGCTGGTTCGCGCCGCCACCGGCCAGGACGTCGAGACCGTCCTCGTCGAGCACCTCAACGTCGAAGTTGGTGTCTGGCGTCGTGGTGCTCGGAACCGAAACGAAAAGCGCGGCCTCGCCGTTGTATTGAAGCGTTGTGGTCGCCCCGCTTGCGTCACCCGCCGTGTCGCTGGTGAAGGTCCATTTGATTTTCTTGAGGGAGCCATAGGTCTCCTCAGCATTCAGCGTTACCGCCATGGCTCAGCTCCTTTTTTGGAAACGCCCCGCACAGAGACCGCGGGTTGTGGTTGATGACCTGGACATCGAGCCTCCGCAAGACGCGGGCGACGAAACGAAACTGCGTATCCTGGAGCTTGGCCGTGGACTCCCCAATCACCCAGCTCGGGTCCCAGAACTTGCAGCCTTGGAGGTCGAGCCCCCAGATGTCGAAGCGCCGAAAGCCCATCCAGTAGCCGAGCTCAAGCGCCATGATGCCAACATTAGGAAGCCAGATCGGTTTGTGAAGATCCGTGATGAACGCGGCGCCGTAGCGCTCCGTCCAGCCCGGAAGTTCGATGATTTTCGCCGCCCGCAGCGACGGATACAGCCGCCGCTTTCGGGCCGTCTCTTCTTCGTTCTTGTCGATACCGACGAACAGCAAGCCCAGCGGATGGCCCGCCAAGGCGAGAAGCTGCTTCTTGTCGATGACGCAGTGATACGGCGCCTCAGCCACTTCCCAGGAGCGATTGGTCCCGATCACGGCGTGCGGCCAGGTCTTCGCTTTGAATGCCGTCACCGAGCGACCGTTCAACAAGATCGCGCAGGTCTCGCCGAGGTGCCGGTCTTTGTACGTGTCGATCATCAGCTTCCCGGCGTTTGCGCCGGCGCTTGCGCTTCCGGCGCTCCCGCCGCCTATTCACCGGCTTAGCGCCCGATCTGGATGCAAACGATCTTGTCGAACTGCATCGTCAGCGGTGTGAGCGCCTCGCCGGCAAGGAACTCGACCGACACCCGAAGCTCCTCGTCGTCCGGCAGGTTTGTCACCGCCGGCGTTTCGACGCTTGCCCCGTCGATGAAGGCCTCCACCGTGGAGCCGTTGAAATAGAACTCCAGGTCGACGGCCGTCGCGTCGGCCAAGGTACCCAAGGCGCTCGAAGACAGCGTTTCCGTGGAGTCCTTCTCGAGCATGAACTTGATGTCCGTTGAGCCGTCCAAGCACTGGAAACCGATCCGGTCGGTCACGCCTCCAAGGATCGCCGTGTCCGTGATGGCAAGCCCGGCGAAAAAGTCGGACTGTGTCGCTTCGCTGATCGTGACATCGAAAATGCCGAAGTACAGGTCCACGGTGCTTTTTAGCTTGAAGCTCTCGCCGTTCAGTTGTGCGCTGACCCCATCGTCCTCATTGTCGTCCGTGGTGATCAGCCCGGCGCCGCCCGACACGTTCGTCGACGCAAAGGTGGAGTTTCCCGTACCAGCCTCAACCATCGTGCAGGTCCAGGCGGTCGGGTCACCGGAGCTGTCGTCAACAGGGAAGTTGATGAAGTCCTCGACGTACTTGACCACATCCTGGCCGATGGCATCAACTATCCTCTTGCGGTGGTACTGGTAGTACACGAGATTCCCGCGTACCCATCTGGAATGAACTTCTGAAAGACTCATTTCAAGTCAACCTCTGTGTGAGAGGTCAACCGGGCATTGCGCCCGGTCAACTTGATTTCTTGTTTTTCGGTGGTCGGCCCCGGCGTTTGCGCTTTTTCTCCGGTGGTTTGTTAACCGGCTCCGCCGTTCCGGCTGCCAGCGCGACCTTGGCCGCCTGGTAGCTGTAGTCGAGCTCCCGACCGGCCTGTAGGCCGATCAGGCAACGCAGTAGCATCTGCCCTCCTCGTCCAGCCCCCGCGCCCCGTGGGACGCGAGGGCCGAAAAGAGACTAGGTGCGGACGTAGACAACCGACCCGGTCGCCGCCGTCTTGTGGATGTTCTCGCGCTTGTCATGCGCATAGCGCACGATAAAAACGCCGCTGATGTTGTCGGTCCCGGAGTTGCCCGCCTCCGCTACATACGGCCTCGCGTAACGGAACGAGTTGTCGACATCGAGCTTGGATGTTGGGCACTCGATGATGACCTGGTCGCCGTCGGCATCGATGGGATAGTCGGTGTCGTAGTCGCCGCCAGAGGCCGACGTGGTGAGATCCTTCACCCCGGTGCCGCTGGAGTCGGTCGCCTGCTGGAGCTTACAGGTGTCCAGGTCGTCGGAGGCGTTCCAGGTGCCCAGCTCCACGACGCAGGTCAGGTGCGCCGCATCGCGGCAGTCCTGATACGTCGCCCAGTTCCCTGTTGACCCGGTATTGGTCCCGCCGATGTCCGCCGTCTCGAGGATGACGATCTTCGCTTCTTGGGTCAGCTCATAGTTTGCCATTGTCTTCCTCCCCTTAGCTCCGGGCTGCCAGGCTGACGAACGGCGATAGTGCGTCACCGTCGGACTTGGGTGTCAGGGTGTTGTTCCACAACGGCTGGCCGTCCACCCGGTAGATGAACCGGAAGGCCATCTCGTCGTAGATGAACCGGACGTGCATCGACGCGGCGCTTTCGACCGCCGCCTTGTCGATCATCACGTACTGGCTCAGGTCGACGAACATGATGTCGCCTGCGGTGCCGACCGCCTGCCCGTACTCAATCGGAATGATCGGGCGTGCGAACAGCGTGGCGTACGGCTGCGCCGAAGCGCCGCCCGCCGGCATGAAGACCGCCGAGCCGCCGGTGCCCACGGTGAGGCCCATGGTGTAGAGATACGGCTCGATGGATTGATCCACAGTCCAGATCGCGCTGCCCCTGCTCCGCCCGTACATCCTGGAGTACATCTTCACGGCGTTCTCATACAGGAAGTAGTCAGGCGCGCCCTGACCGGTCTCCACAGCGACTTCATTGATGGCGCCGCTGTTCAGGATGCCGAGCGGCTGTCCGCCGCCGACACCGTTAAAGATCGAATCCTCCACCATGAAATTGAGCTCTTGCGGAAGCTCCGACATGATGAAGTCCTGGAGCGCTGAGGCGTCTGCGATCAGCTCGTCGGTGGCGTAGCACAGCGCCGCGAGCTTCTGGAGCTTCAATTCGATCTGGCGAAACTTGGGGGCCGACGCGGTGATCTCGTCGCCCTGGCTGACCCAGTACGCTTGGACGCCGCCGAGCCGCGTGCCGGTGCCCCTGTCGGTCTCAGCCACCGCGTTCAGCTTGATGCCGTCGCTGTTCTGGCCGAGGCGGAGCCGTCGACACCGGCTGACGATGTTGCCAGTCTCATAGACGCGTTTCCAGATTTCGCTGCTGTACTCCTGCTGGACGAGAAACGCGCCCTCAGAGCCCGTCTCGCTGCCCAGCCCGGTCGCTGCGGCGAATGGGTCGGAAACTCGAAGCCGCGGGTCCACGACGCGCCCGTTGGACATCGTCGCCTGGACCACGGCTTTCAACTGCTCGCCGAGCGCATACTCGCCGGTGAAGCCTTGCGGCTCCTCCTTCTTTTCTTCCTGCTTGACCTGGTCGGTGTCGTACTCGCTCCAGATCTTCTTGTTCGCCTGCTCCAAATGCCGCGCACGGATCGCGATGTCATCGTCCACGTTGGCTGTTTCATCCTCGATCTGCTTGAGGCGCGTCTTCTCGTCTGCGGTCAGACGCCGCTCCTCTTTGTCCGCAGCCTCGATGATCTGCGCAGCTTCTTCTTGGAGCTTGGCACGCTCTTCTTGAAGTTGCTTCACTGATAGAGCCACTGCTCGACTCCTCTTCGTTGCGGTGCTTGGCGGGAGGGCGCGAAAAAGGCCGCGTCACGCCTGGCACCTTTGGTGATAAAACTAAAGGCGACTCAGCGTGACGCGGCCTTGAATAGCCGTGGGCGCTGACTTCCGACCTGCTGGCTGGCCCTCGTCGGGCTCAGGAGCCGGTCGGGTCTTCTACTTTCACTTCGTATGCTAAACAGGGCGGCGCCGGAATGTCAAGCAGAAAATCTTCCGGTCGTACCTCATCGGTCAAATCGTGTTCGCGCCACTCGATCAGAAGCGGCGTTTTCTCGACAATCATGCGATCCACAATCTGTAGCGATAGCGCTCAATTTCCGCCGCGCTTTGTTCGCGTTCCCGCCGCTTCTCGGTGGCTTTGACAGAAAGCTCGGCCAAGGTCGCCGCCCAGCCCGCGTCGTGCGAGAAAGCGGCGGCAGCAGCCGCTGCCGCTGCCCGAGGCTGGCGCCGCCCCTGGCGCGACAACCGAGCGATCGTTTCGTCCATCGTGGCGATGCGGTCCACCATGCCAAGCGCCTTAGCCTCTTTGGCGGTGAAGATTTGACCATCCGCCCACTCTTGGCGCACGCGGGACGGCGCGACATCGCGGCCCGCCGCCACCGCCTTGATGAAGTCGGTGTAGATGGCGTCGAGCTCCTCTTGCCACTTGTCGCGCACCTCCTCCGGGAGCGGCTCGAACGGGTTGCCGTCCGTTTTGTGCTCGCCGGCGCTGATAAGACTGACCTTGACGCCACGATCCTCGAGCGCCTTGGACTGGTCGATGTGCATCGTTACCACGCCAATGGAGCCGATCTCCGCCGAGGGCGTGGCGACAACCTCCGTTGCCGCCGAGCCGATCCAGTAAGCGGCGCTGTCCATGTGCGCGTTTGCGACGGCGACAATCGGCTTCTCCTTGCGCGCCTTCAGGATTTCCGCCCCTAGCTCGGGAACACCGCGCACCGCCCCGCCCGGCGAGTCGACATCGATGACGATGGTCCCCACGGAGCTGTCGTCGACCGCCTGCCAGAGCAGCTTGGCGAAACGCTCCGTCGACGTCCCACCGCTCGACTCGCTGAGCATCCCCATCCGATGAGAGATAATCCCCCGCAGCGGCAAAACGGCAACGGCGTTGCCGTAAGTCGGATCGTTTTGTCTTGCCTCGGCACCGATCCGCGCCTGAATCTCCTCCTGGCTGAAGGTGATACCGGCCAGCCGAAGCTCGAGTATTTCCGTGATAATCTCCGCCTTCTCCGGCAATATCGCCCACGGCTGCCCTGTCACGTAGCTCACGATGTGGTCATAATGTTTCATCGGTCCTCACTCCTTGCTCGTCGAGGGCCCGCGTCGCGAGCGCCTCCGCCTGTTCCGCCCCCCATGTCTCAAGAATGCCGACGCCGTTTTCCAAGATTGCCGACGTCTGGCAGGCGCAATACTCTTGCGCCGCCTCGCTTCCCATCTCCAGCTCTTCGATCAGCCGCTTGGCATGACGCCCATAGTAAGAACGGACCCAGCGCTCCCACGCCTCCCCGTCGCCGGCATGTTTCAGCGCCGCCTTGCGAATCGCCTCGATCTCCACGTGGAGGAGGCGCAACGCGACCTTCTTCGCAATCTCTCGAGCTTTCCCGTTCAGCGCGACCTTGACGCCGGCGCTCAGCAGTTGCCCTCGGTTTTCCGCCAATGCTTCTCGTTCTCGTGCTGTCTGCTGTGCCGCATCGCCGCCGCCACTAACCGTGAAGTTGAGCGGCATCCAATAAACGTTGCCCCCGTCCCGCGGGTTCCAGTTCTCGAGCTCCCGGACCTCGTTGGGGTTGAGGATGCCGTGCTCGATGGCGATGCGGTAGGCTTCGTAACGGCTCTTGATATCGCCGCGAAGCAGTTGTTCGATCTTGAAGTCGGCGAAGTACTTGCCCGTCGCCTGGATCAGGTCGCGCCGGATCGCTTGCTTCCAACGGACGATCCAGGGGAGCAGCGAGTACATGACGAACTCAAGACCCTGGTGCTCGATGTTTGAGTACGTGGAGCGCTCAAGATCCGCCAGCATGTGCGGCGGTATCCGGAACCAGCGGGCGATTTCCGTAAGCTGGAATTTGCGGCTGGCGATGTATTGGCTGTCCTCCGGCGTCAGCCCGAGCTTTTGCGCCTCCATGCCCTCCTCGAGCAACAGGATGCCGAAGTGGTTTTCCACGCCCGAATACTTCCGACTCACGCCTTCCCTCAGCCGTTCTGCGGCTTGCTTGCTGAGCGTCCCCGGATGTTTGAGCGCGAACGGCGCCTCCATGCCCTGTTTGAAGAAACGCGCCCCGTGCTCTTCCGCCGCCAAGGCCAAGCCGATAGACTCGCGCGCGTGCTCGACGACGGACACACCCCCGAAGCCGTTAAGCTGGAAAATTTCGTCCTGCTCGAAAGAGATCTTCTCGTTCTTCTTCGTTCGGTACTCGTAATGGATGCGCCCGTCTTCGCTGTGTTTTTCCTCCATCCGATCCGTGGCTAGCGGCGACAACATGCCGACGGTTCCGCGACGGCCAGGTGTGATCAGTGAGTACGCCTTGCCGCGAAGCACGGCGTGGCTCGTCATGTGCTCGACCCATTCCATAGCCGTCTGTTTCTCGTTCGGCTGATCGTGTAGCACATCGAAAAGCGGGTGTTCCGGCGCTGGTCGCTTGCCACCGTCCGGCCGGCGCTCGTACATCCAAATCGGAAGCATCGCCACGGTCTCGGCGAGAATCCGCGTCGCCGCGAAAACGGCGCTCACCGCCATCGCGCCCTCGACCGTGACATCCTTCCCGGAGTTTGTCTCGACGCTGCGGGACCTGTACCAATAGTCGCTCAGCGGCCCGTAGCTCTCCGTCTCTGTATTTGCCATCCATTTCGGCGCTAAAGCTCTCATTGCCTTTACCTCTTCGTCTTGGCTGGCCGTCGCGCCCTGGAGACCAGATCGGCCAGCGGGCCGGCCCAGACCGAAAGAAACACGAGCGACCCGACCACGATAAGCGCCCACGGCACACTGATGCATCCGATGCCCGCGCCGAGTAGCGTTAGACCGAACAAACTGGCCCAGTCTTCGCCGTCGAACGTTGCGAACCACCTGGTCAGGCGTTTCACGACCACTCCTCGAGCAGCTTGTCCACGTCGTAGCCGTTGGCGCGCATCTTGTGAAACATATTCGGCAGCGTGTCGCAGGCTGAAATCGGGCTCAGGTTCTTGATCTCCATCTGCCCCTCGAGCCGGTCCGACGCCCATTTCATGAGCCGGTTCTGCGTGTCGGCAATCTTCTCGAAGAACGGGTCCTGCGCGTGCGGGTGCGCCCTGAACTTCGAACGGCCTTTGAAGCCGCACAGGTCGAAGCCGACCAAGTCGCAACGCTCGAAGCCCATCCAGCGCGCCAGTTGGAGCGCATACCAAAGAATCGTTGTGCAAAGATAGACGCCTTCCTCGAGATCCCAGGACCAGCACGCCTCCCCGCCGTGGTCGAGAATCTGAACCCGGCTGCACGCCTTCGGCGTCGGGATTTCCCCGTAATCCACGTTCGCCGTGAACAGATTCGTCCACGAATCGATGTCTCGGTGCTGCGAGTAGTGGACGAGCTGCCAGTCGTCGGTCGCCACATGGTAGGTCGCATCGTAGACCATCCAGCTCGCGTTGAGGCCGATAGTGACGGTCTCCTTGAGCTGCTCCAGGTCGAAGAAGTCGAGCGACGGGCCATTGCAGAGAATCACGCAGCGCTCGCCCTGGTGCTTGTCCTTGTAGCGGCCGACACTGCGGTTGATCTTGACTACACTCACCGTCTTCTTGCCTCCTCGAACAGATCACCGCTGACCATTTCTATGTCGTCCTCGACTTGTTCATCCGTCAGCCGGCAGCGCGTTGAAAAGGTGATCGTTGTGTACGCGAATTGCTTGTGCTCGCGTTGCAGGAATATTTGCGCGCGCATCGCTTCCAACTTCGCCTCCGCCTGGTCGTAGTACCACTCGGCCCAATCTCGGCCCATGTCGCTATAGCGCTCCCAGGAGGCGACGCACTCCTCGCGTGGGCGCCGTGTACGAATGATAAGCTTCGGCTTCAGCGCCAGCAATTGCTCGGCGCTCAGGTCGGCGAATCGAAGCAGCTTGACGCCGGTCAGCGGCGCCATGCAGTCCTCGTGGAGCTCCGAGAAGCGCCGGAGCCATTCTTCGATGTCGAAAAGGCCCCAGATGCAACGTTCGAGCCATGCCTTGAGGCGCATGTCCTCGTAGACCATCTCGCCGCGGAAGTCCTGGAGCATCCCTTTGCTGTGGCCGAAGCACACCCCGAAGCGCTCGTGAAGCACCCGCGCCGTCGTCGAGGTGCCGGAGCGGCCCGTGCCGAGAATGAGAATGTCGGGGTATTTCAAAGCCATATGTCCTTGAATTGTGTCCGCTCGCCCACATCGGCGAGCCCGGTATTGCGCACCAGCGCCGGCACACTCGGCAACACCTGATCGAAATACGCCTTCTGGACCGTCCAGGCGTCTTCGAGTTGTTGGCGTGTGTAGCCGGAAAACTCAGACCGGTCCATGAACAATTGGCTCTCGAGGGAGTAGAAATGGAAATCGTCGCCATGGCACAGGTCGAGGCCGACAAAAATGATGTCATCAAAGCCGAGCGTCACCGCCACCTGAAGCGCGCAGGGACCGCCACCGCCGAAAACCCATCCGTCCCGGAACAAGTTGTACCCGAACGGCATTTTCGGGATACGCCACTTGCGGTCGACTGGCTTCATGCTCGCGTACTTCATGCTGATCCGCGGCGTGTAAGCGCCTCGCGCCGGAAGCCAGGCGAACCGCGCCCAGGCGTTGGGCGTCAGCGTGGGGAGCTCGTTGCCATGTTTGGCGATCAATATCTTGTTGCTGATGACATGCACATCCGGCTGGCGACCGAGAAAGGACCAGTTGACGCCGATAATGGGGACGTCGATCTTCGAGAGATCGCAGTCCCGCGCGCTCAGGCCGGAGCAGAGGATCGCGCAGCGCATCAGAACACCAGCAGCCCGTGGGGCCGCGCCTCCTTGTCCTCGTAGATGGAGGGCTCGGCCTGCTCCTCTTTCTGATGCGCCAAGTACCGCCCCAGCCCCATCAGGGCGGCAATCATGCCGTCGATCTTCTTCGACTGATCGCCGCCCCGCTTCACCACACGGCAGAGCTTGTCATTGGTCGTCCCGTAGATGATCTTGCTGTTGGCGGCGTTCCACCGGAGCACCGGATGGCCGCCGTGCCGCGCCTTGTGGGTGATGATGAGCTCTTCCATCTTTTTCACCGGCTCCGTGAAGGCCGGAAAGCCCTGCGAGAACTCCACCATGCGCTCGCCGAAGCCAGCATCCCGCTCGAGCCGCCGGCTGATCCATTTCGCGTCCGCCTTGTCGTACGGAAACTCGACCACGTCGAACGGCTCGAGGATCTCGCAGAAGCGCCGGAACATGGTCTCCTGGTGCCCCTCCTCGTCATGTGTCGTCTCGATGTACCCTTCCTGGATCCACAGCTCGTAGTTCTTCCGATCGTAGTCGGCGCGCTGCGACACCGCCTCCGCCGGCACCCAAAAGAACGGGTAGAAGTCGACGCCCCCGTCCCGATAGAAGGTGAGCACCAGCGCGGACAGGTCCCGGGTCGAGCCGAGATCGAAGGCGGGAAAGCACGGGTCGCCGCTGTGTTCCTCCAGCGGCGGCGGCTTTTCGCACTTCGACCAGTGCTCCATCCGGAAGCCTTGGCCGATCTCGTAGTCCACCCACTGATTGCACCGGGCCCGGCGGAAGTCCGCCTCCTCCGAGGGCATCAGTGCGGCCCTGGTCGCGGCCGCCCGGAGGTCCTCGAGCTTCGGCGTCAAACCGAGCATCGGATTCGCCTTGATCCAGCAGCGCTCATCCTGCCAGTCGTCCTCCTCATCGATGCGCGCAATGAAGCCGAAGTGTCGATGGTCCTCCTCGATGTTCTCAAGGATGCGCTGCGTCATCTCGTCATAGCGCCAGCACGCTGTGTTTCGGTCTGTGCCGGCATAGGTGATGCTGAACACGACCGGCTGTAGCCGAGCCCCTGTACTGTTCTCGATAACGCGCACGAGCCCCGGCTTCATGGCGTGGAACTCGTCAATCACGGCGAGGTGGATATTCTTGCCGTCCGCGCTATCCTTATCGGCGCCAAGGGGTTGAAAAGAGGCCCCAAGGGCAGCAGCGGACAAGCCATACGGGCCGACGCGGGAATCCTCGTAGGTTTCCGGCGTGATCTTGATGAATTCGGCCAGCGCCGGGCTTGCGTTGACCATCCGCGCGGCCTCCTGCCAGACGATGCGCGACTGGTCCCTGGTCGTGGCGAACGAGAAGCCTTCAGCTCCGGGCTCTCCCTCGCAGAACGTCGCGAACAGCGCCACCGTGGACGCCAGCGGCGACTTTCCCGACTTGCGGCCCATCGAGATATAGACGCGCCGGAATCGGCGCAGTGCCGTCCGCTTGCGGTTGATGACGCACTTCCAGCCGAAGAGCGAGCCAATAATGAATTGCTGTGGCGGCTCGAGGGCGAACGGAGTGCCGACCAGCTTGCCTAGCTCCTCACAATCGCACTTCGGATGCGAGCAGTAGCCCTTTACGTGTTCGCTGGCGTGGTGCCGGCAATCGGCACACCACTCCTTGTTGCCCCATTCGCCCTTGCTGTGGCAGAAGATCTGCGGCCAGAGGTTGATAACGTCGGCGGCGTGCTTGGAATCGAACCAGAAAGGGAAATCGGCGCGTTTGCGCCGGAGGTCGGCGAGGTGGCGCTTGCAGGCTAGCCGATGGTATTTGCCGGTGACGACACGTCCAGAAACGACACGCCTGGCGTAAGTCGTGACAGGATCAGCCCGAGAAGCGGGCCTTTTAGCCAGTCGTCATCACTCGGCTCCAGTCAGGAACGTTGGCCCGTCGTCGCGGGCTCAGAGGTTTCCGGCTCGTTATCCCTCTTAGAATACCACTTTTCGTCAATTTGTATCACTGCGATGTGTAAGCGGCCGCTACGCATGCGCTGGATGATGATGCGGTCGCCGGCCCGCTCCGCCATGATTTCCGTACCGCAGCAGTCGCAGAGGATGGAAGTGCGGCCGTTGTCTTTACCTTCCAATCCTTCGCACCTGCAACGGGAACATCGGGACGAGGCACAGCCAATAGCTTCTGATGCTGCCGCTCTCGTTCTGCTTGACATAGAAGCCGACCCAGAAATCCGTCGGTGAAAACCACAGCTTGAATTGCCAGTGTTTCAGGCGTTTGCGCAGCTCGAGACCAATGTAGCTTGCCATGACCTCTACTTCTTCCCTCCCTGGATCACGGCGCCCTTGCCCTTTTGCGCGAGCCAGGTTTCCAGCGGGTTCGGCTTTGATTTCTTCGCCTTTACCGACGACACTCGCGTCCGCGCAGCAGGAGTGGCGCCGAGTTCCGCTGCAAGCATGCGCAACTGCTCCTTGGATTTCTGGTTCGCCGTAAACCACGGCGCCACCTGCGCCGCGCCGCTTTCATAGACCACATAATTGCCGTGCTCTTGGCAGTCACTCAGTGTTTCCCGGTAGGTTTGGTACGTCTGGCAGTAGAGTTCAAAAATTGCCCTGT